>Ga0209434_1000487_pt1 | contig 19136 bp, 13 predicted proteins | sample ETNvirnome_2_300_FD_184068 | JGI IMG/M metagenome (GOLD analysis project Ga0209434, IMG submission 184068) | Marine viral communities from the Pacific Ocean - ETNP_2_300 (SPAdes) (version 2) | ecosystem: Environmental > Aquatic > Marine > Oceanic | place: Pacific Ocean | collected 2013-06-22
TTTAAAGTCTGCCATTGGTTACTCCAAGCCGATCATCGCGCCCATGCCGGCAAGTGTTCCCGGGCGGCCTCGAGTTCCTCTGGGGTGGCCTGGGAGACCTGCGATCGGGTCGCGTCGGTGGGGAAGGCGTCTTCATCATCGTCGACACCATCGCCGTCCCTATCATTGTCTTCCTTGACGTTGCCGAAGAATATCGCGGCTGGCACCCCGCCGATGACATTGCCCGCCGCGACAACCTTTTTCCATGGATTGAGCACAGCCCCCAAGGTAACCTCCCCCTCGCTGTTGGTGTAGGCTCCAACGATTTCTTCGGTGACAACGTCGGCGACGTCTTCTACGGCGGTCTCCACAGACTTCTTAAACGCTTTACCTTCCTCAGAACCCGCAAACTCGGCGAGGCGCTGGACAGTTCGCACCCCAGCCTTGCCGGCTTCCCAGGTGCCTTCGGCGGTGAGCGTCGCCCAGCCGATCGGGTTGGACCATCTCAAGAGATCCACAAGGCCCTCTTCTTTGCTGAAGCCAAGCTCTCCGGTCTCGGGGTCCCGCGTCATCCCGGGGACAAAGACGGAGGGCCCAACCATGAAGTGGTCAACAAGAGCTGGGTTCAACACGTTTTCAGTTAGATCAAGTATATTATCGCCCATGCCCATGTCGTCCTGGAACCGAAGAGGATTTATACTGGGCGGAATCTCAACTGGTTGCCTAGGCTTCCCGGTAGGACCGTCGTTCCTAAACTCTATCCCTTCTTGCAACGCGCGAATAGAAGTAGTAAATGAATTTTCAGTTATTTCAGAAGAAACAGATGTAACCAAATAGTAGCCATGCAGGCCCAAAAGGGTCATCTGTTCTTTTGTGGTATTAATTAACAGCGGACTCACGTAGATATAGTTACCATTCTTATATAAATTGCTGCCGACCAACGTAATATTTACTGAATACAGCTCCCGGAGTTGTGCGGCGCCGAGGGCGCCCTCTTTTTGAATTTTAGCTTCCCGTAAATAGGGTTGATCTTCTCTTGCAAAGTCTAGCTTGCGCATGAGGCCACAAGAGGCCCCAATATAATGATGATAAATTCCTTTTTGTAGATCTTTATTAAAATCGCCAACGAGGCCGCGGCCGGCAGCGTCCGTAGAAAATAAAATCATTCCCGTACCATAGTTGTTTGGATCTTGCTCTGCGCACGATAAGCGGGCCATGGCCTTCCCGAGATATTTAACCGTCGTCATTTTGCCTTTTCCTAAACTTTTCGTAAAAGGAACACTTTTGTCAAAAGACAAGGGGTGTACATCAAATCGCGCTGAAAATTTAAAACCAGAGCCATAGCACCCTGAGCGCAGAGCAGTTGTAATTAATTTTGAACAAACATCCTTAACAAAATTTAAAAAATAATATTTATCTCGTTGTTTGTCTACCACAGCTTTAATAAAATAAGCCTGAAAAGAGTCCAGAGATATAGGAATATCTCCGATGCTCATGACCTTAAAGAGTCCTCCGTTTCCCCGGGCAGACTTGGTAAGACCCAGGTCTTTTTCCGTTTTTATTATTTCTTGGAAAAAAGAAGATCCAGCAGGGTCACGGCATGACATTAATCTCTTTATATCTGTTATTCGCATAGCCTGGAGCATATCGATCATTTCTATTTCGCTCAAAAAGAAATCAAATTGAGGCTTACCACCGGGGAGGTTTGCCATAATCGTATCAATAAGATCACCCAAATAAATATAATGAATATCAACTGTGTTTTCAGAGCCCGTAAACCAGCCGGCGTTGTCTTTGCCCTGTCCTTTGGCGGCCCTCTTTCTGATCTTCTCAGACTTCTCCTTGGCCTGTTTAGCAGAATCCTCTGCACTTAGCTTCTCGTCGTCTTTTAATGCGTCCAGCAAAGCCGATTGACCCTCTGTGGCCAGCATAGGCTTCTCCATTTCGAAACTCTGCGTCCAGCGTTCGGTGGCGAGTTTTACCCTTTCTGCATCAGATAATTTCGATAGGTCGGGGGTTTTCAGTTGGTCGACATTCACTTGGACTTTATACACTTTACCATCTTTATAGATATTCTGTAGCAATTGTGCGTATTTTTCTTTCCTGTCGGCTTCTTCTAGCTCCTCCAGTTGTTCGAGGATGTCGTCCGTATCAGCATCTTCCTCGTTCTCTGCGGCTTCAGCTTCGGCTTCCGTTTTCTCTTCTCTGAGTCCTTTAATCTTCTCAGCATTGGCGCCAGGAATTAAAATATTTGTGCCACCTGATCGCGTAATGCCGGAAAGAGCCGCCTGGTATTGAACTGTCAATGTGAGGCTACCGTCCTCTTTAAAATCTATATCGTGGCGAACTTGTTGCAAGAATAAAGAAACACGGGTTGCTGCCAAAGCTTCCTGAAGAGCCTGATACCGTGGCTTCTTGGCCCCGTCTGGCGTTTTTTGCAGTTCGGGATAAATAAGATGCAAGTTGGGGGGCGTGGACCATCCCGCACAGACTTTAATGCGAAAGTATCTCGGTTCATATTTTTGCGCTGCGCCGGCGCCGGTGTCTGGACAGCCGGTCGGGTTTTTACTCGGGCTTGAGCCTTTATCCTTTTTTTTACCTTGGCCGCGGCTGCCGGGCGAATTGATTATTAAGTCAAGAAAGGTAGGCTTCTTTTTACCCGCTTGAAACCCTCCTGGATCCGTCAATGAGGCAGCCCCTGCAAAAAAGTCTCCCACTGATTGGAAATAAACCACCAATGTTGCTGTTATATTGTTATCTACATCCTCAGGCTGCACTCCTTCGAGTTCCCATTTAAAACTTTTAATGCCGGCGCCTGGTACGCGGCCGGATTTCCCAGATAAAATGTTCTGTTCATCCTCGGGTGATAAAAAGTTTGGAATCTCTAATTGTTGCTCGCTTCCCGGGATTGGCTTGCCCTCCTCGGTGTAGTCGAGCCGCGATATTTTGATATAGGGAGACAGTAGCCCATGAATATCCGGGCACAAATCCATTATTTCCTTTACTTGCTCGTCGCGGCTCCCGTGGCTCAGACGAGCTAAAACACTACTGATATCATCCTGAGTATCCAATTCAGTCACATATTTATAACCGGATGCTGTCAGCATCTCCTGATGATGGGTGGAAAGCGTGTGAACACGTTCAAGCAAGACGCACTGATAGTCTATAGACCCAACTTCTGTAGGATTACGGGCTTCCTCAAGTTTTTTTTCTTTTGCAGTTTTTTTCGCCATAAGATATTCTCAGCTGTTGCTATTTTTTTATTAAGAGAGGTAAGACTTTTTCCAAAGGCAACGGAATAATGATATTATCTCCTACTTTAACGTCCGTATCTGTGGGGCGCCCGTTAAACTGAGCAATCACCCACCAATGCTGAGCAGATCCATAGTTGTCTATTGCCAGTTTATAAAACCGGTCCCCGACCTTCCACACGTGCGCCTTTTTAGTCACCCCATACATCTGGGCCCGGGAAGGATACCCGAGACGGGGGCTGCTGTAGTGGCGAATTCCACTTACGTGTCTCTCATCAAAAATCTCTTCATAGAGTGGCTCCTGATTGAAAAAAATTGTACGATAGTCGTAACGTGATGGCATAATTATTTATCACCAGGAGGGGTTCCGAGTACGGCGTCTCTGTCTGACTGATCGATCGGATCTTTCGGATCTCCGGTCAAATCGGCCGGATCATCGCCCTGGCCGTAGAGGGTGGTTTGATCGGACCGAGATCCCGGGATGATGGCTTTATTGGCATTAGGAAAGAGAGCCCCGTCGGTCCCAAATGTAGATTTGCCGGCACTTTTTGACCAGCCTGTTAAATGCTTGTGTAGGACGGTAAACTCAAGGCTGATCGACACCACTTTGGGTATGAACATACCATCGGAGCCCTGGGTTGTTTTGATAAAATCAACATGTTTTACTTCGGTAGAATGTCCCGTATCTAATTCTGCCGGTTGCTCACCATCCTCTACCTCTTTGTACGAGCTCATGCTTATAAAGCCCCCTTGGCCCAGATCCGGCGCGTAGGTAACACCCGCCACAAATCCCACAAGCTGGCTACCATCGTTGACATCGGCTATCAAATTTGTCCATCGCATGCCCAATAATGGAGCTGCTTGAAGTGTATTTTGAACGCCGCGTCCAGAATCTTCATAAACCGGATATAGAAATGAAATTAAAGTATTAATTTTATTAAGATTTTCCTGTGCTTGGTTTATGTCCCCAGAGACCACATCAAAACCTATAGATATACTGCGCTGAGTGTTCTGGAATGTAGCCAAGGGGTCCATTCGCCCATATACTGTTTCTGTATTCCAATTAGATGTGAACTGGTCTGAGAACTCTGTCACCCAGCCGTGGAAATTCACCATTTGAGACGTTGCTAAGTGGGTAATGTATAGTTTAAAAAAACTATTCTCAATCATCCCCGGATCATAGTATGCTGCGCTCATCCTTGCTCCTCAAGTATATTAAATAGAGTCAATATAAAATTATCCGCTGCCAAAACCACTAATGGCGCGGCCGACAGCTGGATCTTTCAGGACCTCGATAATGACGTCCCTTAGCTCGCGATCGCCAATCTTGACCAAGATTGATTTTTGGGCAAAATTAATGACAGGCTTTGAAACAGTGCCGCCGCCCACAGCAGCAGGGGAGGCGCCCTCCATACGAGCTTCGGTTGCTTTAATGTTCTCTGTGGGGACGGCTGGTTTTTGAACCGTCTCGACAGTCAACGTGGCCGACTTGTTAAATTCAGTTAACGCTTCGAGCTTCTTGCGATTCAAAGCCATCAGCGCAATGCTAAAGGGCGCGAGAGACAGAGTCAAGCTCCCTAGCGCGGCGGCCGTTAGGGCGATGCCAACTGCCGCGCCCCCAATCTCCCTTAAAGCAGCTGCGAACTCACGCAGAGCCGGGAGGGCCGTGACCATCGTGCGCATCGACTTCGCTAATGCTACGCTACCGACTGCGACAAGAACCAGGCCGGCGCCTACAATAAACAACGATGCCCCAAAAATTCCAAGAGCTATAGCAGCCCAGAGCAAAATTGGCGCCGTAAACAGAAGACTCACGCCAAGCAGCGCAAAACCAATAGCCGAAGCCACTAATCCAATTGCTAGGGTTATAAGGGACAACCCCAAAACTCCAAAGGCGAAAGCAGTCTTAAGAATTAAGGCGGGGGGTATCAAGAGTAGATTCTTGACCAGTTGCGAGAGACCGTATCCTACCACCACTAACGCAATCCCCACAGCTATTAGAGATACGGCCCAGCCAAAGAGAACAAAAGTTGAAAGTGCGATAATCGGCATTGTAAGCAACAATGCAACTCCCATAACCACCAAGGCTGTAGCTGCAAGATACAACCCCACAGCGAGAACGACCAAGGCCCCCCCTAAGGCATAAATGCCCAGCGCGAGTTGAAAGAGTGTCTTCGGTGGTATCTTTGAAATCGCCTCCACAAAGACTGCCATGCCCCGGGCGGCTATACTAATGCCGATACCCATAAGAAGGGCGGCAAGGCCAATCGCTGCCAGAAGGACTGCCAAAGCCAGGATCACAGGGGCAGCTGCTGTAGCGCCCACTGCCGCAATAATTATGGCTGCAATGGCGATGGAGAAAAATATGAGCGCGAGGGCAGCGGCCCAAATCTGGGGGCCTTCTAACTCCGCAAATGCACCCACGAGCAACGACATACCGTACGCAGCAATTGCGATGCCGGCGCCAATAAGTAAGAACGCGACGCCTAATGCAAGCATGGGACCTACGGCTGATAAACTAGCTGTCGAAAGAATATACAACATTACCGAAAAGAGAATTCCCACAATTATTAACGCTGCCAGGGCCCCAAGAATCTGTTCACCTGTCAAGTCCTTAAATGCTAGAACCAGCTGAGCGAGGCCAACGGCAGCAAGGCCAATACCGCCTCCTATCATTAATATTGCTGCCCCAAAAGCAAGAAGTTCTTTCGCTGATCCTTTTATAGCTTCCATCAAGCGTTCAATAGAAGAAATAAAGCCGCCGCTCGCTCCGGCAGCCCCGCCTGCAGCCTCTTCACCGCCACCGAAGAATTTGGACATGGCGCTGCCGGCGGATTTAAACGGTTTTGTGAGGGCACTAAATCCCTTTCCGGCTTTGCGAAACTTTAGCCAGAGCGCTAGGAGAGCCGTAAGAGTTATAACCCACTTGCCAATAGCAAATTCATTACCATCAATTTCAAAAGTCAAGTCGCCAATGAAATTAATGGCTATAGCAATTCCTGATACGATAGCCGATAGAATTTGAATTATAGGATCCATTGCCACAATCAAATTCATAAACGCATTTTTGAGCTTATCAATCATTGATTGTGCTTCGCGTGCAGTTTCCGCCATTTCTTCTTGATGCTTAATCTGCAATTCTTCGGCCGCTGAAAGCTCCCCGAACATGCGTCGAGCAGTATCCACGTCCACCCCAAGAGCGTCTGCAATTGCCAACTGCTCATACTTGTTCATATCGGAAAACATCTGGCCGCTGGCATCCATCGACTCCTTCATCATCTCGATACGATCTGCCTCTGAAGCGTTGAGCATGTCGATAGAGTTTAAGTAAGGACCGCCTAAAATAGCATTCAAGCGGCCGACTTTCTGGGCAGCACCATCAAATGTATCAAAAGCCGTTCCAGAAATGCCCACCAACTCGTCAACCGACAAGCCCGTGGCCTTGGACTGCTTTGAAAGCTTATCAAACACGTCGACGACGTCAGTACCATAAAATGCTAATTTTTTAGAAACTGAATTAAAGTCTTCGAACACTTGAGTTGTTGTTTTTCCCAGACTCTGTGCTACATCGTGCAAGTGCTGGGTGAGACCAACTAGTTCGCTTTCGTGAAAGCCCAATGACTTGGTGGCTCGATCCATAATTTGAGCACCGGTGCCTGCACTCACCCCCAAGGCTTGCATGGCCACTGTTTGGGCAGCTAAATTTTCTTGGGTTTGTTCACTCAAAAGCGAGTAGTTCGCCATTTCGCCATACAGTGTGGCCATTGCAGCGCCAACCTGTTCGTGAGTTCCACCGAAAGCTGCTACCTGATTACGAGCACCGGATATAACTCTGCCATAGTGGGCAAACGCTTCCGAGTCTGCGGCCCCTGTTGCACGGCGAAAGGCTGCCGTTGATGTGTCTGTGGCTATAGCAAGGTTAAATGACTCAGCCGCGATCTTGGTGATGGCAAGATTGCCCATGCGCGCTGCATTCTTCATCGAGAAAAAGCTTTTCGTGAAGGTCCCTAGCTCGGCGCTGGTCGTGGGAAGGATCCGGGCTGCTTGTGCTGCAGCGCCGCCGAACTTAAACATGTTCTCCCCGAGAAGTTCAGCCTTCTCGGCGCCGGCCGCCATCTGCCGATTGAGTTCTTCTTGAGATTCAATCAGATCATCTTCGGCGGCCTTCATGTCCTCATAATTTTTAATTTTCTCTCTTTCTAGTATCCCAGTCCTGAGATAGCCGTCGACGGCCTCTTGTCCAGTACGAACCTGCTCTTGCATGTTCTCCAGGTGGGCTTGTTCAAACGGGCTCAGTTCACCGAGAATTGCAGCGCGCTCCCTATACTTCTCAATAGAGCGTTCAATGGCCTCAATTTCCTGTTGGATTGCTTCTGCGGGGTCGGCTTCAGTTGGTGATGGGCGCGCCCCGGCGCCTGAGCCTGGATCAGCGCGGCCGCGGCGAGGTGGGGCGCCTCCTGCGCCTCCACCACCACGTTTGAGAGTCTTAAGAATCTCTTCTAGGATGTCTGCTTCTGCGCGTGCCATTCAGATAAGGCCTCTTAGTTTTTAAACGGCCAGCGCAAGCCCGTTTCGCCCTCGAAACCACCAACAGCACGATCTAGATCTCGCTTGTTCATCATGGTTCGAGAATCGCCAAGGCCGTGCTTCATATAGGAATCCATATATCGTTTTTCGTTCTTAAGTGCGCCGAAGAAAGCCTCGATCTGTTTATTCGTGCCACGAATGCCTATGGGTACATTGAATCCAGCAACGTACATATCCATAAGCATATTTTTAACAGCTACAGCAAAATCGGTGGCTAAACCACGTTCTTGTAGCAAGTCTGGGTTTGTGAAATCGATTACAATCTTTTCCATGGGGGCATACCTCAACAATAAATAGTTAAATATAACAAAAGCCGCTCAAAACTGAGCGGCTCTATTATTATCTTTTATATTTGGATGGAACTTTGGCTGACGACTTGGCTTTTGACATGGCTGAATCATGCTCTCTCTTCTCATTCTCGAACTCTTTAACTAATCGTTTAACGAACCATCGCCTGAGCTGAGTGGGAAGATTATATACCTCAAATATCGACCAGCCGCCATGATGTTTTAGAATAAACATCTCTTCATAGACGACTTCTTGATATTCGCTATTTAGGCCAAAAAAACTCTGCCGTCAACGGCATACCTACCTTCTCCAAGTGGGCACAATTATCACATGAAAACTCAAATGATAGGTCAATATCCGGAACAATGTCATCGTAACGGCTGCGGATCTCACGCGAGATGCGTGTGGGGCATTGTTCGACAAACTTCTTAAGGAGAGCCGCGTCGGTTACTTCATTAATTCGCACGATTACAGCTTCAAGCTGGTCGGTAATGTTGGCATCAGGCAGCTTAAGCTTTTTGCGCTTTTCTCGCTGCTTCATAATGCGATGTTCGTCGCGGCCGCTTAACAGTCGAACCTCAATACTAAGGCCTTCGTGCTGCGGGAACGTCATTTCATAATTACCGTTTTCCAGACGCGTTACATTCTCTGGAATGCCGTCTGTGGCCTTGGTTTCGATCTCACTGAGGTCTATTTCGGTTTCTTGAGTGTTAGAGCACCCGGGGCATGCGACTGAGACCTTATAGTCTGGGCCGAAACCCGTAATACGAGCCATCAGCAGTACAGCGTTCTTATCGCCAATGAGCAAATCAGCTGCTTTAACGTTTTTCTCAACAATAAGTGAGTCAAGCAAACGGTCGAGAGCGATCCCCTTTTTAATCAGTGCCTCTGAAGTAAGAATATCTTCTTCTTTGGCGGTCATATGACGAATTTCTAAAGATTCGACGCCATGTAGGGGGTGACTTTCTGGATATAGTTCCCCCTTGCTGGGGAGATCCACAAACTCTGTTGGGTTTATGAATGAAAATATGTCTTGTGTATCGTTTTCTAGGACGGGGGGTGGAGGAGCGGGCGCATCCTGGTGGGGAGCACCCGTTCTCTCCGAGTTATTTCTTCGTTTTGACAAATGTCACCTTCTTTCTCTGGGTTTATTCTGCACTACGGCCCGGTACGCTAGCGGCCATTCCTCGGGCCATCTCTTCAGTCATGCCGGCGGCGTTCATAGTAACTCCATCTCCGGACGTATACGTAGCCCAATCATACCGCATTGTAAGCTCAAGATTAAGTAAATCTTCGCTAGAATAGTCCAGATCGCCAAATTTAACGTTTGTGAGCCATGGATTATTCAACTTCCAAGTACCGACATCTGCGCCAAAGCCGTCAATTTCTCTGATCAATACGCTCCCCATTGCGTTTAGGGCAGACGCCTTGTTGGGCGTGCCTGGTCCGACTTGGTCGTCCGTGGGGCCTCCGCCACCAAAGAAGTTTCCCTGATCATTGGGGTCAAAATAGCCTGAGGAATAAAGGGCTTGATAAAGAATCTTATTCCCGTCGGGCGCGACTGCGTTAACCAACGTAGCGCTAACTGTCTCCCAGGTAACGGCACCAGGATAGTAATAGGTGTTACCAAGGAACTTGTGCTCAGTCTCCCCAATAGTATAGGACGGCTTCGTTACCGTCTTGGCTAAATACTGCATATTTATAGCTTCGCCATCAAGGGTTAAAAGAGGGATGTGTAGCAGAAATCTATGTGCTCTGCGCGGTTCTGATGCTGCTTCGTTCCAAAATGCCATTGTTTTAATCTCCTGTTAGATCTAATTTAAATAGTGCGGAGGGGATAAACCCCCCGCTTTATTTTTTAATCTACGAATGCGGCTCCCGTTCTTGTAATATTGAAGTCAATCGCGATGTATTCGATAGCGCGTGTGGGCTTCAAAAAGATCTGGGCGTACATGATATTGCGATCGACCAGATCGGGAGTTGTCGTAGAACTATCGAGCACCACCTTGAAGTCGGAAAGGCCGAAATTGGTCTTAACTCCCTGCAAAAATGGGTTAACCCGTGCAGTAAATCGATCCCAGGTGACCTGAACGTTCGGGTCGAAAAGGATCTGGTTTGCCATCTGCGAGATGCGCTTCTTCACGAAGATCATCAGGCGACGGACATTGATGCGGTCCAGAGCCGAAGGTGTAACCTGCAGCGTCTTCTGACCGAAGATCACGATGCCCTCTGCAGGGAACTTCGCGATCGGGTTAATGTTTGCGGCGTAGAGATCGTCACGATCCTTTCGGCGCAGCTGGTGGGCCACATCCGTCACTGGAATACCAGCGGAACCCTCTGTGAGTCCTCCGCGGTTGAAACCAGCCGGAGCGAACCATACCTGTGTCTTGCGCTGCGAGCTTGAGAAAGTACCAAGCGCAGCGACAGACGGCGGAATCCAAATATGCGCACCGTTCAGGGTGTCGCGTGCTCGGAGCCACGGATAGAAAGCGCAACCATAAGAGGAATTAAGTCCTCGGGCCCGCAGAGAGTTGACTGTCGAGGCAATCTCGCTAGCAGTGTTCTGGCGACGAGAGGCCGCTGATGCCTTGCTGTTTTCGCGTGGAATATAGCCCTCTGGGAGGTCGATGATTGCCAGTGCATCGCCGCGGTCTTCACAGATATTGATAAGATTGGTTGTCAAACCTTCCTGTCGAAGTCCGGGCGCAGTCGCGAGGTTCATTTCAACAACCTCTGGGTCTGCCACCGAATCCATAGCGCGACGAATAGAGTTGAACACATAGTTGTTCAAATCAGTGGCCGAAGACGGCAGCGTAGTGGTGCTGCTGTTGAATGGGTCCATTTCCTTGATGTTAACACCGTCGAAACCGCCATATACCGGCACCGTGAAGCGGTCATAACCGGCGTCGAGGACGCCGCTGACTGCTCCGGAAGCGTAGGTGTAGGAACCAATAGAAGTTCCGCGGCCCGAGCCGCCGACCACGGGGCCCAAAGCTGAACCACTGATCCAGAGGCCGCCTAGTGAGCCGGACTGGCAGACATCATCTAGTGTAAATTCTACAGAGCGCTCTTGACCGGAAGCTACCGCGAACATAGATCCAACGATACCGCCACGTGGGCGCAGAAGGTCAATGTTTGACTTGTCGAAGCGAGTGCTTCCAACAGTAGGCGTAGTTTGGAAACCGAAATATGCGTCAGTCTTGTTACTGAGGTTCCCGTCGCCGGCCGCTAAGCGTAACTCGGGGGCCGGGTAATGAACCTTAACTCGAAGATCTTGAACCTGAGCGGCTAAAGTGGCCGAGGAAGAAATGGCCAGCACAGAGCCAGTGGTCCAGGTTCCGGCTGCAAGGCCGGTGCCGCTGGACGGGTAAATTGAACCAGAAATCCAGTTGCCTTGCACGCTCGTCGGCGCGGCAGAAGAAATCTCTTCATCATCATATTTAACCATTCCCTGGAAGCCGAATGGGAGGAGTTCTGCCGAAACCATGCCGGCATCAACGTCCGAATTCATTTCAACTCGAATGTACTTGGAGTTGTTCGCCCACTCGCCCCGCTGGATGTAGCGGCGTTCGCTCTCTTCCCAACTTAGATATTTATCACCAACCTTGCGCGAGACATAGCTCAGCGAATCGGGATTAAGATCGCACTCATCGAACTGCTCGATAACTCTAACTGTGTTATCCGAGTCGCTGAGGGCGCGGACGACAACTGTAAAAGTACCATAAGCATTTGAATCATTTGTAGAACGCTTGATGTCCTGGATAGAAACCTTAAGGTTGCGGTTTGTCCAATCGCCTGGATCTTGTAGCGCGTGAACAGTAAAGAGGTTCTGTCGACCTGCAGGCGTGCCGTCTAGAGATGTCTGGTTAGAAATAATAATCGGTGCCTGGGCGCTCTGGACCGAATGTCCCTTAAAGTCGGCGCCGCTGTTGGTGCCGTCTGTAATTGGAATAAGGGCCGCAAAAGACTGCGCTAGGTTGCCAGCTGAGATCTCGGCAGATGTAATATTTGACTTGAGGTGACGATCAAACGACTCACCCAAAAAGAACGTTTCGAGAGTAGTAGAAATAGTAGTATTTGTCTTCTGTGGGTTGGTATTAAAGACTTTGCGGAGATAGCGTGAGCTGTTCTCATTGAAGTTGAACGTTGTATTGTTCGAACCGTCGTTAAGCACAAACTCGTAGTTGGTGCCCGTATCGGCCACAAGAGCAACAGCGGTTGCTTGCTTGTTCACTCCGGTCGCGACCTTAACAATACCGCCGGAACCAGACCCAATCAGTGAGCCTGAAAGCTTAAGCGTCGTACCACTCTCGGCATAAAAGATAGCAGCAAGAGCACCAGTAAGCTGAGTTTTGAGGCTCGTGACGCCGTCGTTGTCAGCGGCAGCGTGACAAACCACCAGACCATAAGCCGTGGTGGAACTCCAACCTGCTTCACCGGCGCTTCCCGCAGAGGGGCCACCGTCAGCTGTGGTCTGTGCGCCTAAGAGTCGAATGTAGGTTAGTGGAGAACTATTCTTCAGGTACGCCTGCGCGGCATACATGCCATATGTGGTGGCTGATTTATCGGTGCCTTCGCGCCAAATGTCGTCGCCGCCGCCACCGGGGGCGGGGGTGCCGAATGTATTGACAAACTCTTCAAACGAGTTAACCCTGACGGGCCGCAAGGACGGGCCCTTTTCGGCGCGGCCAATGACAACCGGTCCGATCCCTACCGGGGAAGCAGGAATTTGGGAGTTATCAATTTCGTTAACGAAAACTCCCGGTGATACGAATCTAAACTTTTTAACTGACATTAGTTGTGTTCTCCTACATTATGAAAATGTTCAAAGTAAATAGTGTTAAATAGTTGGAATGGTATTATTCTCTGTAAAATCCATCTTTTCTAGTCCTGGGGATATCCCCCACTATTGTTCTTTCGCGCCCGATCTTAAATTCCACCGCATTTTGGCGCCTTACGATCTTGGGTTTTTCTTGATTTTCTCCGTCGCCCACCAAATACCCCAAAACCTCAATATTGATGCTCGTATCATAGTTCCTCTGGGCCATTCCAAGATTAGCGTCATTGGAATTATTGCTGAGGGATCCGTCAATGAACACCTCATAGAAATGACCTTCGTTTTCGATCCTTTTGGGCATTCGTGAATTGCCAGAGATCGTGAAAAAGGGAGTAATTAGCGTGTTGAGCTGTTGTTGGTATTCTGTACGCACATTAATCTGATAGTTAACCTTCACCCAAACAGGAAGTGGTATGGTGATCGTTTCGTAAACTGTCTTGCCAGCTTTAGTCTTTGCTTGGCGCTGATTGGTGTTTTTACTTCTGGCTGCCACATCCCTGATAGTACCACCGTATGTTCGATTAGCCATGGCGTTCTCAAATTCAGCCGTTTTCTTCTGATTAAGCTCGCGAGCAATTGTAATGACACCACCCTTGGCATCAGGGGTAGGATATATATTAGCCCATACCGTTCCTCGAAAATTTGGTTCCTTGGCCACGCTAGCTCGATGAATTGTAATAAGAGGCAGGATAAGGGTTTCTTCTCCGTCACGCAAATCTTTATTGTGCTTTATTTGATATGCTCTCTCGGCTGTGACCCACAAAACCGGTACTTTCTTAAATCCCTTGTTGCTTGTAGTAGATAAATTTAGTTCCTCATCTATAAAGCGCAACATTGCGCCGTCGATGGTTTCTAAAGTAGATGGTGCAAACTCAATTTCTTCTAGATGCTTTGCAACCTCTTCATCTCCCACATAATCAAATTCATTAGCTGTCTTATCTTGAATCTGTTCTTGTGATCTTTTGCTTCTAGACATCTAGCTACCCCACAAAAATGCCAAACGGGACATTCTCCAATACTTTCTTGGTTGAATCTTGCATTGTAGAGTCAGTGGCGGCTAGTTTGTCGTACGTCATCTCATCCAGAAGTGTCTTCAGTTCATCACGAAGTAGATCCTGTTCTGCTTTCGCTTGGCCTAATAACTCGGATGCATTAAGAGTGACACTCTCTCCTGGGATAGGAACAGTTGCAAACTTACCTCGCACTTGCCCCAATACCTCTTTTGTGAGTGCCAAAGCAAAGCGACGAATCCACTGTTTACCAATCGAATTTATATTTTCATAAGGAATGTTCTGGAAGGGCAGTGTATTCATATTGTTAATACCGTCTGTCCCGGTATTTCCGCGACCGGTGTCGTCCCATGGATTATATTCGTTGTCAATGGTGAACTGAACCCAAATTTTCGCTGGGCTCGTGGAATCTGGCTTCGGGAAGATACGGAGCATGTTGTCCCTTATTTCATAAGAGTAGTGAGAAATCCGCGTCCAGAGAGCATCTTCATAAGCCATGGCCTGGAGTTTGTTCTGCCAAGCAGGGACTATCTCAAATGTAGAATCATCGGCATATTGCCCATAGGTGCGCATATTACCCACCACCGAAAAACCACCATAATATCCATAAAACCTCCACATCGCGCGCGGGGTCTTAAAAAATACCTTGCGTATAATAACTCTTTTATCAGTTACTTTTCCATAATAAGGAACAGCCGTATCGGTGGCGGAGGAGGCAGAAATAATAGTTTGAAGATCGTAGTCTTGTTTGTTATTTACTCTATCAACAGAGGCGGAGTAAATTGGGGTGAGGCCTCCAAGGCCAGCTTCCGTAGCGAGACCTTCAGAAACGCGACGGACATATCCATAGTCAAACCGAGGAAATCGCAGTGCGATATTAGAACCAGACAAAGAGTCTCCACTCACGATCTGTCCATCTTGATCAAAAGATGCGGTCGGGGCGCCTAGGAAAGTCGATAAAGAGTTTTTACTCTGGTGAAGGTTTACGAGATAGGAATACTCTAAAACGGCTTCTTCGTACGAAGCATAAACATTTCCCTGTGTTATTTCAATATCGAGAACATCCCCTCCCAGCTTTTTATAAGTATAAGCCACCTGATCGGCAGCTCCTGATAAAAACGTTGCCGAGCTGGCATACACACCGAAAGGAAGTGTTGCTGCCACATTCGTAACATTACCTGTAACGGGTAAAATATTAGAGTTTGAGGTTGAAGCGGGATTTAGTGCGGGGATGGCCATTGAAGAAGTTCCTCTATTATTAAACTATTACTAAATAGAAAGCCCCGCCTCAAAAGAGACGGGGCTTTCACTATTTTGACCTTACGTCAATTATGACTAGACTAGGCTTTTAACAATAACCAGTCCATACATATCAGGACGCACCATCTTCTTGGCATATCGGGTCATGACTCCCTTACGGGGCACGAAGTCCTCAACACCAAAGATAGTAGGCGTGGTCTGCAGCGGCACATAAGGTGCATACACATAACCACTCTCAAGGAAGCTACTTCCACGTCGGCCCACAAGGAGCAACTCACGCGGGAAGTAAGGATCGACGATAATGTCGAACTTCTTCGAAAGGGACCCAACCTTTACAGCACCCGCGTCGCCGCGGTCGCTATCAGCAGTCACATTGGCACGGAAACCAGCCGTAAACTCAAGGACGTTGGCAACTTCAGGTCCGCAGACGACGAAGTTGGCAGCACCACGGAGAGTCTTCCGGTGGATCTGAGCCGACACATCATTGATAGTCTCAATGAGAGTCTCATACCATTCACTCACGTTACCCGTGAAGTCAGGAGCAACAGTACCAGTACCAATGGCGACACCTGTCTCACGATTGAGGAAGTCACCGGGGCTACGCGACCAATAACGGACGCCAGCCTTAGCACCACGCACGAGGTCCTCAAGGATCTCGCGATCGATCTCAAGAGCAATCTGCTCAGAGAGAATCTGGGTCAGTTCGACCTCAGCGTCAAGGTTGTGGTAGGCGTTAAGATCCTGTCCTAACTCCGGGGTCCACTTAGCCTTGAGCTTCTTGGTGATTGCTGTGACAGCAATCGAGTCGACCTTGATGTCGATCTCCGGGATTTCAGCATTACCCTCAAGTCCCCAGATGGGATCACCAATGACGGAGCCTAGGGCACCACCAGACTGGAAATCATCCACAATGGGGAACGACGCAGTAACAGCTAGCGCTAACATTGATGTCATGTCAGCGGCTAGCTCAGATCCCGTCGCAACAACGGTCCAAAGAACATTGGAGGTGCTATTGGGGTCAACACGAGTCAATCGACGAACCTGCGATCCGCGAGGCAGATCAGCGTTACTAGCGATTGAGAGCCGGCAGGCAACAAAGTCCTCCGTATTAAACTGCTGATCTGTCAAGCGCGCTAGCGTGGATGTACCAACGATGAAGAACGTACCGGAAGCGATATCCGGGTCGAACTGCAGAATGTTGGTAAGCTCATATGTGGATGTATTCGAGCCGGCGATATCGGCGGACCAATCAGGCACACCGCCTTCACCAACCGTACCAGAAGCCCGGGCGGTAAGCAAGACGGTAGCCCCGGTGGTGGAACCCGTCGGAGACGAGTAACCGTTGTTCAAGGCATATGGGCCGGCAGCCGCATAAGAACCAGTAAGCTTGACGCCACCAGTAATCTGCGAACCAACGACTCCGCCGCCATAGAGTGAACTATTAACGACGTACCCGAGTCGGGGATTTGGAGCAGTGCTGTCAGCGCCGATCTCATTCGAGACCGTGAAGTCCAGGAAGAAGATGAGACCACTTGGGAGACTCATCGGTTGAACGCTAACGAGATCGTTGGCGATCAGATTGCCGAATACACGGCGAACGAGGGGGAATGCGACAGCCGCAAAACCCTCAACGTCTCCAGCATTCATGCTGGAAGACTCACGGAGTAGCTCTTTTGCCTGGTTCTCAAGCAAACGCGCCATACCGTTCCGAACAGTATCATCACCAAGGCCTTCGAGAAGACCTGTGTTCTCCCACTTATTAATAAGGGCTTGGCCCTCAGTGGAAAGATCGCGGTTGACAATACCTTCGGTTAATTTCTGTACAATAGACATTTTATAACCTCCTTATATGTATAGTTGAATGTCATTTATTCAAACCTGCTAAACGCAGCATACGACCCATTTTTGGATCGCGTGTTGCCGTGTTGTTTTTCTTAGAGTTGATCAAAAGCGATGTAGGTCTTTGAACTGCTTCACGAAGTGTTTGTGGTCTCGATCTATTCGTAGAATTCGAGATCCCCACTGCGTTTTGAATTGTTTCAAAAATCATACCCGCTTCTTCAACAGAAGTGGCAGTTTGAACAGCTTCGGCAATTTGATTCTTTTGCCGCTCATTCAAGGAGGCGCTGTTTAATGCCTTGTTTTGATAAACAAGCTTGGCGTTTTCCAAGTTCAGCCTTGTGAGCTGCTTCTTGGCTTCCATAATAAGAGCGCGAAGCTCTTTGTTGGATTCTGTAAGTTTTGAGACCTTTGTCTCGAAGAGTTCTGCGTCCGAGACGACGTCTGGTGCGGTCTCTACTTCCTCTTCTATCTCTTCCTCTTCAAGGTGGGCAGCCTGTGCGGCGCCCATGGCATCATTGTTTGCTTGCTCAATGCTGTTGTCAGCAGAGTTAACAGATGCCCACCCTTGTGGGCGTGGAGTCATATCAACGACGAGTTCTTCAATAAGATCGGCTAGCATCTCTTCGGTGAGATCAATATCCTCGTCTTCTTCTTCTTCTTTAAGGCCGAGGTACCCCTCTTCCTCTCCACCAGCCGTGACAGCGGTGGATGATTCGGCGGCATCCTCATCCTTTTCCATTTGTGTAATACTATCGTCGTCTTCTTCTAATGCAATTGCGTCTGCCATGCCGGTGGCGTCAATTAGATCTTCGCCTCCCATAACTTCCTCTTCCTCTTCAAGACGCGCTTTGAGGGCATCGAAGTCAATTTCAATAATCTCTTCGGGGCCCGGGCCGTCAATCTCTTCGGTGGCAAATGCCATAGGAACTTCCTTAGCAAACTCCATTAAATCGGGGTCTGCTTCTTCATCGCCGAGAACGTCTTCCTGTTCTAACAACGTATCCAGAGCGCTTTTAACCTCTCCCGAATATCGTTCCAATACAGCATTTTCCGCATTTTTCAATGCGGCTTCCTTGAGGGCTTTAGCGTCTACGATCGCTTCTTCTAACAGTGAAGACATAGAATTACTCCAAATCTGATGACTTATCAAAAATAAATAGTTCGTAAGATGGGGAAATGACTAATAGTTCTAATTTCAACGCAGGGAGAAGTTATTTTATTGATCATTGAGACGCGCCGAGTCGTTTAGTTATCAGACAATCTCCACACTCGTAACGAATCGATATTGTTTGAAGGTCCGGTGGTAACGTTGTGGTAGCCGGCCGCAGTTAGAACAACGCGCGCGTTCGATGGTTTTGTAAGCAACCCTGTGGAGAGGTCTGCGCCGCGGCCTCTCATATTGGGACCAGAAATAGAAGCCCAGACCGTACCCCGCTTTGTTCCGCCGTCTACAGTGGTATCCTGTGAGTCGCTTGTATAGCAGGTCCAGAGACCATTGCTTTCTAAGTAAACCCAATATGTTTGCTCGCTTCCGGTAAAGCCGACGCTGGAGTCACCGGTCTCTTCTGCGGCTCCCAAGAAGAAGTAAATCGCATCGGTTCCATTATGATAAGTTCCAAAAAGCGGGCTATAGCCCATGGTCGCGGCGGCGCTATTATAGAATCCAAAGAGCATGCGCGCGTAGTTTGCGGCGGGCCTTTGAAAACCGGGGGTAATTATTTGCACTGCATATCTGGATGAATCAGTAAGACTGCTATCTAGATCGCTAAGGTCTATCGCTAGCGCAGGCGTGTCCTGTTTGTTTCCATACCAGTCGCATACCCCTGTTCCTTTGGGGTGCAATACAAGAGTGCTGCCATCTGGGCCGAGGGTATTTGCATTTCCGCCGTTTTGGATATCCCAAGTTTTTCCGTCCAAGGAAACCGAAGTCTCGCCGGTCCAATCAGCCGATGCCAAAGACGTAAAATCAATCTCTGTTAATAATACAGAACCATCTAACTCCACTCCACTAATGCCTTTTATTCTGCTCATTTCTACTCCTAGTATGCTCGTAGCTCCCATTTTTTAACCTATCTCAACATA
>Ga0209434_1000488_pt1 | contig 19135 bp, 39 predicted proteins | sample ETNvirnome_2_300_FD_184068 | JGI IMG/M metagenome (GOLD analysis project Ga0209434, IMG submission 184068) | Marine viral communities from the Pacific Ocean - ETNP_2_300 (SPAdes) (version 2) | ecosystem: Environmental > Aquatic > Marine > Oceanic | place: Pacific Ocean | collected 2013-06-22
ATGAAAAATTTCAGAGAAAGATCAAACAAATGCACATGTGGTTGTGCAACAAGTCGTTTATACAATAGTTATGTCGAAAGATGGCTCGAATCCATAAGACAAGATATAGAAACATATGAATATTTTTTAATGAGCGGATTTAAACCAGAAGATGCTAGAAGTGTTTTGTCTAATGCTATGGCTACCACAATTATAACCACATTTAATCTTAGTATGTGGAGACATGTTTTTGAAGAAAGAGCTTCAAATCCTTATGCTCAAGAAGAAATAAGATTTATTATGCAAGAAATATTAAAAAAATTCGCAGAACTATTACCGTGTTTTTTTGAAGATCAATTAAAAATTTTGGAGAAGAAATAATGGGAGATTATATATATTGTCCCTACTGTGAAAAAGATGTTTCAGAAGATAAAAGTAATGAACTATCTTATGAACTTGAAGATGGAGATTATACAAAAACAGAGTGTGAATATTGTGGAAAATTATTTGAAATATTTGTAGATATAGAATACATAAAAAACTTTGAATGTTCAGAAACAGACCAACCAGAACTCAAAAGAGAAATAGAGGACGTAAAAGGACAAACATTCTTCTCTTTCTCTGAAAAGACAGATGAACAATGGACTGATCTTGCCAAATCGTCACAAAAGAAATAGTGCGAAGATAACCCTTACTAAAAGTCTTATTGTTGTTTTTAAGCCCCTGAGAGCCTCTTTTAAGAGGTTTCTTTTTGTCTCTCGACCCTAACTCCCCCATTTATTTAAACTTAAGGATTTATAGTTTAAAATTAAAAAAATTATATTTTTAAGAGTACATCTGTGCCCATCTAATTCTTTTCCCTTTGCTAGGATGTCTTCTAAGACTTTTGTCTATGCGTTCTCTCATAAATTCCTCAAGTTCATCAACATATTGTTCGGCAACTCCTTTAAATTCCCATCCAGGTCTCATTACCTCTGCTCTTCTTAAAAGAAACTTTTTTAGTTCTTTTCTATTAAAAATAGATTTGGGATATTTTTTAAGTTTTTTAGGTTTTATTTCTTTACTTATCATTTAATTCTGTTTCCTTTTCTATTTCAGAGATTGTATGGATTAAATTCGATCGTCCACAATTACACCATTTTAAATCGTCCTTGGGATAATTACAAAACCCATGATGTCTTAGGTGCATAGGTCCACCATATTCTTCTGTAGGCCAATATAAATATTTTTTTGCTGCCTTTATTAATTCTAAAACTTTTTCTTGGTCAAATTTTTTACTCATTTTAATTTCTCATATGAAAATGCATATGCTCTGGGATTTTCTTACGCCTCATGTCTATCATTTTATTAGGAAACCTTTGTCCAGCGTCTTTCACCATTTCATCCACTATCTGTTTAGAAGGTTCTTCGTGGAATCTGTGTACATACATAGGAACCTTACAAGTGTCACATTCTATTACAACCCAATTTTCTGTTTCGTAGAACCAAGGGGTAATTCTTTCTAATTTACATAATCTACAATTTTTATCTTTCATTCTATTCTCCAGTAATCATTTCATCGTCAAAGATATTATCATCTTCCCAAAGTTTTTCATCCTCTAACCATTGTTCCTTTTCTATTTTTTCAAAAGGTTTATAATCATATTCTTTCATATATTTATATATTTCTTCTTTCTTATCTTCTCCGTACATTTCAAATTCTACGCCAAAATTTCTAGCAAAGAAAATAAAATCTGAATCCTTTCTATATGATACATAATAATTATCATAATGTCCAGAAGCTCTAAAAGGAATATTATTTTTAACAAGATCATAAATTATACTATATTCATTACAGGTTACATAATAATACAGGTGGGTATGTTCCTTTGTCCTTTTTTTACTTTTATTTTTAGGTTCAAAAAAGAAAGGACAAGAATTACGAGATTCAACGAAAGAAAAATTTGCTCCTATTAATTTTTGTATATCTTCTTCTGTGGCTACAAAATCCTTTTCTTTAGACTGAGGATGTTTGTCTTCCTTAATTTTAATTAAGAAAGAAGCTGTACTACTGTTGCTTACAAAACCATTTCTAATCTTCATCTTAATCTCCAAAATCTAATATCTCAAATCTACTTATTCGTTTCTGTTCTTTTTTCTTTTTTATTTTCTGTTCTTTTGAAAAACAAATAGGGCATATCTTTTCCCCTGTAGGGGCATATATCATCATCTTAGAAAAATTCTTTTTACACTGGTCACTTTTACAATAAGGAATTTTGACTTTATCATTAAAATAATCATATCGAGATATTTCTAAATCATATTCAGGAGACCAAAATGTTTCTCCACATTCTAACTCCCAAGATTTTATTCTTTCTCCTAAGCTCCACGAAGAATCACTATCCTCATTCCAATATCCATTTGCTTTTAACCATATTTCTACTGCTTCAGGGCACCTTACAGTATTTATATAATTAACAAAACCATGATTATTACAGGTGTTTACTATATAATTATTGAAAGTCCTCATAATAAATGTATCATAATTACAAGTAATAAAATAAATAGAAGTATCAGGATCCTTTCCTTTATTAAAAGCTTGATTAATTTTTTCTGTTTCAATATTTTCCCAATCTCCATCAAGACCTCTAATCCTTAACATTTCTTTAGCTAAGTCAAAGAGTGTAGCATAATCTCTATCACTTACAATGAAAGAGCTACTTGAACTATTAGATACAAATCCTGTTCTAATCTTCATTTTCTTTGTTTCTTTCTTTTTTAAATCTTTTGTCGCATCTCAAAGCAAGTATCTTTATTCCATTATCATTTGGAAGAGCCAATATTTGTTTTTTTGTTAATTTTCTTTGTTTATCCTTCCCATTTTCATGAATATCAACAACATAATTATATCCCCTATAAACAAAGGCAAACATTGCGTCTTCTGAACCTATATCAACAGATGAGGTCCAAATGTCCATACCCTTTATTTCTTCTACCTTATCTATAATCTTTTCTTTAAGACTATCAATGTCTATTTTTTTAGCCATAATATTTATCTCCTATCTTAAATATTCATCAAATTTCCATTTAAAACTTTCAGACTCACCACCATCTCTTAATATGTAATCAAATATTTTTCCAATATAGGTCCCTTGTTCGTCTCCAAAGATAATAAATTTTTCTTCACCAGGTTCCCATGTCTCATTATTTTCTTGAGCACTTTTTAAAAGATTTTCTTGAGTATAGTCTTCTCCATCGCCATCATAACCATATCTGTCTTTGAATTTATCTATCAGATAAGGATTCTCATCCACAAAATCTATTAAATCTTTAGTTTTACTACTAATATTTGTAATAGTAAAAGAAGTTGCACTACTGTTTGATACAAAACCATTTCTAATTTTCATTTTAACCGTCTCCTGCTTCACCATAAGACAAATCTATCGCATCGATAGGAATGTCTATATTAAAATTATCTTTTACATACTTTTGGAACCATTTTCTTGCTACAGGAAGAGTCATTTCTTCTAGAAGAGATTTAGCATCGACACCTACATCATAGACTTCTCCATCGCTTCCATAGAAGGTAACAAACTTTCCTTCATTATAACCATAAGATAAATAATCTTTATCTCCCTCAAAATCTTTACCTTCTACTTGTATAAGAAGTTTAATAATTTCTTGATCATTAACTCCAATAATGCAAAACTACTTGAACTACTATTACTTACAAATCCTGTTCTAATTTTCATCTTTAACTCCTTATTACTTTTAAATCAAATATAGGACAATTTCTTTTGTTTTCTATCATCCTTTGTCTCCAATAACTTATTTTATCAGAGAACCAAATGTCTTTTACAAAACTATCACAATTCAAAACATCAAATCCTTCTTTCCACCCTTCTTCCCCTTCACAAAACGAACAAGGAAAATAAAAACCAAAAGAATTAATATAAGAACTAAACATCCCAAAAGACTCACAAGGTTCTACACACATTTCTAGTTGTTCTCTATTAGAATGATTTTCTATACTTGCTAAGTAAATAGGAGCAGAACAACTATCAAATCCATAATTAACTTTTCTTTGTTCACAAAAACTTGTTAATCTTTGATATTTTTTTACATCTAAAACAGATGAAAACTTATTTGGATTTCTTCCTTTCGCTTTATATTGAAGGAAAACTATAGCATTAAGCCCTTTTAGTTTTGGATCTATTTCAATGTCTCTTACTATTTTAAAAGCTTTTTCATATGTTTCTTTGCTTAACATATAGTGTATGTTTATCTGTTTCATTCCTTCATTAACAAGAAGCTTTATTGCGTCATAGCTTTTTTCTTTATTTACAATACTAACCGCTACTGCTCCACAAAGTTTAGCAATTTTTTCAGCAATTTCTTTAGTCATATCTATGCCATGACAAGTAAAATTAGGAATTACTCCACGTTCTTTTGTATATTCCATCATTTTGAAAAAGTCAGGATTAGTAGAAATATTCATAATACCAAAAGCTATTTGAGTCAAAACTCTTTTTTCGTTAACTTTATGAAAAATAGTTTTAAATTCTTCAAAAGTCATATTGTGAGTAGGTTGGTCTCCTCCATTGCTCTTATAGCAATTATGAACTAGAATATCGTGAGAAAAATAATTTTCAGATGGAGTACAGTGAAAATTATACACATCTCCATTAAATTTTTCCCGATAAATTCTTTTGACCTTTACCTTTGTATCTTCTGTATCTTTCATCTATTTCTCCATGACATTTATAACAAACAGTTATTCCGTCTTTCAATTTATGTTCTTTTACAATTTGTTCAACTAAATTCCAATATAAATAACTATCTTTGTTTAAATTCTTAACATTTTTTATTCCATTTTCTAGTAATACTTTTTTAGCAATTTTTCTAAAAGATTTTATATGATGAACTTGTAATTTTTTATTTGTATCACAAATAGAACATTCATATTTATCTCTTTCTAAAACTTTTTTAACCCAACAATAATAGAGATAAGATCGACAATCACAATAAAATCCTCTATTCCCTTTATATAAGTGGTGTTCTTTTCCATGTTTATATTTTATTTCACCATTTCTTATTTTTTCTTTAAAAGTTACAGAAACCTTATTTCTTGTCTTTTTGTCAAACATTGGATTATCTATCTTCATTCTTTTTGAAGATTCTATCCATGTTTTTTTCATTATCTCCTTATTTTTATTTTTACAAAAATTACATATCTTATCTTTATTCTTTTCTCTAGTATTGTATCTTTTCCTGATACTTTCTTTACCTATTTTTTTTCCACATTGACGACACGATATCTCTCTAATAATTAATTTTTCTTTTTCATAATAAGGTCTATCAGGATGAGATCTACAATTGTTACATGTTTTTTGATTGCTATAAACCTTAATAAAATTTTTATGACAAATAGAACAATTTACCTTATTAAATTTATTAAAACAATCCTCAGAACAAAATTTTCTAGAATATCTACTTCCTATTTTTTTATGTTTACCACACTGTCTACATCTCCATAATTTTTTTCCATTTTTTCCTTTTTCCATTGATAATCTCCAAAGACACAATGTCCTATACATTATTATATTCGAAGATTATTTAAGTTTTCCTTTATTCAAAAAAGACAATTTTATCTATATCTTTATTTTTTATTTCTTTAGCAAGAATTTCTTTTCCATTACTTAAAACAACAGGATGCTCTGGAGTTAATTTCAAGATATTCCCATTATTTAGTTCAAAACATATTAATTCTCCATTAAAATGTCTTTTATAAGTTTCTTTTACGGTGTTTATTTTTGGTTTTTTACTTTTTATATCATAACCTATAACCAAATCATCCTTTTCAATATTTTCTATATTTTTTGAACCATAAGGAGTTTCCACTTTTGTTCCTTTAGGAGAGCAAAAAGGACAATTTCCAAGACAGTCTCCACCTGAAGAAATTTCTAGATCTAGGATTTCAGGACCAAAAGGAGAATAGTCTGGATCATCTTCTTTAGTTTTTCCCCATCTAGCAAAGAAACCAGTTTCTTTATCGAAATTATAATTATAGTCTTCAGACCTACAATATTTTTTATTAACACCTTCTATAATCATTATTTTTATTCCCTAAAAATATCTTCTTCGAAAGGTCTTCCTGTTAACATATCAAATTCTTCTCGATTAATTTCTAAATGATCAAGTTCCATTTCATATTTTTCTAATATATTTTTGACTGATTCATTTTTAATAGGTTTTCCTATACTATCAAGTTTTTCTGGATCAAAAAATTTATTATTTTTATCGTCCCAATGTCTGCTATCGCACAATTCTAAATCAAAAACATAATTAAATAAATCTGCACAAATCATTATTCCTTCATGATCATCCTTATAAGCAAAATGACTAAAAATTTTAAATTTGCGAGAAGAACAATCTTCACTTTTACTTAGCCCAATATAAAAATACTTATATTTAGTGATATATTTCATAAGTTCAAATATTACAATTCTACAAGACATTTTTTCACTTTCAAGTTAAAACTATATTCTTTTATCAATTTAAAGATCTAGGGTGTTTTTTAGCCATTTTTATTTCCCAAAATTTTATTCATATAATCTTGCCATTCTACTTTAAAACTATTTAAACTATATCCCAAATCCTGATGAAAAAAAACAAGTTCTTTTTCTGATACCATTCCTAATTGACAATTCATCTGTAACTCTTGTAAATCTATATGTTTAGCTATATATAACATTATTTTTCTTGGTCTATATCTTATCTTTCCATCATCGGACAAAATAAATTGGACATTTGGACGACCTATTTTTTTACAAAAATCCAAATGTTCTTTATATTGAGGATATTCCTCTAATAATTCTTTATGTGATATAATTTGCTCATTATTTAACTTTCTCTATCATATGATAATTTTTTTAAATCTTTAGAAAATTTTCAAATATTCACTTTCTAGTGAGATTTCTGGTCTTCATACCATTTTACAGTTCTTATCAAACCTTCATCAAAGAAAACAGAAGGTTTATATCCAATAATCTTTTCTGCCTTATCTATACTAGCTAAAGTATGTTCTACATCACCTTTTCTCTTCTCTCCGTATCCTACATCGATTTTTTTATCAAATATTTTTTCCAATTTTTCTATAATTTCATTAAGAGAAACTCTTTGCCCACAAGCTATATTAACAGTTTCTCCTGTTAAAGTTTTTTCTGTTATTGCCGCAAGAACATTAGCTTCTACGACATTGTCTATGTGTGAAAAATCTCTAGTCTGTTCTCCATCACCATATATTTCAAGACAGACATTATCAAGAACGGCTGTAATAAAAGCAGGAAGAACAGCAGAATATTGACTACCAGGATCTTGTCTTGGACCAAATACATTAAAATATCTCAAAGAAATAGTTTCTAATCCATATTCTTTGTAAAAAACTCTACAATAATATTCTCCTGTCAATTTACTAATAGCATAAGGACTAATAGGAGATAAAACCATATCTTCTTTTTTTGGTAAAGAAGGATTATCTCCATAAGCAGAAGAACTGCCAGCATAGATAAATCTCTTTACATTTTTTTCTTTTGCAGCATAAAGCATATTTAATGTTCCATCTACATTAGCTTTATTGCTTGCTATAGGATTGTCAACAGATCGTGGAACTGAACCTAATGCTGCTTGATGAAAAACAATATCTATATCTTTACAGGCAAGTTTACAGTCTGAAAGGTTAGTAATATCTCCCGCTAAGAAACTAACATCTTTAATAAAATCTTTTATATTTTCTATTTTTCCTGTGGAAAGATTATCTAAAATAGTCACACTATGACCATCATTAATTAATCTTTCTGCAAGATTAGAACCTATGAAACCTGCACCACCTGTTACTAAACAATTAACCATTATTAATCCTTATTTTCTAAAAAAGATGAACCCAGTTAATACCATCTTCTATCTCAATTGCTGCCATTTTTATAGGAACATTATTTTTTACAACTCGACAAAAATCTTTGGTAAACTTAACCTTATTTTTTTCATAAGCTTTTTTTAACAATTCCTCATTTTCATTACCCATAAATCTCTTTATAATTGACAAAAATATTTTAGCATATTCTACTCCATGAGGAGACAAGTAATCAGGGAGAATGACATGACAAATTTCATGCAAGATAATTTTTTTATATTCGTAACCTTTTGGTAAAATAATTTCTCCAGAAAAAAGACCCGTTCTTGCTCCTCTGGCAACAATGTTCTTTCTTCTTTTACGATTATTGATAACAATTTTAATATAAAAATCTTCTATCATCATTTTACGAACACTAGTTAGGTTAGCAAGATCACCTTCACATACATAACGAAAAATATTATCTTTCCACCAAGAGGTAGATATAATGTTATTAATATAACTTTCTATTTCTGATATTGTAGAAAATCTTCTTCCGTAAGGAAGTTCTCTCGTTGCTCTATATACTCTCATTTTTTGAAAATCTCTTGGCAACTTATTATTCCTTAATATCTACACCATGTTTTATTTTCTTTAATATAATACACTAATTTTTTTTCTCTCATTCTATATAAAATTCTTTTTGTTTCTTTTCTACTTATTTTATCAGTATTTCCGAAAGCAAAACTTATTAAATAATTAAGTGATCTTCCTCTTCTATGTTTAAACTTTGCACACTGTAATGAGTATATAATTTTCTCTTTAGGAGAGAATATGGCAAACGCTCTTGTTTTTGTATATTCTGACATCATTATTAATACTGTAATATAAATTCACCTATTTTTACTCTAAAACGATTAATTCCACGTTCAGGGACGCACAGACCCGCTCCCCACTGGCTACAAAACATATCGTCTCCTTTTACAATTTGTCCAATAACAACGTATCTAGATCCAATCTCATTGTCAGATCTAAATAAAGAACCAATAGAACAGGTTTTTAGAAAATCTTCTTCAAGGTCTTTCGCATAAGGTATTTTGTCAAACTCTTTCTGTGTGGTTTCCCATATAGGAAAGTTTTCGATTCTTGCTAAGATACGGGGTCTTTCTTGTCTTTGTTTTGCTGCCCTCATTTCTTCGCATTGTTTTTTCCACTTTTCCTTTTCTTTTTCTTTTTCCTTTTTTTCTTCTGCCTTTTTCTTCTTTTCTGCCTTTTTCAGTTCGATTTTTTCTATAATGCTTTTTTAATCCGAAGAAAGATAGAACGAAATAGGGAATAAATCCTCATAACTATTATTTCTGAGAAAAGAAGTATTAACAAAGAAAGAAAAATTATTATCATATAAATTGTATTCATTTTAATTACTTTTTTTAGGGTCAAGTTTAATTCCTGTCATATCTAAAAAATCAATTATTTTTTGCTTCGGGTTTCCTCTTTCCTTTCTGCAATCATCACAATTACAACTTCCAGAGTGTTCTTTTTCCTCAGTAGTTATATTAAAATGAGACAATAATTTTTCTAATTGCTCATTAGTATGGTCATACCATTGGTCTCTAATAGTTATTTTTCCATCTTCTTCAAACACAGTCATTTTACAAGCTCTTCCACGAACATAGTCCATACTTATAATACAACTTCCATAAGAAGGTTTTCTGTTTATAAATGTCTTAGCTTCTTTATCGCTAAGTCCACCTTCTTCGAAATGGAAAAAACCTAATCCTTGAGGAGTAGAAAGTTCATATGTTTTCTTAATAAACTCAATCAAATCAACACCTGTAATATCAATCATTATTAACTCCTTTAGTTACTAAAAATATCTTCGACTGCTTTATACAATTTTTTATAATTTTGTGTGAATTTTTTAGTTGGGGCATATTTGCCACCAGCAAAAGGAATAGAATCTGGAGCACATCCTCGATTACAATTCCTTATTAATCCCGCTTTCATCATTCCTACTATAAATTCTGTATTATATATTTCAAGTTTATTAAAATATCCATCAACATCATTAAGCTTATCAAAAATACACCTAGCATCATAAGGAAAAGGGATTGTTACACCATCAACTCTTATATATCTTGTAGTCTTGGTAATGACTATATCTTCTACTTTTTTCTTTTTTAATCTTACTATCTTCATCATTATTCCTGTTTTAAGTTTTCAAGTAATGCCCTGCAACACTCTCTTAGTCGAGAACCCCTACCATACATATGTCTATATTCAACCTTAAGTTCTCTACAAAGCCATTCGGCTAATTCATCTGCACTTATTCCAAAACCTTTTTCCCCCTCTTGTGCATTTTTTAAAGTCAGACCCTTGAATTGAGATCTTGTATCTTTTGCCTGATAGACAGGAACTTTATGAGCTATGTCAAAAGCATTTCCTACCTTTCTTGCAAATTCAGGTGTCAGAAAACTATGATCATATTTCACTAATTCGATTATTGCTTCTTTCTTATTCATCATCTTCTCCTATCCAGTACCAAACTTTCGTCTCCCTAAAATACATTACTAAACTTTTCTTTTTTAATTTTTGTAAAATTCTTTGAGTAGCTCTTTTGCTATGATAATCATAGGTCATATATCCGGATTTTATCAAACCGTATAATCCTTGTCCTCCTCCTTGAAATTTTCCCCACTTTAAAGAATTAATAATTCTTTTTTCAGGAGTAAGTTTATTTTGTTCTTCTTTTGTTAAAAAGTCCATCATTTAACCCTTTCTTTTTCCCAATGATGGAAAAATCTTTGATAGTCTTTTGCCTTGAAAATTTTTCCTGTCCTTCGACAATATTCTCTTATATCTATACAAACGGTTCCACCACGGTTTTTTTTTCTTCTTGTTACTATCCTGTATATAGTCTTAATATCAAATAGCTCATGGCGTTCTTGTTCTAAAGTTTCTTGTTCTTCTAAATCTCTTTTCGTTTTTATTGCATATTGTGGGTTGTTTGTTACGTATCCACTGTCCTTCCAATTAATCTCTTCGGTCTTTTATAAAAACACTAGCTTCTTGAACAATAAAAACAAGTTTTTCAGAATGAGCAAGACTGACATACTCATAAGGTTTAGGAAATATAAATCCTTTAAATTTTACTCCACAACACCAGCAATAAGTAGCATCAAATAAAGGACCTCCAATATGAATCTGTCCACCACATTATAGACATTCATATACGGTTATACCATCATCTTCATATCTAACATATCTATAAAACGGTATGCTCATTATATCACCAAAGTAAATAAAATTTCACAAATACATTGTACCATATTCCATCTATATATCTATAAATATTTTTTAAATCTCTAGAAAAAAAGCCCAAAAGGGACGTTTTTGGGCTAAAAATAGGGTTTTTAATTTCTAAGAAGGAATTTTCACTATAAAACAGGAATTTTTTATGCTCATCATAGAGAAGGTTCAACAAGTTTCACTTTATGACTTGATCTTGCTACCATAGAATCTATTCTTGATCGGCTGTGTCCTTCTTCTTTGAGTCTTTCTACATACTGGTTATATGCATCCCAATTCCCTACACTGAGTAATTTACGAAGATTGCTGACATGATCTCCTTCTACTATTTCATTTTCTATAAATCTTTCATCCCAAGCTTCTGGAGAAGATCTTGTTTCGTCACCTTCTAATTGTCCTGGGTATCTGGGATTTCTTGCTAATTTGTACCAATTCATTCTTTTTTCTTTTTCTTTTTGGGAGTATATGGGTCTTTGGGGTCTCTTCTATTTTCAGGATCGCCACAACATAAAAGCTGAGTGTCTAATACATCATGACCTTTTTCTTTTTCTGTTTTGTACCAGTTCATAATATTTATCTTTCGTCATTTTTTATATTTATCCTCTATAAAAAAACAGGGCTATAAATGAATATAACCCTGTTTAAAAATTGACTAGTATTCTCTACTTTATAAACAATTCATCTCTTTTCTAATTTTATTTGCGAATTTCGTATAGTCACTTTTTTTGGCTCCAAACAATTCTCCTCCTTTTGACCAAAAAATTGGTTTTTCTGTTTTTTTTGTCCCTCTTTTTATTACTGTCATTTTCCATTTTGTTTTTGATTTCAATGTGAGACTTTTGTCTAAAAGTTTTTTGAAATTAGCTTTTGTATAAAGTTTTCCGTTTTCTTTAAGTTTTGCTATAGAGGATTTTAGAACTGGTATTAATATAAAAGCTCCGATTCTCCTTTGTATGACAAAAGAACTTGTGTCCCCCATACTTTTAGGATTAAGTTCCTTTATCGCAGTAAAATAATTTAAAACTAATGTAGTTATTTTTTGACTAAGCGAACCGAATTTTTTTGTCTTTTTAAATTCCGTTTCTTTAAGCCATATACAAATATCTTCCATTTTATTTCGCCAAGAGGAGAGTAAAATACTATTTTTATTAAAATCTATGCCACTATTATTGTTCTTCATTTCCCATTGGGTTGTCGGAGGAATATATCTTGCTTTATCATCCATTTTGTTTGGCAAAGAAAATCTATCATAAAAAGGAGAAGTTTTTATCCTGTCCATATTTCTCAAAACATCAACAGCTAAGGCTGTTTTTAGTTCTTTTCTATTTACAGTATTTACATCTCCTCCCATATTTTTTATTTTTCGTATAATTTGTGTACCTATATGGTCTAAAGTGACATTTCTGCGATAGCGATTTATAGCAATGAACCATTCTATTATTTCTGTTTCAGATGCTTCCATTATTCCTACTGAGACTTTGTGTGCAGGACCAAGTTTTAATAAAGCCCCGAGGTCTCCATCTCTTCTTGTCCCCCCATCGATTACAAAAAGATTGTTTGTCACAGTAAGAACACCACTTGTTTTTTTCCCCTTATCCAGTTTAAAACTACAATCTCCATTTACACAACCAAGAAGTATCTCAGTAGGTTCTCTATAGCCATCTTCCAAAGCTTTACAATATGTTTTGTCACGATCTCCATGAAATCTTTGCATACCTTCTCCTGTAATAGGATCATAGTATTCTGTAAAAGTATGTTTATCAAGTTGCAAAAGTGTCAAATCTGTTTGGTATTTTGTCATTTTAGGAATATCTGACCGTCTTGCTTCTACAATAAGTTTCTTCATCTTAACTTTCCTTTCTTAAAAAGTTTACTTTACTAGATCTATCAATAATTAAAAGACCATCTTTTTTAGTTTCGTACAAAACTAATAATTTTTTTATTCCCTTAGTATTAGAAAACATACTATTAGTAAAATTTTGCTTTATATAACTTAAAGGTTTGACAGAAATAGGATAATGTCCTATAAATCCATCTATCCCTCTTTTATCTTCTTCGTCACTGGAGTTTCTCCATTCTTTATTTGTTAATTTACTAAGTTTTGCCAACATTGTTTTTTGTGCAACATAACCAGTAAAACTTTTTTCATAAACTAGGTTGTCTATAAATATATTTATATCTTTTTCTATATTTTCTATATTAAAGACAGACCATTCTATTTTTCCAGATACAGGGACGAAATATTCTAAAACATATTCTAACAGCTCCCTTTTTGCTACTTCTAAATCATCTTTTATATATATATCAACTATTTTAATACACTCAGATAAAGAACGAGGATTTTCTCTTTTAAGAATTATATCTATGCTACCAATCTTTTCCTTGCTAGTAGCATGACTTGCTTCTCCCATACGATTTAATCTAGTCTCTTTTGTTTTTATAGAGAAAGGATTAGCTGCCTCTTTAAAAAGGTTGTAGTTAACATCTTTAAATCCATTTTTTTCTATTTCTTTCCACATTATAATATTCTTTTTTTTCTTATATTCTATTTCTACAATTTCATCTATCCTAGACATATTCTTATTATTATCAGCAAAAATTTGAAAAAGTTTTCCTCTACCGTGTTTGTTTAATTGGCTTTGATTTTTATATTTATTTACAAATGGCTCTACTAATCGTAGTTCTTTCTTTGTGGCAATTATCATTAAAAACTTTCTTAAAATATGGTTTATTAGACTAGATATCTCAACACGTTACCAATTATAATAAGTAAAAAATCACTTTCAAGTTTATTTTTTTTCTATATCTATCATTTCAAAACGATCCTGTTTTTCTACTGAAATCTCTGGCTCCTTCTCTATCTTAGGAGATTCATAATCCTTATCTATTCTAAAAGTGAAAATATCTAAGTCTTCATCTTTCCCTTTACGCCCTCCATATTTATGGCTAACTTTCCATCCCTTTTTTTCATATACCTTTTTAATATCATCTATTTGAGGATCTTTAATGTAATTATTATAAAAATTCACTTCTATATAACCTTCAGATGCAATACGATGATAATATTTGTAAAGATAGCTATCAATCTTTACACAAGTCTCGTTAAACTTTGCTTGCTCAGATGCAATATAATTCTGTTCGGCTTCTTTAGGACTATGAGGCATTTTGTTTCCTTTTATGCACAATATCTACCAAAATCTAGTTTCTTTACTCTCAGAACTGCTCTAGCTTCTTTGGCATATTCTCCTTTTTGTTTTGCAATATATTTAATAAAGTCAATATAAAGATCATCTTCCATACCATGAGCAGCTTCGTGGTCCCATTGTTTTTCTTCAATTTTTTTGATACGTTTTTTTATTGTTTTTGTATCCATTTTACTACCCTCTTAAAAAGTTTTCTTTGATTAGTATTTCTAACATTTCTTTTTTACATTCTTCACAAAGATTTCCTATTTTCATAATTATGGACGGAAAGGTAATAACATCGTGTCCATGGATAGTTATTTCACAGTTTCTATGTTTCCATCTATGGGGTCTGAAACTTTTTCTTTTTTTTCACATCTTATACAGGTTGTTTTCATTTTATTTTTTCTTGTTGATTTTCATGTCCTCTACATACCGTATGGTTTACACATCCTACAAAAGAAATCGTAATTAAGAACAGGATTATTAATAAAATATATTTTTTCATTTTCTTTCAACGAGATTAAAATTATCAGATCTAGTGTCCATTGTTTTACAGATTTCTTCCCACGACCATGGAAAAAAGTTATGAGTATCAACTCCTACATCTATTTGTTTTCCTATTGGTTCAAGTCCACCGTGAGAATGTCCATGTAGTTGCCAAGAATTATAATGTGAAGCAGCCCAAGTTCTCATTGCATAATGACAGACTACTACTTTTTGACCTTCAATAGTTTTTTCCCAAATTTGTTTTTGACCTTTAGAGAAGCCATGAGACCCACATAATACGATATGGTTTCCATTAAGTTTTTTAATAATTTGTTTTTCGTCACTATGTTTCCAAACAAAATCTCCAGCATGGATTGTAATATCGTCTTTTTTTACAATACTATTATGGTTTTTAATAAGTACTTTTTCCATTTCTTCGACAGACTTAAAAGGTCTTTGATTATGATAAATAGATTTTTCGTGTCCATAATGTTCATCAGCAGTAAAGAAAAAATTCATTGAGCACGCCCTTTTTCTCTTCCTGGTGTCATTCTCACAATAGCATCTACGAGAGAAGCTCCTTCAGTTTTACTTAAGACTGATGATTCTACAAACATTCCTTCATCTGGGAGATAAGCATCGTCATATTCATATTCAATTCTACAGTGATGATAATCAGATTTGCTTGTGATAATAATTCTATAACCCATACTGGTAAGAGCGTCTTTAATTAACCAAAGAATGATTCTTCTACCTAATTTCATCGATTTCTCCTTTTAAAGACATAAAATACTACGGACATTGACCAAAGTATAACACAAAAAAAATCACTTTCAAGTAATTTTACAAATGGAATGATATTTTTTAAAAGTGATTTTTCGATAGAGAAAGACCTAATTTTGATAATTGGTTAAGGTTGTGTAAAAAGGATATTATATACATATTGTTGAAATAATATAATTAGGAAGGGAAAAAAAATAATGAATAAATTTAAAATAACAATATTATTATTTTGTATTTTTCTTTTTTGCTCTTGCAACCCAGTTAATACCAAGCCTCAAGTATTAAAGATTACCGAAGACAATCCTGAAGCTATAATAAAGAAGGGAAAACCTTTTACTGCTCCTTGTGACGGACGTTTTTTGAGCAATAAATTCTATAAAGATGTGACAAAGATGTTAAAATTTTTATCTTTTGAAAATACAAGATTACAGAACGAGAATAGAAGGTTAAAGAAAAATCATTTTTCTATTTCTCCTGGCTTGAAAATGGTAAAGAAGTAATACTAAATTTTATATATCTATTAGATCCCATCTGCTTACTATTTTCTTTTTTCTCTTTTCCCTTTTCTTCTTGGTTTCTACTTCGCCTATAATTTTTGGACCCTTAACCTCTGTTATTTGGAAGTTATAATTTCTTCCGCTAAATTCTTCTTCAACGGCTGTTTTTCTTCCCTTAACACCTTGTAGACTTTTATATCTTTTGGCTTTTTTAAGAAAATGTGTTGTTAAAGATCTTCTAATTACAGAAGTAGTTTCTTTTGAGATAAACAGTCTTTTCTTATAGGGTTGACCATTCATTTTTAATTTTTCTATTACATACATTGGTCTACTAGTCATTTTAATCTAATCCTTAAATATCTATACCTATTGATTCAAATCTATTTGTTGCAACCTTACAATAGTCTCGTTTGCTTCTAAAAAATAAAACTATAAAAATAAGACACAAAAGAACAATGGCGAAAAGCATTGGTCCATAGAACAAGCATATAATTTTAGATTGAGGTGGTATTATTTTAGATAGTATAAACCATCCTAAAAGACCACATAAAGCCCATAATATAAAAAATGCCTGAACCAAAATGGAAACTCTTTAAAGAAGGAAAAGTAGTAGATATGGACTATGTCTGTAAAGGAGATCATACTTATGTCCAATTAAAATTTGAAGATGGAAAAATCATGCTCCTCTATCATTCAAAGGGAAGTAATCTTGATAAAATTAGAATAGGACAGAAAATTAAAATGGAAGAAAATACAAAAAGACGTGAAGGAGAATTTAAATATGAAAACTGGTGGAGATGAAAAGAAATAATAAAAAAAGATATCACAAAATCCAATAAGTTCAAAAATTTGGATTTAGATTAAATTTTGCGGAAAAATAAACCTTTATTAATCCTAAAGCACTCTTCAAATTTTTTTTTACGTCTTTAGTAGAAATACTATTAAATTAGGTGGTTTTTAAGTAGCTATAACAGCCACGTAGAAAAACCCTTGTCACCTTCTTTATAAACATTGTAATGATGTTGCTCTTCTAAGCATAGCCCATTTTGTTCTAACCATTTTACAAAAACATTACCATCATCTTCTACCTGGACAACATCATTTTGATAGTGTGTAGATATGTCTTGGTCTAAAAACCATTCCTCAACTTCATTAGAAAAGTCCATAGCCTCTACACAAGCAACTGTACAGATGTCTGGTTTTTCTCTACTCATGTCTATTTCCTCTTCGTTATTAGACGAACTACACTAACAGCATCTTTTTGAAATTCTTCGTTAAGTAAATCTAAGGTGATTTTTAATATCTCTTTAATCTGAGCAATGTTGACCTGCTTTTTAAGACCTTCACGTTCTGCTATCTTTATAGCAAACTTGTTCAAATTTATAGCCATAATATTTCTCCTTTAAAATAGACTATTATTAAATCGTCTAAAATTCTATAAAATATTTAAAATTTGAGGGAAAAGAAATAATTTTAACCATTTTTTACTTGAAAGTGTTTTTTATATATAATATAATAAAAGCTCTAAAATGGAAACAAAAATAAGAACAATTATCAAAGCTTTAACATGGAGGACGGGAGGATTAATTATAACTACATCTGTTGTTTGGACAGTTACAGGGGAAATAAAACTAGCAGCATCTATAGGACTAGTAGACACAATAATAAAACTAATTGCATATTATGTTCATGAAAGGTGTTGGCTAAAAATTCGATTTGGCAAAATGAAACCTCCCGAATATCAAATTTAAAATTCTTTTTTTTACTCAATTAATGTCCGTATAGAACCTGTTTTATACCCTTTCGGGTATAATACGGACACGATGTCCGTATAGATGTCCGAATAATGTCCGTATAAATCTAAAAATCTCTTCTTTTATACCCTATTGGGTATATTTTACTTGAAAGTGAATTATTATATTTAATGATTATGCTCTTGGTAAAAATTTGCGGGAAAGAAAATTTATATAGACTCATTTCTTTCTTGAAATGCCGGGCAAGAGTATTTTTTCTTTTTTGTCCCTCTTACTAATAGTATATTTATGGATTCTTGTTCTGGGAGAAGAGAATATCCTATTCTCATTATCAGAATAGGATATCTCTATATGTTTTTTCTTTGGTTTCTTTCTGGCTATCTCTAAAGCAAGTCTGTCACATTCTTCAAGAGAAACTTTATCGATCTCTGTTTCTGCTTCTTTCTTACTCGTTGTCTTTATCACAATAAAAACAATAAATCCTATGAGTAGAAATAAAGGAAAGTGACCATAGGTAATAGTCCCACCAACAAGAATACCTACTCCTAAACCTAACGCCCATGTAGTTCCATCAGGATCTTCTGTTCTACTCTTTCTTTTCATCTTACCAACAACGTATAGTCATGCGACTACTTACTCGCTGCCCTCTAGCAAAAAATAAGCTGTTGTCTGTTACAACACTGTCAAAATTTACTTCAAAATTGTTCTTCTTAGGTCTAGTGCAAAGAGAATTCTTTATCGTCTCAGACATGTCAGAACAGATAGAACGATGTACATCTAATCTGCCTAATTCTATCTTGTCACTAGCGTCTATCTCTTTAAGACGTAACTCCCTATGAAGAAGGTTAGAGGTTTCTGAGGGACTGGTCCTAGCTAATACAGACAAGGGGTTCTCAGAAATAAAAGTAGGGGAAGGAGGGAGATAAGTATCATCCCTGTATCCCCTGTAACCATAATCTTTTCTCAAAACTATATCATTCATGACTTCTCCTTATTTGCCTCCTAAGGTTAATAAACATTAGTTTTATTTACAATTCATATCTTTCTATTAAAATCCTCTACTTTTAATATATCAAATATAATTGGAAAAGTCAACTAAAATAAATAAAATTAACTTAAATCCATTGTTTTCATACACTTAAACAAAAAAGTGAAGGAAAGAAAGAATTATTCAAGGTCCATTAGTTCCCATTTATTTACCTTTATAGAGGAATCTACATAATAATCTATTATTTTTAATGTCTCCCCCCTTCACTATTTACGTGTTCTTGT
>Ga0209434_1000489_pt1 | contig 19122 bp, 24 predicted proteins | sample ETNvirnome_2_300_FD_184068 | JGI IMG/M metagenome (GOLD analysis project Ga0209434, IMG submission 184068) | Marine viral communities from the Pacific Ocean - ETNP_2_300 (SPAdes) (version 2) | ecosystem: Environmental > Aquatic > Marine > Oceanic | place: Pacific Ocean | collected 2013-06-22
GAGAAAAATGCAACAGAGACAGCAGCTAAGGTGAAGGCATCGAATGCCACAACACTTGCATCTCTACAGCAATACAAGGCAGAAAATCCCAATCTTGATCATGTGGCTATAGATACAGCTATAGAGAATCTTCAAAAGGTTGGAGCAGAGGTCGATCTATCTATGAGGCGTGTGACAGCAGAGTCCAGAGATCTTGATGAATTCTGGGGAGCACTTGCTAGAGGTGCAGCTCATGGAGCTGGAGCCTATGCAGGAGAAAGAGCTGCGCGTCACGTTGGAGGCTATCTTGGTGAGGAAGATTATGAGGTCTTCACACAAGAGGTTCTTGAGGGTGAGGATGAAGAGGACGAGACTCTTCAAGAGATGCTCAGGTACCTGGAAATCAATGGATGAAAAAGGATCTGCTACGGGAGTTTATAAATGGCTCTATAGAGGAGTCTGCCTATTATGACAGGGAGGCGGATGTTCCTCACAGTCTCACATTCAATGAGCTAAGAAGATATCTCTCTAATCATTTTAGAAAAGCTAAGATCACCTTGACCAGCAGCCACCTAGATTTAGAGGCAGATTATACTCAGCTCAGAGGTCAAATGAAACCGTCTGGTATTTGGTATGGGTGTGGAACAACCTGGCTTGATTTCATAGACACACAGATGTCGGGTCCTGGCTCGGACGACACTCAAATTTGGTCTCTTAAGATCGACATGTCTAGGGTGAAGTCACTAATAGATCCGCTTGAGATTGCTGACTTTACCAGACGTTATAAAGATATTGATCGGTATATTAAAACAATGCGTAAAGATATTGATTGGCCATCCGTGACATCACATTTTGATGGCATCGAGTGTTGTCCCTATCCTGCAGGTGATTGGGAATTTAAATACAAATACATGTGGTATTATGGAATTGATATGCCTTCTGGCTGTATCTGGAATACAAGAGCCATAACTCACAGTCAGCTCGTGGCAGAGCTTAAAGAAGACGGTTGGGAGGTTTATGTATGAGATTTACCGGGGAATATCATGGCACAGAAGACAAGAAAAATAAGCGAATTCTATACCATATAGGCCAGAGACCCGCTCAGCCGAAGCCTGGTCGTAAAGGTGATTCCCGCCGTGGTGACAAGTCAGCTGTCTATATGTCATCAAATCCTGAAGCTATATTTTGGTTTCACGGAGTTACAGGCAATGTATATGCATATAGGGTTCCTGAGTGGGTTATTCAAAAGTCAGGCGGTATGAAACGTTATGATACTGGTACAGAGATTCTCATATATAAAGACGTCTGGGACGAGGCTGGCGACGAAATAGAGTTCTTAGGAAAGAGCATGTCTGAAGATGAGTTACAACAGAGAACTGACACACATCCTACGCGATTTTCTAGAGCTTCTGGAACTCGGCCAGGATGGATGGACTCTAGAGAGTGGGAATCGTGGAGTGAATCTAGCTCATCACGAAAGCATGTTTATGGATTAAGAGCAACCAAGCATCCTGAAAATGCTATTAAAATGATGACTCCTGATGAGCGTATAGCAGTTTTGTCTGCCTTTGAGAGAGTCTGGAAAGAAGAACACGGAACCAGATGGGGCCCTGGTCAAAGAGATAGAGAGATTATAGACTTGTTAAAAAAATATATGACTGAATCTATCTTGAGGGATATAATTTTATTTGAGATGCGATCACTTATAGACACAGAGCATAAACTTCCAGATTTTTTGTATGGGGAGCTTGATGATGTCATAAAAAATTCAAACTTCTGGGAATATGAAAATACTGAAGATGATATTGACATGGCTAGCACAAGCGGAGAGTGGCACAGTCAAACACACGCGGCTGGTATTTTAGAAAAGATTATTGAAAACTATCTAAAATCTAACGGTGTAACTATTGATGTTATAGTTGTATCTGCTGAGGTTGAGGATAATCCGAAGCTTGACCTCCCTGTTGGACCTGGTCATAGACTCTATCCCAATAGAATAGTTGTGGGTGGTCAGCAGTCAGTTAGCGAAAAGGGTAAATTTATCATGTATCTTTTTATGCTACCTGTGAGTGAAAATTTTGAATCAAATGATGTAAGCCCCGATGTTGTATCTAAGCTCGTAGGAAATACAATTAGGCATGAGATAATACACGCATTGCAAATGGAGCAGAGAAGAAAGGGACAGAATATATCTAGATATAAGGCAAAAAAGAGATTTGAGGCGGAGGGAGAGATTCCCGAGTCTGAAGATAGACCTAAATATCTGGGATCAAAGATGGAGATAGATTCCTATGGTCATGAGCTAGCTGAGGAGCTGTTACAGAAATATGGAAAAGATATGGCGCTAGACATATTAAGGGGATCAATACCAATTGATGAATTAGATCTTTCTTCTCAGCTTAGAGAATACTTAGATAATGTTCCTGGAGATGCTGCTGTTATGAGACTCAAGAAAAAGATATATTCACACATAATTGACCTTACAGATCGAGGAATATATTCTGAGTCAAAGAAGAAGAAAAAGAAATCGCGAAAGAGATCTCGACCTCAGGACGGTTATGAGAAGGGCACCGATAAAAATTTATATCTTGATAAACCTAGCACACATGGAGGATGGCCGGAAGGAGAGTATAAGCCTTCTATTATGAAACAGATATCTACGTGGATGAAAGATATGGATATGCTCAAAAATGAATGGAACTCACTGGTATCTAAGTCACGAATACTAGAACAAAAGGGATACTTTGGCCAGGAATTTGAGGAGTTTAAGTCAAGATTTGAATCAGGAGAAAATCCTCTGGAAGTTGTCGCTGATGCGGGATGGGAACAAATAGGTGCAGGTTCGACAAGAACAATATTCGCTATTCCGGGAAACGAGTTTGTGTTAAAGGTGGCTAACCCAGTTGAATCGAGAGGTTTTGAGATGATACATGCTGTTGACTCTAATAAGGCAGAAGCTAACAACTTAATGAATACAAAGTATCCACTAATATTTCCTAAAGTTTATGAGAGAGCACCAGGGTATGAGTGGATAGTTCAAGAGAAGGTTCGACCTATAACAGATAGATTTGACATAGAGGATTATTTTTCCATATACGGTCTTAATCTTCAAAGATCTCATCTCCCATTCTCTCTGGCACTTGACTTGGCTGCAACAGAGATAAGGGGTGGTGACGTAGATAATTTTGCCCAGGGTGAGATGGGAGCATCATTAGGTAATTTCTCTTCTAGTTTTGCAAGCACATATAGAAATCTTAAAAAAGATAGAACATTTAATGATCTAGCATCTGCGATAGCAGAGTTTAATATAGCACCAACTGAAATACGTCCTGGCAATGTTGGATTTGTCAAGAGAGATGGAAGAGATCAATTCGTTTTACTAGACGCTAGCATCTTTGACAGAGAGATTTTATAGCTATATTTGTGATAAATTTTGTCTAAATATCTGTCTCACACATCCCTTTATAAATACCTCATACACATCATATTGAAACCACAAAGGATCTCTACCGACCTTATCTGGTCTTCCAACAAATCGTATTATCACCACTACGTCTCCATCATGTATAATAGTTGAATCACCTAAAAAATCACTGGAGGATGGATATGATGATAATTTTATCTCTTTGTATATCTTGAAGTTTCTATCGCCTATACTATTTCCTACCATGGCGAATCCGTCCTCTGAGTAGGCGAGACCTTCAAGACCTATCTTACAAAGAGATCCAGGTTTTATTTCACTTTTATCCATCCTATATTTAATTATGAAATTAATATCTTTATTCTTTTATCCTATTTAATGATAGGAGGCTAGGATGATTAAAACTATTTTATTATTATTATTTTTAGGTTGTGTTCCAAAAGTTGAATCAACTAGCGAAGACACAACAATAGTTGAGACTACTGAATCAACATCAAATATTCATGGTGGGAGTCCCGTTCCTCAGGAGTGGGAAAATTGTGGTGGACAGATAGATGATCATCCTTGTGATTTTTCTTTAGTGGATCAATATGGAGATACCTTTACCCTTTATGACAATTATAACACTGTAATTGTATTAGATTTTTCCACTATGTGGTGCGCCGTGTGTAACAATATGGCACATGATGCGCAGGAATTTATGGACGATTATGGATCTCAAGGCTTCTTATGGGTCACTGTTTTAATAGAAAATTCTACAGGTGATCCACCCGGCGAGGAGGGCGCACAAGACTGGGCAGATCTATACGGGATTGTTGACGCTGCTGTGCTAGCAGGAGATCGTAGCCTTATTGATATTACAGCAGAGGCTGGGTGGCCGGTTTCAGCATGGCCAACAATTGTTCTTTTAGATAGAACGATGATAGTTAAATATGGAATAAACGGTTGGAATGAGTCAACTGTCAGATCATGGGTTGAGTCTGAGCTTTAGGAAGAATAGTGAAAATAAATAGAAACGATCTTAGAAGCATTATTATAGAGATACTTCTTGAGGGAGAAGTTGTTGATCTAAGCCAGCATAGAAAGGTGCAAGATCCGGAACAGGAGTGGTATGACCTACTTGACCCAGAATCATTAAGAAGATATCAGCAGACATCTAGAAAAATCACAGCAAGAAGGAGACAAGATGCTGACTGGTTGAGAAAGTCAGATGATGACTTTGAATCACATATTCAAGGAGTTGAATCCGGAAAGGTGATAGATATATTTTCAGATGAAGATACTGTGAGTGAACAAAGAGCAGCAAAAGCATATCCTGGCACAGTTGGTGTAGGAATAGATATTCCAGGAAAAGATAGCGATTCTGGAGAAGCAGGAGGTAAATGCAGGGCTTTAAGGGCCCAAGTGCTCAACGCAAAAGCTGCATATCAAGCTGCTACTCAGGGACCTGACAAAGATGCAAAACAAGTAGCCTGGGAAGATCTTGAGCATGATCATGAAAAAGAATGTGGCCCTTAAGTAAAAAAAGATTAATGGTATAATATGTATTGATGTCCACACTGTGGAGTTATTGTTAAACATGTTGTTAAGGAGATAAAAGTGAAAATAAGTAAACGACAGATTCGAAATATTGTTCTAGATGAGGTTTCAAAGTCTTCAAAAAGAAATTCTAATATGCCTCTTGAAATTGACGTGAAAGACATCCTAAGAGAGCAAAAGAAGGCCATTGATGAAGGCATGTTTTCAAGTGCTATGAAGGCATTGGCGACAAAAGCTGGTGGTAAAACGGGTCGATTTGCATCTGATTATTTTCAAGCTAGAGGCTTTGATGATCTAGAAGATGCTACAGCAGCTATGGAACAAAGGCTTGAGGATCTTGAGAGTAGAATTGCTGCTCTTGAAAGTGGCGGAAGCGTCTCGCCTATGTTGACACCATAATATGTCACAAAGCCTTAGATACCTTAGAGATCTCACAGAGAGGCTTCTTTCGTGTGAGAGTCCAAAGCCCTGTATAGATCTTAAAAGCGTTTCAAAAGGTCTTAAATGCTCCACAGCGATCGTTAAGAATAAAATTAATCACGCTATAAATTCTAACGATAGTAAAACAGACGAAGAGCATATAGATGGCTGAGCAGGATAATGGCTGGAATGAGTGGTCTAGACATGTCCTAAAAGAGCTTGAACGTCTCAATGACAACTACGAAAGTTTACGAGCTGTAAATGAAGATATAAAGGCAGAGATGACACGAATATCATCTATGAAGGTAGAGGTTGATGATCTCAAGGAGTGGAGATCTAGAATAGACGACGTGTGTTCACCGGCACAATTACGCGATCTTATACAAGAGATAGAGTCTCTGAGAGAGTTTAAATCTAAGGCTGTTGCTATATTTGCAACAGTTCAGTTTGGAATGGTTGCATTAGCTTGGGCACTTAACGTTTTTAATTAATAATTAGTTTTAGGAATTGGAGAATTTCAATGAGAAAAGTTAGTGTTTCACCAAATTATGTTAAAAGAATCATAGCAGAAGAGCGCGCGCTCATGCTTGAGCACAATAGATACAAGCACATGATCATTCTTGAGGGAATGAGAATGCAAAAAGATGGCTATAGCCCTGAAGAGATTAATGAGGGGCTTATGGACATAGTCAAGTCTCTTGGCGGAGGATTTATAGAGACCTTTAAGTATGACATAACGCTATCTATTCTTGGCGCATTAGGCATGGATAAGAAGGGATTTTTAGCAAGAGCAATTGCAAACGTTATTGAAAATGCTGATATAATGGACTTTAAGAGATATTTCTCACCAGGCGGCTGTCAGGAATTGTCTAAGCTTATCATGGACTCTGTAGCAGAAACTGGTGTGGAACCTGTTGTTGATGGTTTGATGGGTGGACTTGGAATTAATCCAGAGAGTAGAATATATGCATCTATTAGAGAGGCTGTAGCGAAATCACTTCTAGATGGAGATCTAGCTGAACATATTGAGACCACTATAGCTGATTGGGTATGTAACTTTGATGTATCTAAGGTTGTTGACGTGTTTAAAAAGTCAACTGAGGCTGGAGGAAATATACTTTCTAAAGGTTGGGATGCATTGAGAGGCGCGTGGGACTCCGGACAAGATGCTGTAGCAGATGCAAGATCAAAGCTTTAGAGATCTAATTCAGATCATTCTTGAAGATCTTGCAAAGGTAAAAGGATCAAGCAGGGGATACGGCACGGCACAAATTAGAGTTGTGGGGGGTGAGGGTCCCATGCTTGGTGATGTTGAGATTGAAGATAAAGGTGACATCGAGCAAAAGACTCCTGTAAAGGTTAGCAAGGCATTTCTCAAGGCTCAATGGATAGATGACCCTGGAACAGCTTAAGTCTTACCAGTGATATATAGTTCTGCAAATTCACGAGCCTCATATTCACTTTGGCTCATGCATCTTGTATGCTGCCAGTAGTGGGCCACCTCATGTGCCAAGATATTTGGCCTCAGACTGGATGTCTGTCTTGTTGAGATAAAGATCGCACTCGTATTACTGGGTGAATATCTAGCATCATATACCGCATCTATATCACTATTTCCCCACGAGCTCCAGCTTAAAAAATTGGATACCTCCCTATTGTTTAGGATGTCAAAGTCAATAGAGTAGACATGAAGCGTGATGTCTTTGCATATCTTGCTCTCTGGATAGTATCCTTTCAGCTTCTGTGACATCTTATAGATGTCGTGAAGTGACCTATTTGTCTCATCCTCAGAGTGACCATGATAAAACACGCTTACACCATCTATATTAACAGATTGAACATGTGAGAATTCTACTACATTGAATATATTTTCGTATCCTCGTGCATGAACAGTAGATACTATTGTTAAAAATAAAAACACAATTTTTAGAAATTGCGACAATACCTGCGACATTTTTCTTCCTATGTTTTAAACATACAGCATCTACAGAGTATTTACAAGGAATCATGGTACAAATATGAATAGTTATATCTGTATCAGAATACATGGAGCGAAGCATGCGCTTAACTGAAAAGAGAATTAGAAAAATCATACGTGAAGAGATCGTTAAAAAACATCGTCTTTCTGAAGCTGTTAGCGATGATAAATGGAAAGAGATAACCAAGATCTTGGGCGTACGTGAAAATCCCACAGAGGAGGAGTATGACAATGCTTGGGATGAGATTATAGAAAAACACTACAAGCAAATTAGTTACGACCAGCCAACACAGATGGAGCTATTGTCAAAACAGGGTGATGATGTTATAGAAGCTTTGGGCAGGGTTGGTGAGGAATTACGTGACGAGGAAGACATAGAGAAAAAGATACACATGTTTCTTCAAAGCATGAGGGATGTAAAAAATTCAATTATGTTTAGGGATATGGAAAACTGGGGCATCGGAAATATGCCGCTCACAGTCGAGCTTACTCTAGATGACGAGGGAGTAATTGATGCAGATGGGGATGAGTGGGAAAGTGTTGTAGATGGTATTATTGATAATCTTGATGATTTCCCGTTATCTGTGAGTAAAAAAGACTTAGCTGCTCTGCGGCAAGTATACAACGCACTCAAGGGTAAAAAGATAACCGCAGGAGGCAAAACTCACGATGCGCTTGAGTGGCTCAATAAAGCATATGAATTAAAAGAAGATAGCTCCATAATTGACGATCTAGGCACTGTTAACACAGGAGATGATCCGGTCGCTGCCGACGCAGCAGAGGAATTAAAAGCTCTCTTTTCAAACGTGATAAGTGAGTCACAAACAATCAGGAGAGACAAGAAGACACGTATTGTTATAAGGGAGATGATTAGAAGACAGATAAGACAGATTAATGAGGCTCCCAAAGCCTTAAAGAGTCGTTTTATCTCCAAGGAGGAGGCTGCAAAGAGAGATGATGAGGGATGGGAAGATGCAGAGGGTGAAGAAGAAGAAGAGAAAACAGAAGAGAAGAAGAGTAGAAAGATCAGATCTAATCCCAATGTTAAGAAGATGCAGGAGATCCTCATTAGTGAAAAAGCTGTTTCCGGAGGCCTACCGGAGCACGGTGCAGACGGACAGTGGGGTCCTGAGACTGATAAGGCGTTTAGACAGTTTGTCAAGAATAAGGTTGAGAGTCTAGAAAACGCAGAGGTAGCTTCAAAGATATCAACTGCGAAGTGGGGTGATGGTTCATCCATAGCGTCAGAGACATTTGAGAAGACATTCGCTGCAAACACTCAAGGTGCTTATGCATTCGTGAAGTTCCTATCGTCTCCTCAGTCAGCGGCTGAGACAGAGGAAGAGGAACCAGAATCTTCTCTTCCAGCAGAAGAGGAGGGTGAGGCTGGAGCAGAAGACTCTGATGCTGACAGCGATGACAAGCGGAAACATAGGTTTGGAAAAGGAGACAAGACAAAGAGATTCAACGTCATACATAAGAGAGATGGCACCACTCTTGTTATTGATCCGCGTAGAGGAGCTGAACGGGCTTTCAAAGAGTTTATGAAAACAAACACTGGCCAGAAATATGGTAGAATCAAGTTACATAATGCTCAACAATTTATCAAGGGAAAAATGATATCACAAGATGATTTTTTCCAAATTCCAAGTATAACAGGTCACGCTGATGTCAATATACGCGGTAAGGGTACTGCCATCAGTAACCAAAATGCGTGGGATGCTCTAGTGGCTGCAGGGATGATCAGACCTGCTTAATAAAAACTTTTGAGAGGCACAAGTTGAAAATATCAGAGAGAAATCTTAGAAGGATCATAAGAGAGGAGCTCCTCAAGGAGCGAATCGGAACACGTGCCGGAAAGTCATCTGGTAGATCTGTGAAAGATAGTCTATTTGGAAGATCTAGAAAGTCTGACCAGGTCACAGGTGGGAATTTTATAGCAGATATTCCTCCTGGTACAACAACTGCACATCCTGTGGGCAAGGTTGGAGGAAGATGGGGAAGATTAACTAGCAAGGCTGGGCCAAGAAAGAGACCTAAGGCAGGCGCATCATCGATGCATAAGGGCAGAGATTATGGTGTAAAGCAGGGAACACCAATTCTAGCATATTCAGATGGGGAAGTTGTTACTAGTAAAACTTCAGGAAATGCAGGGATGATAATGACTGTGTCGCACCCGTTTAGCTGGACAGATGAAAATAAGTCAGGATCTGTTCGAACACAATATATGCATCTCAGTAAATTTTTGAAAAATCCAGGAGATACTGTAAGAGCCGGAGAGGTCATAGCTTTATCAGGAAATACTGGAAATTCTACTGGACCTCACCTTCACTTCACATTTACGATAGGAGGGAGTCAAAGTGCTAATGATGATCTCTACGCTGCAAAGCTCAACGCTGCAACAGTTATTGCAGTTCGTGAATTAGGTGACGAGATATCAGTTGCCGATGAGAAAGATGAAGAATCAGAGTCTGAAGGGAACGGGGAAGACGTTTAAGCTTTAACCAATTAAGAGATCAGATCTATACACAGATTCATATATTCTCTTTCTGCTTGGGTGACTCTTAGCGTATCTCTTTATCACCTCACCGGCCTTTGCATTTGCCTCATCCTCTATAGGGCCACCAGCATCCTGTATCTGTCCAACTAGCATGTCATTTTCGTCTTGCATCATGTGAACAAGCTCGTGAGCAACTGACCTTAAAACATCCACCACAGCACGATTCTTTCCATAAACTTTGACGATGTTGTCCCCTCTATGGTATGCTGCTGTCGTAGATATGCCATGATGATCTCTATCATCAACAACATAGACCTTAAATTGTTCGTCGATAGGTAACCAATTAGAACAAAAATTTATAAAGTCTCCAAGCAAAAATACCTTCTCTGGTGTGAGATTTAAATCTTTTGATACGTACAATGTGCTCATTTTTTCTCTTTTTTGTAAATGTGTTCTACGCTAGCTAATAATTATAAATGCAATCTTTACATTTGAGGAGTTCATGTGATACTTTCACTTTTTTAATTATAAATAGGATATCTTATAGTTTTTAACTTTAATGAGGTGAAACAGGTACTGTCTCTAGTAACCATTTTTTAAAAGGAGAATAAATCAAAGATGCCACTTTCTAGGAAAATGAAAGCAAAAATTAACATGATAGATCTTGGAATTCTTCCTGCATTTACAGGCAAGGAGCTGACTGAGATGTTAGATTCACTCCCGCCAGATGAAAAGAGGCAGGTGAAAAGAAAATTTAGAAAAATTTGGAGAAAGATGCTAAAAGACAAACCTGAAATTAGAGAAATGATCGTTTCAGAGACTGGTGTACCGCTTAAACATCATCTCAGAAATAGATCATGTCTTGTCATTACAAGCATCATTAGAAATATGAATGATTAAATATCTGTGATTCAATTAAAAATGTTCTTATTGTGTCCACACCGACTCCAATAGAGACGGCGTTGAATCCCACGGTTGTCATCTGAATCATTCCAATAATTCTACCCCTGTTATCGAATACAAGGCTTCCAGAGCTGCCCTCTGTAGCAGGAATTGTGTAGTAGCAGATATCTGACAAGTCACATCCTGAGAATATTCCTTCAAAGTGAAGTGATACTCCTCTGTCTCGTATTCCATATGGAGCTGAGATGGAATACACCTTTTCTCCAAGTTGCGGCGTCGTTTGTGCAAGACTGATATTCTCTTTTATTTCAACATTAGTCTCTAATAGACACAAATCCTTTTTTGAATCTGAATATGCTATCTCTGCCATGTGTGTTGTGCCTTTATCGTTTGTCACCCAAATGTCAGATTCTGTAACAAATTTGAAATTATCATTATTGATTATATTAAAGGAAAACTCACCAGGATGACAAAAATGATCTGCAGTTAAGACATAGGTAGTGCCACTTGTAGATAAAATAGCGACGCCTGAGGCTGTCCCTTCCATCATGAGTGACTCTTCACTCATACAGTCTGATGCTGTATCATCACATCGCTTGACTAAAAACTGAGTCATTGACACGTTAAAAAAATTATTCTCTGGAAGATCTTTTACATCAAGAAAATAATTTGAACTTAATGCAAAAGAAAATGATAACAATGTCACAACTATAAGACTAGTTCTAAAGTATCTTCTCGCATAACTGGTAAACAAATGAACTTCCAAAAATCTATTACTATATTAATAAATATATTTTCAAATACTTTCCTCTTCTCATTTGAGAATTATTAATTGTTCTTAGCCTATGAGAAAATTATTACCTCAAAAATTCACATTGTTTATTAAATTGAAACATTTTGAAAATTCTACTGTATAAATTCTAAGATTCTTAGCCTATTCTCTAATATTCTAATTATTTATATAAAAGAGAGATAGAATCACTATGTCAATCTTCAAAAATCATAAAACTTCAGCTGATAGATCAGCTTCTGATAGAAGTAGACATAAAGAAAAAATCAGAAGAGCTATCAGAGAAGGTATTTATCACATAGTGACAAATGAGTCTATTATTGGAAAAGATGGTAAAAAGAAGATAAAAATTCCAGTAAGAGGAATTAAAGAATATAGGTTTGTTTATGGTGATAATTCATCTAATAAGAAGGTTGGATCTGCTCAGGGAAAAAATATTAGAAAAGGTCAGAAATTATCTAAAAATAAAAAATTAAAAGATAAAGAAGACGGGAAAGCTGGTAACGAAAGCGGTGAGGATTATTACGAAGTAGAGATCACTCTAGAAGAACTTTCTCATCATCTTTTTGACAATCTAAAGCTTCCAGAGCTAGAAAAGAAAAAATTTAAAAGTTTAGTATTAGACACTGTTAAGAGAAAAGGATATAGAAAAACTGGAATAAAGCCAAGGCTTTCAAAAAGAGAAACATTAAAAAATAAAATCAAAAGAAAAAATGCAACAAGAAGAGAAAATCCAGATACAGAAGAAAGGTTTCCATTTCACGAATCTGATTTAAAATATAAACATATAACTAAAAAATCTAATGAAAATACAAATGCTGTAATTTTTTTCATAATGGATACATCTGGATCTATGAATGACTCAAAGAAATTTATGGCAAGATCATTCTTTTTTCTCCTATATCACTTTATCAGGCACAAATATAAAAATACTGAGATAGTATTTATATCGCATAGTATTGACGCTAAGGAAGTCTCAGAAGATGACTTTTTCAAGAAGAGCAGTTCAGGTGGAACTATAATGTCATCAGGAGTAGAAAAATGTACTGAAATAATAAATAAAAGATTTCATCCTGATGCTTGGAATATATACGCTTTTCACTGTTCAGATGGAGATAACTGGCCAGAAGATAATAACAGGGCTGTGAATAGATCTTTAGATCTTAAAGAAATTTGTCAGCTATACTGTTATATCCAAATAGTTCCAAGCGCAGAGCCTCAATTTTGGTCAACAGGCGGGATGGCTGGTGTATATTCAAAGATAACTGACTCACGATTCAAGATAGTTCTACTAGAATCAGCAGATGACATATGGAAGGAGTTTAAAAGGATATTTGGAGAAAATACAAATGTCTGATTGGAACTTTGATGATTTAAAAAAGTGGGACGAGATAGTTTCTTCTAAGGCCGATGAAATGGGATTAGACTGGCATCCTATCACATATGAGGTATGTGATTATTATGAGATGATAGGTCACATGTCATATCATGGAATGCCCTCTCACTACCAGCACTGGTCATATGGAAAATCATTCGAGAGAACTCACCAGATGTATAATCTCGGCGTAGAAGGTCTTCCTTATGAGCTTATAATAAACTCTAATCCAGCAATAGCGTATCTGATGAAAGAGAATCCTCTATACCTTCAGATACTCATCATGGCTCACTGTGTTGGACATTCAGATTTTTTTAAAAATAATAGATCTTTTAATTCAACAAATCCAGATACAGTTGTTTTTAGATTTAGAAACGCAAGAAAAAGAATACAAGGGTATGTAGAGAATCCAAACATAGGATTAAGAAAAGTTGAAAAATTTTTAGATTGTATCCACACGATAAGGTTTCAAACAGATAGAAATAATCTAAAAAGAAAAACAAGAAAAGAGATAAAACAGAAGTACGTTAAACTAATCAATAATGACAAGAAGGGAAAGTATAAGTCACTTGATATAGATAAAACATTGCTTGAGCCTGATAAAGATCTTTTGTCGTTTCTAATAGAATACGGAAATCACTTTGAAGATTGGCAATTAGATATTTTGAATATTGTAAGAGATGAGTCTAGATACTTTATACCTCAGATGAATACAAAGATATTAAATGAGGGATGGGCTTCATTTTGGCATTATAAACTTTGTCATGAAATGGATCTACCGCAAGAGTATCACATACCATTTTTGAAGACACACAATCAGGTTATTAGACCGCATATAGGAAAAATTAACCCTTACCATATTGGATTTCACATATTTCAAAAGATAGAGAAGGAAAAAGGAATAGATGAGTGCTTCTTTATACGGTCAACACATGATGATGTTGCGGCAATTAGAGCTTATTTAGATATAGACGACTATAGAAAATTAAATTTATTCAGCTATTCAAGTAAAAAAGAGTTTATAAGTATAGATGAGGTAGCCGATGAAACTGGATGGAAACAAGTGAGAGATGATCTCATACTAAATACAGGCGTATTAGCAATACCAAGTGTAATAGTCTCTGATATTTCCAGATCCGGTGATCTAATTCTTACTCATCTACACGATGGAAGAGATCTTGATCTTGAATACTCAGATAAAGTTGTAGAAAAAATAAGAAAGATATGGCCTAGAGAGGTAAAGTTTTTTACGATTATTGAAAAAGAATCTTGGGAAATATGATATAATAAGCCCGTGGAGTCACCAATGTCGAAGGACAAGTTTTTAAATCTTATTAGAAGTCAGAGAAGATCAAAGAAAAACGATCGTTTTACAGGAGTTTTTCTTGATTACTTAGAGCTTGTGAGTGAAAATCCAGATCTTGTAAGTTTATCTCATAATAGGCTATATAGCGCTATTATTGAACATGGATCATCAACTATCAGTAATAAGGATCCAAGAAAAAATAAGATTTTTGACGATGACAATATAAAAATTTATGACTATTTTAATGAAGAATTTTTTGGAATGGAAAGAGTTATAGCTAAGGTGATGAGATTTTTAAAATCTGCATCGTTACAAGGTGAAGAAAGCAGACAGGTATTGCTATTAATGGGTCCGGTGGGTGCAGGAAAATCAGCACTTACAGAACACGTTAAAAAATCACTTGAAGGAAAAACATATTTCCATCTCGATGGTGACCCACACAGGGGGGAGCCTCTTCACCTTATTCCTAGAAATCTAAGAGAAAAATTTGAAAAAATTCTCAATATTAAGATTGAGGGTGACCTTAGTCCTGTAGCAAGACATAAGCTTCTTGAAGACTATGACGGAAAATATGAAACATTTCCAGTTATAGAAAGCTCATTTTCCCAACGTGCGAGAAGAGGAATAGCATCTGTTCCGCCTATGGATGCAAATAGTCAAGATGTCTCTGTTCTCATAGGGTCCGAAGATATTTCAAAGCTAGATTTATATCCAGATGATGATCCAAGAGTTCTATCGTTAAATGGTGCATTTAATGTGGGAAATCGTGGAATTGTTGAAATGGTAGAGATTTTTAAAAATGAGATAGAGTTCCTCCACACAGTGATAACAGCTACACAGGAAAAGAGGATTCCATCACCTGGAAAAAATGATTTAATATATTTTGATGGCGTTATATTAGCTCATTGTAATGAATCCGAGTGGAATAGATTCAGATCAGAGCACACCAATGAGGCTATTCTGGATAGAATAGTTAAGATAAATGTTCCATATGTCTTAGAGCTAGATCAAGAAATTAAAATATACAAAAAGCAGCTAAAGAGATCAAAATTCAATTCTCACATAGCTCCTCATACTCTGAAGATAGCATCTATGTTTTCAGTTCTATCACGACTCCAGCAATCTCAAAAATGTGACATTCTTACAAAAATGAAGATTTATAATGGTGGAGACGTTATTGAGAAAGGAAGGGTAAAAAAGATAGACATAAAAGATCTAAGAGAAGAGGCAACATATCATGAAGGAATGTCTGGAATATCTACTAGATTCATAATGAAGTCTATAGATAATGCCTTATCAGACTCAGAAAAGAATATGATAACACCCAATTCTATGATTGAGTCACTAATAAAACAGGTCAAGGAACAGGTGATAAGCGAGGAAGATAGAGATAGATATCTTGAACTGCTCCAGAAGATAATTAGAGAGGAGTATCTAAAGATACTGGAAAATGAAATAGCTAAGGCATTTATCGCAGCATACGAGGAGCAAGCCCAATCACTTTTTGATAGCTATTTAGATAATGCAGAGTGCTATACGAATAGAACAACAGTCAGAGATAGAATAACAAAAGAGGAAATGGAACCTGATGAAGACTTTATGAGAGCAATAGAGGAATCTATTGGAATTGTCGGATCAGCAACAGATGGCTTTAGATCTGATGTCACAGCGTACATGTTTGCAAAAATGAGAAGAGGAGAAACTATAAATTTTCAAAGTTATGGTCCTCTTAAATCTGCAATAGAGTCTCATCTCATCTCGTCAATAAGAGACATAGCTAGAATAGTAACTCGAAGCAAATCTAGAGATGATAGTCAAAAAAAGAAGTATGGAGAGATGATTAGAACGTTAATAAACGATTATGGCTATAATGAAGATTCCGCAGAGGAAGTTTTAACATTTGCTTCAAATAACCTGTGGCGTGACTCATAGATGCACTCTGAGATAATAGATAAGAAAAAATTTCGAAATGAAATTATTTCCTCATCACAAGAAATAAGAAACATACTAGAAGATGATTCAAAATTTTTATTAAATAGTAATACGATACTAGAAGATAGAATTCAAAAATATATCTCATCTATCTCAGATAGCAGAATAAACAATTCAATAATAAAACCTATGATACTAGACGCAGTATTCAGGTCAGAAATCACGTCAGGCGGATCGGGAATAATTTGCTTAGAGATAATATCATCACTTATGGGTGAGTATCTTAAAAAGAATAATCTTGGAGTTAGTGTAAAAGATATAGAAATAGAGCTTGATGATAACATGTTGTTATTGAGTAAGTGTCTTTCTCAGAATTCAAGAAAATTAAAAAGATCAGATTTAGACAATTTGATTGATAAGCAATTTGATTTAGACATTCATAAGAAAATCATAAGAAAATTTATAAGTATCGCAGGTGTTTTCTCTCCAGTTTCACTTGAAAGATCAAGTAGAAATGAGACAGTCATATTTTTTTCAAAAGGTTTCAAGTTTAAAATACACACGTCAAGGGCTACACTTTCAGGAAAGACATCATGGGAGAGATCTAGCGTAAAATGTCTAGTTATAGATGGTTTTATAGAATCAATTGGTGAGATTCATCACTTGCTTGAAAAAGTTACATCTGAAAGATCTCCTCACATAATATTTGCTAGACACATATCAGATGAAGTTATGGCTACTATACTTTTAAACTTACGACGTGGCACTTTAGATTTGATGCCAATAGAGGTTGGATTTGATGAAAATACACTTAATATATTAAATGATATATCAATTTGCTGCAATACAGATCTAATTTCCTCTCTTAAGGGTGACACCATATCTGCTGCATGCAGAAAGGATCTTGTAACAATTGATAAAATTGTTGTGACAGAGTCAGAAATTAAAATTACAAATAAACCAGATGTAGACTTGCTAGAATCTCATGTGAGATTTTTAACAGATAAGATGAGCGAATTACGTGAACCAGAAATTTCTGGACTTATAAATGAAAGAATCAAATCACTATCAGCAGAAGAGTCCAGGATATCCCTAGGGCATGATCTTATAAGTAATGACAGACAGTCAATTGAAAAATTTGATAAATTCTTTAGAGAGATAAGGGGTCTAATAGATTACGGAGTTGTATATCCAAATGACTTAAACATAAATGTGCCTGGTATGTCTTTAGACTCTACATATCCGTATGCCACATCTTCAGTGTACATGGCAACAAAAAATGCTTTTTCAACAATTAAATCAATAATATCCATAGAGAAGGCAATTTTGATGAAATAAAAGTTTAACTTTTTATATCAATATATTTATCCTTTGAAAGGAGATAAAAATGTCAACAAGTATAATCTCAACAAGAGTTGCAGAGCTCATATCATTTACCAAGGAAAAAACTATTTCCAATCTGGCTGAGTCTGTATCTAGTGGAAACATCAATGTTTCAAATGACGATCTTAATAAGATAATGTCTTTAATAGACCTTTCTATTTCACAGGCATTTACAGCTGGATATCAAAATGTTGACTCTGCTGTAAATGACCTTATTAAAGAGTCTAGACAGCATAAGTAATTCATAAAAATCTTATAATCAAATGCCAGGTATAAAGCATCTTATTCAGTGTCATTGTATTTTGCCACAATATAGAAATATTGATGATCCTATATTTCATAAATTCATCGTATTCTCAAAGATGGATTCTAATGGAGACTTGATTCCAAGGCTTTGTAGGTGCAACAACTGTGAGGTAATTCACAAGATAGTAGATTTCTGTAAATCAGAGATAGCTAGAGGCTCAGACTCCTTAGATGGAATATCTTCAGTTGACGATATAAGAGCCGGACTTTCTGACGGCCTGTGCAAGATACTTGACACACACGAGTGTGACAAGGCTACATGGGAACAGGTTGAAGATATAATCGACAACAAGGAGTGGGAGTCAAAGGTTATCATTTCAAAACAGTCATTTGGAGGATCTACGCAGGTAAAGATGTTAGTTGTTAAAGGATCTGATATGTTTAAAATTGAAACAAGCCTTAGACAAGATGATATTATAGGAACGTGATATGGAAAAATATGGAAAAACAGACTCAGATCTTCACGTTGAGAAGATGCATGCGTGTAGAGAGATTGTCAAGGAAATTCTTGACTTTGGCATATGTGAGAAACAAAAATTGCAAATAATAAAACTCATGGCTCTAGAGCTTGAAAATAGAGACGTGATGAATGAGATTATATCCATAGTGAAACAAGATGGGGTAAACACATCAAAAAAGCTTATATATACTGAATAGATATATATTGAATAAAGGAGAAAATATGTCCAGTTTACTAGATGAATGGAAAGAGTTAAAGGTTCTCGTTGAGAGTCTTGAGCTAGATGTTCACAAAAATGCAAATGGAAATAAGTCGGCAGGTGTAAGAGCGAGAAAAGGTCTGCGACTTCTAAAGAAGAAGTCCTCAGATCTTGTAAGATCATCTCTTGCAACAGATAAGACAGACTGATCTTTTAAATTATTGGGCCTGAAATGGTTTCGACGGGGTAGGAGAGAATGATTGTGCAGGTGGTCACACGAGATAGCAGACCTAAAATGCGGTTTCAAACTTTAATTGCCAACAACAATTATCATTACGAATCTGTCCGCTTAGCGGCCTAGTTCGTCGGGGTTTTCGATGACCTTGTTACCCAATATCGAATAACAGGTAGATTCCTGCAAAAATAAAAAATCAAAATGGTTCCCTGGAAACAGGTGGAGCGCAACAGGTCAGTAAGCGCAGGGAAAACTGACTACCTTTTCTAGTTTGTGATAGTAAATTAGACAAACCTGTGAATGACTTGACTTTGAAACTATTGCGGACGCGGGTTCGACTCCCGCCGGGTCCACCATTTTAAACCGATCTTACTTTGTGGGATCGGTTTTTTATTT
>Ga0209434_1000491_pt1 | contig 19042 bp, 25 predicted proteins | sample ETNvirnome_2_300_FD_184068 | JGI IMG/M metagenome (GOLD analysis project Ga0209434, IMG submission 184068) | Marine viral communities from the Pacific Ocean - ETNP_2_300 (SPAdes) (version 2) | ecosystem: Environmental > Aquatic > Marine > Oceanic | place: Pacific Ocean | collected 2013-06-22
TCTCTAAACCAAAGTGAGGAAGAATTTGATAATGGCAGTATGAGAGCTTATGTAGTAAAATCTAGAAATGGAAGACCAAGGTTTACTGTTCCCATGACCATAGACTATAATATCTTGAGAATGGAAGAAGGAGAAGCCTTTGACGAAGAAGAATAAGCATATTTTTGAGATTTTGGAGGCAACTCCCACACTTGCAGAAGTTAATGGGGGCTGGGGTATTTTTAATATTAAGGTTGTAACGGGCTTAAAGTCGGGAAAGCAAAATTGTTGGGGAACTTGTGATTTTGATACATATGAAATCCATATAGAAAAAAAGATGGCAGATGGACCCGCTAGGGAAACAATCTTACATGAAGTTTGTCATATGCTCTTAGAGCTATGCGGCATGGGAGGAGAGGGGGAAGGAGAAAATGAGGAATTTGTTTGGGCTTCTAATGAGAGGCTTACTATAACAATGTCTAGAGCATTTTTACTGTTTACTAGACTAAACCCAGAACTAGCAAAGGAGTTATTACTATGAATAAGGCACAAAGCTTATTAGAGGCTTTTGAAGATTTAACTTGGGAGAATTATGTTGATATTGCAGATAGCGTAATTCGTTTCGATAAACATGAAATTGATACAGAGATGGCTAAACAGGCTTCTGTTTATTCTTACTACCAAGGATTATTGTCCATAGCAAAGAATAAATTAGACGAAGCTAACCTTACTGTAACCACTTATATTGCACAAACTAGGAAAGATAAAAAGAACGCTTCCACTACAAAACAAACTGCTAAAGATTTAGATGATTTTGTGGAGTCTTCTCCCGACTATGCAGTATATACAAAGAAGGCAAATGATGCTTCTTTCAAATATACCCTTTTAAAGGGCTTAGTCTCGTCATTGGAGCATAAGAAGGATATGCTAGTACAGCTATCATCCAATCGTCGGGCTGAGACAAATTTATACAGATAATTTAAAAAATCCACAAACTACTACTATTATATTGTAACTGCCACAACTAACCATAGGAGGTTCTAACATGGCTATCGACTTGAATGCCCTTCGGGCTAAACACGCTGAACTCAGCAACCCTAGCGGAAACGCTAATTCCGATTTTCTTTCTAAATTCGTCCAACTACAAGAAGGAATGAATACCATTCGTATCCTTCCTGGTAAGGATGATGACACTTTGTTCTATGGAGAAACAAAAATCCATAGAGTCCCTGATGATAGTGGTATTGTTAAGAATTACCATTGTCGAAAAGTACATGGGGAGCCTTGTCCTCTTTGCGACACTTATTATTCTCTTTGGAAAGAGCCTAATAAAGACGAGGATCTTGCTCGTCAAATCAAGCCCCGCTCTCGGTACTACATGAATGTGGTGGACCGTGAAAGTGGGGAGGTAAAAATTCTCTCCATCGGTGTTATTCTTTTCAAGAAGATTATTGCCGCAATGTTGGATGAGGATTTCGGTGACATTACTGATCTTGAATCAGGTAATGATTTCAAAATCGTGAAGATTATGGAGGGTCAATGGCCCAAGTACGATCAATCACAACCCCGTCCCAAGTCTTCCGAGGCTGGGAGTAAAGCGGAAGTTGCAGCATGGATGGAATCGCTCCACGATATTCATGCTCTTGTTAAGCTGGAGGAGTACGAGGATGTGAAGGGTGCGGCTCAAGCTCTGCTTCCATCTCATGAGGGGAGTAGTCAGAATCCTACTGCGGCAGAAGATGTTGCTGATGATGATTACCTCCAACGAATGCAAAGTTAATTAACTATGAGAAATATTCTTATTACCCTGTTACTTACTGCTGTATTAGGTGCGGGGTTGGGTTCCTGCGCTGCCCTTGAAAACTTCTTCGGGGAAGGTACAGTATTTACGACTGCGGATCAGCTTGAGGAGGGTCAGGAAGGAGCTATCATTCCTTTCGACCAACTTCCTGCTGCCGTTAAAGCAAAGATTCCTGAAGGAACTTCGCTCGTTATGGCAACCAAAGATCAGTTGAAAGCTGATGCTGCTTATGTTTCTGCTGGTCCTATGACTGGTGAGGATGCTGGTGGTGCTATTGATGCTGCCTTTGGCATTGCTAAGGCTTTTATTCCTGGGCTTGCTGCGTGGGAGGGTGTTTTAACCCTGTTCAGTCAGCGTAAGCGTAAGCACTATCTTAAGGCTGCCAAAGCTCTTGTGCCTACGGACAAGAATATGGATCTTGGTGGGATGGTAGGGAGTATTGCTTCTGCTTTAGGAGCTTCTCACTCTACCGAGAACTCTAAGATAGCTTTTGATGAAGAAGAAGAGGGCTGGGAAGAAGCTTAGTATTACAACTAAGTGACTATAATAGGAGGATGAGTATAACCTCATCCTCCTTTTTTTATATTAATCTATGACCAAGAAACTTAAAATTTTATGCTCCCCAGCAAATGAGGGAGGATGCTCGTACTACCGTGTGATTGCTCCTATGAAAAAGATGAACGAGCTTTACGGAGATCAGGTTGAATTTAGATACAATCTTAACCCTTTGGGCATCGTAGAATCTGGGGAGAAGATGGGAGCATGGCAAGAGAATTGGGATTTTGCCGACATGAAGTGGGCCGATATTATCTGGACTAACAACATCTCCAATTGGGGGGGTCCGTATACTGCTCGTCTTGTGGGCAAAGCTAAGGAGTTTGGTAAGTTTGTACACTTTGATACTGATGACCTTCTTACAGACCTGTACAAAGGACATCGGCTTTATGAGACCTATAAAGAGAAGAATCTAGAAGAAATTACTAAATTCATCTATAGTAATTCCGACTTGGTGACAGTAACTCAAAGAAAATTCGCTGAAAGGATTAAGCCTTTTTGCGGGGGAGTTTTAGCTGTTGTTAAAAACGCTATTGATTACCATCTTCCTTGTTGGAATGTTCTTAAGCAGCCTTCCCCTAGAAAGAATATGACTAGGGTGGGCTGGGCAGGAGGCATTCATCACGAAGAAGATATTAAAGAATTTGCAGGTATACCCCATTTAGTTAATAGCCGTGTAGGAAGAGAGAATGTTCATTGGGGGTTTTATGGGGCTCCTCAACCAAATAAAGATGACGATGGAAACCACAAAGACGAGTGGCAACATGATGTGTGGAGAAACTATAAAAAGATTATCTTAAGTGGATTTAGAGGACAGCCTAATTGGCAAATTTATAACGCACTATCCCCAGATTCTTATGGAGGAATCTATTCTCAAATAGATCTGGCTATTGCCCCTCTTCAAATGAACGCTTTCAATGATTCCAAGTCTGAAATCAAAGTAGCAGAGTGTGGGAGGTATAAAGTTCCCTTAATTGCGTCTGATGTGGGATGTTATGATGAAACTATTGTTAATGGGAAAACTGGATACTTGCTCCCAGCTAATGCTCCTAAGAGTGAATGGGTTAAAGTACTTACTAAATGCATTAAAAATCCAAAACATGTAAAAGAAATGGGAGAGAATTTACACAAAATTACAGAAGAGTACTTTGATTTAAATAAAGTTGTTAAGCATAGGTTAGAGTTATATCAACAATCTCTAGGATTGATACAAGGTAGGGAACAAGAGTTTACGCCTAATTATAATTCGGAGTGGGAGTTCAATGACTAGCACATCTGTAATTATTAAAACCATTGGTCGTAAATCTGTTAAAGCAGCAATCGCTTCGGCTAAAAGAGAAGGCTTTAAACCTATTGTAATTAGTGATGGTGTTAACTGTCATGTTAGCGGAGCCAAGTTTATTAAGCTAGGTAGAAAGTGGGGAATGTATGGAGGCATGGCTGCTAATGTAGGAGCCGCTTTAGCACAAACTGAGTTTATTACTTTCTTAGATGACGACGATACTTTTGTCCCAGGTGCTGGGGATATAATTCGTAGAAAGCTACAAGAGAAGCCTGATGTTGATATTTGGATAGCTGGTGTTAGATTTAATAAAGATGTAGTTATGGTTAATAAAGAGACTGGGGAAGAAACTTATAGAGGTACAGACTTAGCTTTGTGGCCCGAAAAGGGGATTGCTGAGGGGAATGTAGCAATGCCTACCTACAGGACTAAGATTTTTGAAAGAGTTCCTTTTATAAATACTATCCCTGATGATGTGGCTGCTATGACAGACCTATTGCATGTAAATGCGTGTGCTAGTCAGGGGTATAAAGTGGGTTGGTTTGAGGAGGCTCTATACTTGGTTAGACCCGACCAAGCCGATGCTGTAGGGTATGATGGGATTAACGGGAGAGGAAGATGATCAGTGTCATATGTTCAGTTTATAACTCCTCTGAGTATCTTGATAATTATCTAAGTTATGTTAATAATCAGCTTCTTAGAGAGTTTGAAATAATTTTTGTTGACGCTAAATCAACCGATGATTCCCTTAAGAAAATTGAAGAGTTTCAATTTAGAGAAGGTATCTCAGTTCAGATACTTAGGTTGGAAGAGCGTGTTCCTATTTATGAGGCATGGAATAAAGCAATCCTTGTTAGTTCTCATGACTATGTAATAAATTTTAATACGGATGATAAACTGTTTAGAACAGCCCTTATTTCTTATGCTACCTATGCCCATGCTGCTCCTCATATAGATGTTTTCTATACTGCTCCCTTTATATCAATAGATGCTAATCATTCACAGATTACTACTTGGTTTAACTATTCTGATGCTAATATTAAAGAAAATATGTTAGCAGGATGCCATGTGGGGCCGTTTCCATTATTAAAGAAGCAAAGTATAATATACGCTGGATTATTTAACCCCTCTTTTACTATTTCTGGAGATTATGAAATGTGGTGCCGACTTAGACATTATGGATATACTTTTATGAAGTTAGAGGAATCTTTGGGTGTTTATTTTCAAAATCCCAAAGGAGTTAGTACTGAACCAACTGAAGAAAGATTTAACGAAAATGTTCGTCAGGACAACCTCATTAGAGACCTGTATAAATGAAATATTCTATAGGAATTACTACTTATAAGTATAGATTTGAAAAATGGTTCAAGCCTCTTTTAAATCAAATTAAAAAGTTCCGTCCTGATATTGAAGTATTAGTTTGCGTTAATGGAGAGAATACTGAAGACCAGGATGAGGAATTCAGAAAAGAATTTTTTGAATATATTTCTACTAAAAGAAATACTTTTGTTACTATGTATCCTACCTTCCGAGGTCTTCCTAAGATGTGGAATAATTTGCTAATTAATTCTAGCAACCATCATGTTTTATTATTAAATGATGATATTACTATAACTGATGAGGAGTTTTTTAGGGCTTTAGAAAGCGTAATGTCTGAAAGACAGTTATTTAAGATCAATGGTAGTTGGAGTCATGCCTTTTTTGATCGAAGACTTGTAAATGATATAGGCTGGTTTGACGAAAGGTACTTGGGAATTGGTGAAGAAGATGGGGATTTTGAGTGGAGGTTAGGACTTAAAACAGGGGGAAAGAGTGTGATTAGTACAGCCCTTCCAGGAGTGGTTAACCATGTTGATGGGGAAGATTGTTTAAAGGGGATGAGAATTACCAACGGAAAATATTCTGAATTTAACTTAGATTTTGCCTTTAAAATCAAGTATGAGGAATCTGTTTCTGGAAGAAATTATGGAATCATGAATCGCTATTTAGTTTGTAAGAGCCCCACTCCCCCACTTCACACTGCTGAGGCTTTTTACTGGGAAAATAAACATAAGCTGTGATAGATAGGGATTCTGTGTCTATAATATAAGGTACAGATAAACATGAACAATACAGACAAACATAAAGTGTGTTTTATAATCGCTCATAAATATTTTAGAGGATATGAGTCCTATCTTAAATATTATATCAGCAATATTCAAAAATTTTATCCTTCTGCTTTAACCATTGTAGTTGATAACAACTCTCTGTATGGAGAGGATATTTTCGATACAATAAAGGAGGAAAAAAAGGTTGTTATTATACGAAATGAAAGCGATTCTAAATTTGAAATTGGTGCTTACTGTGTAGGTATAAGATATTTATTGGATAATAAAATAATTGATCTACATGATTATTCTGAGTATGAGTATTTTATTTTTACCCAAGATACTTATATTATTAAAAATAAATATGATTTTGATAATCATATTGATACGGCTTGTGCGCTTCATGCTGCTATGCATATAGCTTATCAAGGGTGGTGGTATGGAAATAGAGATCCAGAAGGGGATCAGCCCAAGTGGGCGCGAATGAAGAGGCTTATAGGCCACCCCAACGATAACGCTGCACAAGTAGAAGAAAAGTTGAAAGCACTTAGGAAGGGAACGGATGTGATCTCAACGATCCCCGATCCAAAAATGGTTTGGTGTAGTTCCTTTATTTTACATAAATCAAAAGTAAGAACTTTTTTAAACATAGTAGGAGGGATTAAAATTCCCTCAAGACGACATAGTGAACAGGGGGAGCGGTTCCTATCTGATATTCTTTGTTTCCTTAATGATAATAGAATATCGGATATTGATAGAAGTCCCGTATATGAGCATTATAGTATTACCGATTCTGATCCAATACGCGACCATCCAACAGGACATTATTTTATGAAAAAAATTCAAGGGAAAACAGAGGATACGGAGGATAAGGAATGAGTTCTTTTAAACCAGCGTTTATAATCGCGCATAAGTATTTTAGAGGCTATACCTCTTACTTAAAATACTATATTAATAATATTCAAATGCTTTACCCAGAAGCGTTAACTATTGTAGTTGATAATAATTCACAACACAAAGAAGATATTTTTAGTGAGATTGAAGGTCTAGAAAATGTTGTTCTATTAGAGAATAATATAGATTCTAAATTTGAATTGGGAGCATATCAGGTGGGACTGCGGTATATTGTAGAGAACAACTTAGTTGATGAGTATCAATATTATATCTTTACTCAGGATAATTTTGTGTTAAAAAATAAGTATGATTTTAACGAAATGCATTCAACTAAAACCTATGCTAGACCTCTTGTTTCTTTCTACCCCGATGGAGAGTGTGCAAGTGTAGTAGTCCCAATTATGGAAAAATTGAAAATGAATAATAATTGGGACAAAGTAAACTTTTGCTGGTGTAGTAGCTTTATTGTAGCTACTAACAAAGTCCTACAGTTGTATGAATACCTAAAACAGATTGTTGTTACTTGTAGATGGGAGAGTTGCGCTGGAGAGAGGTACTTGGCTAGAATCCTTTGGGAATTAAACGAACAGAAGGATTGTGGGGATATTGATGGTAGTGCCGCTGATTTAGCTGTCAGACACTATGATACTTGGAATGTTGATATGTTTGCCCCCTCGACATCCTTTTTTGTGAAGGAAGTACAACAGAAAAACGAGCATACAGTAGATAAAGACACTCCCCAGCCGATAGTCTTTATTCATAAACAAGATCTTGAAGATGATTTTGATAAAAGGTAGCTTATGTGTAGGGTGTTTGCTATCTGTGGAGATTCTGGAAGTGGAAAAACAACTATGGCTTATACCTTAGATAAGTACTTATCTAAATCTACTATCCTTGAGTGTGACAGGTATCATAAGTGGGAGAGGCATGATCCTCATTGGAAAGAGTTTACTCATTTAAATCCTTACGCTAACAATATTAGCTTAATGAACGAAGATGTTAAACAGCTTAAGAGAGGTGTTGATATTTTTAGGAGAGACTATGATCATACGACTGGAAAGTTTACAGAGGACAGAAAAATTGAATCTTCCGAAAATATTATTCTTTGTGGACTCCATACTTTTTATTGTGATACAGAGTTATACAATCTAAAAATATACATGGACACGGAAGAAGATCTTAAAATACAATGGAAAATAGCTAGAGATACTTCTAAGCGGGGGTATTCTATGAAAAGGATTAAGCAGCAGATAGCTACTCGTAAATATGATTATCAAAAGTTCCTTCACCCTTTTGCGGAAGATGCAGACATTATTGTTAATTTTTGTACTGAAGAGACTACCTCTTACCTTGATTCGGTAAAAGGCATCGGGAGGTCATTAAAGATTTTTATAAGGAAGCCTTTTGATATAAGTACAGTTATAGAAAAATTTAAAGAGATGGGGGTTGATATAGAGGTTGAGAACCTCACCTCCATACATTCCTACCGCATCCCAGGGGCTCCAAAGTCTAGTAGAGAAGATTATTTACAAATAACTATAAAGAATTATAAACCTATAAACACAAACTATTACTACGATTACATCATGGTTTGTGTTCTACAATTTTTAAAAGAGAACTGATATGATTATTTTTGTTGACATTGATGAAACAATTTGCTTTTATGAAGAAGATATAACTCTTGATGGAAAAAAGGATTACGATAAAGCAATTCCTAGCTATACCAATATAGAAAAAATTAATAAACTATATGATGAAGGAAACACTATTATCTTCTGGACAGCGAGGGGGAGTAGGAGTGGGATAGACTGGACAGAATTTACAAAAAACCAGTTATCTGAGTGGGGAGTAAAGTTCCATGAGGTGCGGTGTGATAAACCATACTACGATCAGTTTGTAGAAGATAGAAGTATAAGGATTGAGGAGCTATGATTATTATATCCCATAGAGGCAACCTTTCTGGACCTGAGCCATCTAAAGAAAACCACCCAGAATACATTGATATCGCGCTATCACAAGGTTTTGATATAGAGGCAGATGTTTGGTGGGACCAAGGCACTTATTTAGGTCATGATGGCCCTGAATACAAAATCTCTAAAGAGTGGCTGTTAGACCGAAAAGATTCTTTATGGGTTCATTGTAAGAACTTAGAGGCAGCGCATCACTTAGCCAAGGAGTTCAGGTGTTTTTGCAGCGAAATAGACCCTTTTTGTTTCATGAGCCAAGGGAATATATGGGTAAATGATGTGAGTGTAAAACCTCCCCATAATTGTGTAGTCCCGTTACTCGGTCTTGAAGATATAAAGAATTATCAGTTTAAGGACGCAGCCTTCGCTATCTGCACAGATTACCCTAGAGAAGTATCATGAAAAATGTTCAATTAGTTATACCTATGGCGGGTAGTAGTGACATGTTTATAGATGCTGGTTACGACAGCCCAAAGTGGTTGATTGACATAGACGGAAAGCCTATGCTTCAACATGTCGTTGACCAGTTCCCCGAAGTTAATGATATCCTTTTTATCTGTAAAGAGGAGGATGTTCAAGACTTAGCTAATTTACAAAAACTAGAGTCTTTGGGAGGTAAAGTAGTTACGATAAAACAAAGTAGTGGTGGTCCTCTGGATACTATACTACAAGCTTCCGAACACATATCAGATGATAAAGAGATTATAGTTAGTTACTGTGATCATGGAATGGTCTGGGACTGTAGTTCCTTTTTAGAAGAGGCTAGATGTGGAAATTTTGATGGTGCCATGACATGTTATAGAAATTTCCATCCTCATATGTTAGAGACAACTAATCTATACACTTTTTGTTTACAAGAAAACAATAAGCTATTGGAAGTACAGGACAAGGAGCCATTTACAGAAGATAGAAAGTCTCAGTTTGTTTCAAGTGATGTATTCTATTTTAAAACTGGTAGCGTTCTAAAAAAATACTGCGAGGCTGCTACCCAGGACTCAAGCATGAACGGCTTTGTTGCCTCAGTATACAACTTATTAGTGAAAGATAATTTAAGTGTGTATGTTCATGCGGTTGATAAGATGTTGCTGTGGGCTACCCCAGAGGATATGGAAATCTACAAACGATGGTCAAACTACTTTAATCAAAAGTCCGTTGATAAGGCACCAAAACAAGATTTCACAGTAATTGTTCCTATGTGCGGTAAAGGGAGTAGATTTGTTAAGGAGGGGTATGAATTACCCAAACCACTCCTTCCCATTGGTGAGTCACCTATGTTTGCTGGAGTTGTAGATTGCTTACCAAAGCATGAAAACAATGTTTTTATCTGTTCAAAAGATCAGGATGCCGATGATTTAATTAGGAGTTATTATCCTAAAGCAAAAGTTAAAAGTATTGATTTTATTACCGAGGGGTTTGCAGAGTCCTGTGAATTAGCAATTGATCTTATTGATAAAGAAGATCCTATTCTAATTTCTCCTTGTGATAATGGGGTTTCTTATGATGAAGAGATGTTTCTACGAATGGTTGCTGATGAAGATAATGATGTTATTTTTTGGGTTACTACAGGGAGTCAAGCAACCAGAGTAAATCCAGCCATGTATACTTGGGTGCCCGTTGATGATGATAACTACATACTCGACATGGTTTACAAGCAAAAGCCTGATAGTGATTTAAAAACTACTCCTGTAAGTATTGGAATCATGTATTTTAGAAAAGCCAAATATCTTTTAGATGGTCTTTATAAAAATCGTGATCAGAATATAAGACCAACAGGAGAGCTTTGTATGGATAGCGTTGCTCATCAACTTGCAAAAAGTAATTATAAAGTTAAAGTGTTTGAGGTAGATCATTACGCTTGTTGGGGAACACCTGATGATTATGAATCTTACAATTTTTGGAGGAAGTATTTTGATTGATTGGTTATATAATAAGAAATATACGGACAAGTTTAGAGGAGACCCCTTGCAGCCAGGAGTTCCAGGGGGCCATACCTTCACAGAGGTTTATCAAAAATATTTACCTGATTCTAAAAAAATTCTTGAAATAGGAACCCAACAGGGGGGCTTTATTAAATTTTGTAAAGATCAGATGGAGGATATTTTTTTTGTAGGAGCAGATATGTATCCGTATCCTAAGGCTGGAGAAAATTGTTGGGTGGATGATGAATCCTTTAATGACCTAGCTGATGATTACTTTATTGGAGACGCTTTTACGGATACTTTTTTGAATTGGGTAGAAGAGAGAGGGTATAAAAACTCTTTTGATTTAGTTATTGATGATGGTCCTCATACTTTAGAATCTCAAAAATGGATGATAGAGAATATTTCTTCATTGTTAAGTGATGATGGAGTTTTCATTTGTGAGGATGTGGATAACATAGGCTTTGCAAACGAAATTAAAGCAGTAAGTCCTTTTCCTACTTTAACCGAGATTTGGGATAATTCAGAGAATAGTGGTCGTTGGGATGACATTTGTGTAATTATTAGTAAGAGAGGAGTTTTATGAAAACCTTCTATAGTCAGCAAGGAGAGGATCTTTATATCTTCAAAAATCTAATAAATCAATCTCGTTCTGATGGCACTTATTTGGAGGTAGGGGGATACAATGGAGTACATTATTCTAATACTCTCTTATTCGCAGAGACCTTGGGGTATAGAGGAATTCTTATAGAGCCTAATCTACGCGCCTATACGATCATGGAGAAAACTAGACCCGAGGATAAGTGTTATAATTATGCTATCTCTCCTGTTCCTGACTCAGCCTCTTTTCTTGAACCTACTCGGCCAGATTGGATGGCGTCTGGGGGGTTAAAGGATACCATGTCCGATAAACATAAGGAGGGGGTTGTTAAGGACTCCGTAGAAACGGTGGTAAGAACTACTACACTAGCACATATTCTGGAAGATGCTGGTCTTCGCTATCTTGATATTCTTAGTATAGATGTAGAAGGAGGAGAGTTAGAAGTTCTTAAGACAATGGATTGGAATATCCCCATCTACCTTATCTGCATTGAGTTGGATGGAGAGAACAAAGAGAAGGATGAAGCTTGTAGAGAGTTGATGTTTTCTCAAGATTTTGAGTATAAGGATACTCTTTGTGGAAATGAGTTTTGGGTAAACCCCCACTACGAAAGAAAGGATCTTCTTTTCAAAGAGAGCCAGGAGGTAATCGAAGGCCAACACCCTTTTATGGAACCTCATTGTGCTTCTGAGATTTTTGAAAAATGTTACACACAATAACTTGTAATGGAAGCACCTTATGTTATGAAAATACTCCAGGGGTATATACGGGGGAGTACTATTTATATTGCTGTAGACTATTAGTACAGGCTATGAAGGAGGGCTCTTCTAAGGTTAATATAATTATAGGGCCTCATCTCCATACATTTGATAATGACAATCCTGTAGTTAGATTAGATATCCAACCAGAGCATACTCTGGTTAAAGAAGGAGGGAGGTCTGTAGAAGAGAGAGTGGAGGGACGGGTGGATACCTTAGCAGGTAAAGGTAAGTATTTAGTGAGGGTTCCCAATTTTGATTACTATAACAGTTTAGATTATACGATAGAGTATAGTATTCCTAATATCAAAAATTTAGAATTTTGTAAAATAGACAAGTTTCTTAATTATGCGAGAACTGGACTGTATATAGCCCCTGTTATTTATGACGATGTAACCTTTAACAGCGACAGGAGAGAAGATACTATATCTTTATTCTCTACTAATCCAAGCCCTCGACGCTCTATCTTCCTGCAAAATACAGATGTGAGAAATATACAGAATGTCTTTTCAAAGGAAAAGTTGAGAGAGGTTTACTATAATAGTAAGGTTATGGTGAATGTTCATCAGACAGAGCATCACCATACTTTTGAAGAGCTACGAGTTCTCCCTGCTCTGTGTAATGGAGTTATTATTGTTTCGGAAGAAGTCCCCCTTAAGGATTATATTCCTTACGAAAAAGCTATTGTTTGGTCTTCCTATACTGATTTAGCTGATACCGTTAAAGATGTACAGGAAAACTATGAGAAGTATTATAATAAGATTTTTACTGAAGATCTCAAGATAGAATTGTCCCGCTTGGGAGTTAATAATAAAAAGACCTTTAAAGAGTTATTATGCCTAAAAACAAAGACAACATCAAGCTAAGTATTCTTATTCTTTCCATCCCCAGCAGACTCCATTTTCTTACACCTCTCATGGAAAAGTTAGAAAAACAAATTGGGACTAGAGAAGATGTAGAGATCATCTCCATTATGGATAATAAATCCTTTGGCATCTCTCAGAAGAGAAACGAACTAATGAAACTAGCTAGAGGTTCTCATTTAACTTGGATTGATGATGACGATGATGTAGCTGATAATTATGTGGATAGATTAACTGAGACTATTGAAAAAAATCCTGATGTGGATGTAATTTCTTTTAATCAGATTTGTTTTTTAGAGGGAAAGGAAGCTAATGTTTTTTCTAAGATGGGAAACCCCCATGAAGATGTTATACCAGACCCCCTTAATCCTGATAGATATCAAGATACTCTGCGTCCCCCCTACCATTGGTGTGTTTGGAAAAGCTCTTTAGCTAAATCTGAAAATTTTAGAAGCGAGGTGCGTCTTGCAGGATCGGATTATGGAGAGGATATTGATTGGCTGCGTAGGTTATATCCTCAGGTAAAGAATAGTATCTATTTAGAAAGTGATGTTCTACATATTTATCGTTATTCTAAAAACATTAGTGAGTCCTTATGAAAACATTATTAACAGGTGCAGACGGTTTAGTGGGATCTACTATTCATGCTGATGTACGCTTAACGGGTAGAGAGCAGTTAGACCTTAGAGATTGGACTTCTGTCTACGGGTATTTTAAGGAAAGTAAACCAGAGGCAGTAATTCATTGTGCTGGGAAAGTAGGAGGTCTTAAAGCCAACATGGAGCATATGGGAGAATTCTTCTATGATAATACGATGATCAATCTAAATGTTCTAGAGGCTGCTAGGCAGACGGGAGTTAAAAAAGTTGTCTCCTTTCTTTCTACTTGTGTATTTCCAGACGAGGTTGAATATCCTATCACAGAGGATAAACTACATTTAGGAGAGCCCCATAGTTCTAATTACGGGTACGCCTATGCTAAAAGAATGTTGGAAGTTCAAAGCCGTGCATATAATCAGCAATATGGAGTGGAGTTAAAGGGTAACAAGATGTGTTTTAATACTAAATATCTTAGTGTTATCCCCACTAATATTTATGGACCCAATGATAATTTTAATTTAGAGAGCAGCCATGTAGTTCCCGCTACTATTCATAAGTGTTATTTAGCTAAGAGAGACGATATCCCTTTATGGGTATGGGGAGACGGCACTCCATTAAGAGAATTTATTTATTCTGAAGATGTTGGAGAGTTAACTCAGCTAGTTTTAGATCATTATGAAAATGATAACCCTCTGATTTTATCTACTGGTGAAGAACACAGCATTAGACAATTAGTGATCGCTGTAGCAGACGCTATGGATTTTCAGGGACAAATCATTTATGACGCTAACAAACCTAACGGGCAGCATAGAAAACCTACTTCTAATTTATTGTTAAAGAATTTTGTTCCTGAATATAAATTTACACCCTTTGAAGAGGGAATCAAGAAAACCGTAGATTGGTTCGTAGAAAACTATGAGGAGTGTAGAAAATGAAAAGAGCATTAATAACAGGGATTAGTGGGCAGGATGGATCTTACTTGGCACAACTACTACTGAGTAAGGGATATGAAGTCTGGGGTCTTTTGCGTAGGCACTCCGTACCAGAGAACCAAACCAGTAGATTAGAAGCTATCGGTATCCTTGATGATCTTAAATTAGTGTATGGAGATATGACGGACCTTCCTTCTTTACTTCATATCTTAAAAGATGTTAATCCTCATGAGATTTACAATCTTGCAGCGCAGTCCCATGTAAGGATCAGTTTTGATCAACCTGCATTTACTACTCACACAGACGCAGTTGGGGTACTTAATTTATTAGAGGGGATGAGGCTGATGTGTCCCAACGCTAGGATGTATCAGGCTGGATCTTCCGAGATGTATGGTAATGAGTGTGATGAGGATGGTTTTAGGAGAGAGACAACTCTTATGCGTCCTGTGAGTCCTTATGGGTGTGCTAAGTTGTATGCTTTTAATCTTTGTAGCACTTACAGGAGTTCTTATAAACTGTTTATTGCTAATGGTATTTTGTTTAATCATGAGTCTCCACGAAGAGGTCTAAACTTTGTTACTAACAAAGTAGTAGATGGTGCTATTAAAATTCATAAAGGGAAGGAGCAAGAACTAGCTCTAGGTAATTTAAATGCTACTAGAGATTGGGGACACGCTAAAGATTATGTGAGAGCTATGTGGCTGATGCTTCAGGTAGATGAGCCTGATGATTTTGTGTGTGCTATGGGATACTCGTATTCTATTAGAGACCTGTGTGCTGAAGTCTTTGGACATTTAGGATTAGATTATCAAGAGTATGTAACCATTGATGAGAAGTATTTTAGACCTACTGAGCTTACTGACCTTAAGGGAGATTCTACCAAACTACGCAAGATTTTGGGGTGGAGACCTGAATATACTTTCCAAAGTATGATTGAAGAAATGGTACAAGCGAGGCTATAATACACTATCATGAGCGACTATTACCAATTTGATTTGTACCAGGATAAATCTGAGGAGACAGCGGTGTACCCCATGAAGGGCGACAACCTATACTACCCAGCACTAGGTCTTGCTGGGGAGGCAGGAGAGGTCTGTGAGAAGATCAAGAAGATCATGCGGGACAAGGGAGGGGTTATGTCTGAAGAAGACTCTCTAGAGCTTAGTAAGGAGCTTGGAGATGTTCTCTGGTATTTGTCTGCGTTGGCCTGTGAAATTAATGTGTCTCTTTCTTCAGTAGCTGAGGAGAATCTTGATAAACTTAGTAGTAGGCAGCAGAGAGGAAAACTACAAGGGTCTGGAGATAATCGCTAATGCCTTTAGAGAAAAGTCAAACGGTTGCTCTGTGCATGATAGTTAAAGATGAAGCCGAAGTTATAACTAGGGCTTTTAGTTCTGTTAGGGGTTTTGTAGATTACTACTGCATTTGTGATACTGGTTCAACAGATAACACTATTCAAGTTATTAAGGATTATTGGGAAAAACACGGATTAAAAGGAGAAGTTCATCAGCGTCCTTGGGTTAACTTTGCACATAACAGACAGGAATCTTTCGAATTGGGAAAAGGAAAATGCGATTACATCATGACCTTAGATGCTGATGAAGTTTTTGCTCCACTAAAAGATGATAATCCTTTACTGAATTGTGTTGTTGAAACTCTTCCTAAATTTTCAGGAGATAGGATTGAAGTTTATACTTATTACGCTGGTCTGAATTATATCAGAGGTCAGTTTTATAAAGATGAAGTAAATTGGGAATGGGTGCAGCCTGTACATGAGGTATGTATCGCTGAAGAACCCCACTCTACTGAAATTCTTACAGATGCTTGTGTTATCCCTTCACCAGACGGTGCTAGGGCTAGAGACCCCCATAGGTTTCTAAGGGACGCTTTTATTTTTGAAAATTATATGATTGATAACCCTGAAGATGGGAGAGGTTGGTTTTATACTGCACAGTCTTATCAAAATGCCTTGCAACCACAACGGGCAATCGCCCCTCTTGAGAATTGCTTAAAGGTTTCTGGGTGGGATGAAGAGATTTTCCAAACTCATCTCAGATTAGGACGATATAAACGAGAGGCTGAATATCCTGATGCTGAAGTTCTTTCTCATTTTGTAGACGCTTATAATTCTAGGCCGCATAGAGCGGAAGCTGTGTACGAGTTGTTAGCTCATTATAGAGCTAAAGATAATTTTTGGGCAGCGATTTTGTATGGAGAAAAGGCCCTCTCTATTCCTTATCCTAGCGGGGATAGGCTTTTTGTAGAAGTAGCTGTATATGATTGGAAAATTAAAGATGAGCTTTCAATAGCCTATTACTGGGTAGGCAGATACGAAGAGTCTAAAAAACTTTGCGAAGATCTTTTGAAAAAAGAGATAAGAACAATGCCCAAGGAAGTTAGGGAAAGAATACAGCAGAATTTAAAATTTGCAGAGGATAAAATTAATGAAAACAAGAAAGAGAGTTGAGTATATGTGGCTGGACGGGAGAGACCCTCTTCCTAAGATGCGAAGCAAGACTCGTTTTTTGGATCTGGAGGATGTTTCAGCGGGAATCCCTGATTGGAATTTTGATGGAGGGTCTACTGAACAAGGATCCTTAGAAGACTCTGATAGAAGTCTTGTTTGTGTTAGAACTTATAAAGATCCTTTTGTAGAGGAGGGTTGGTTAGCTCTTTGTGAGGTGCGATATTATAGTGGGGCACCGCATGAATCCAACACACGATCACACTTAACAAAATTAACTAATAAGTTAGAAGGGATTTTGGTAGGCTTCGAACAAGAATTTACTTTTATAAATCCCGCTGACCAAGCCCCTCTAGGGTTTCTTCTCTCCCCCCAGCAACAAGGACAATATTATTGTGGGGTTGGGTGTATGAATGTGATTGGACGCGATATTGTTTCTGAGTTTGAGAACAGATGTGCGAAAGCAGGGATTGATTTAGATGGTATTAATGCTGAGGTAATGCCAGGACAATGGGAGTGGCAGACAAAAGCTCAGAGTCCAGTTAAGTGTGCTGATGATCTTTGGGTTTCTCGCTATATTTTAGAGAGAGTTTCAGAAGAGAAAGCAGTTATTGTTTCTTACCACCCTAAACCCCATGAAGCTTTTAATGGAGCAGGGTGCCATACTAACTTCTCTACCGAGAAAATGCGTAAATCCTTTAGTAGTGAAGACTGGGAAGAACTGTTACCTATTCTTGAGGAAGACCACTTTGAACACATTAAAGTGTGTGGGGACGGTATTGAAAAGAGAATGACAGGAGAGTGTGAGACTTCAGATTACAATGATTTTACTTGGGGGGTAGGTGATAGAGGGGCGTCTATTAGAATTCCCCAAAGGGTTGCTCTTGAAGGTGCTGGGTACTTTGAGGACCGTAGACCTTGTGCCAATATTGATCCCTACAAAGTACTTTATTCTTTAATCTCTTCAGTAAAAAAGTCAAGCCTTCTATAATATAGTATGGATCAAAGTGTTTTAAAACGACTGAAGAACGCAGGACTGCTATCCGAACAAGTCCCTGATTTGGGGTTTGTTGGGACTGGGAGCTTCGCTCTCAATAGAATTATTTCGGGTAACTATACAAAAGGAATCCCGATTGGGATGATTACTCAATTTCATGGTGAGGCTTCTACAGCTAAAACTGTGTTTGGAACTCATATACTTAAAGAGGCACAGGAAAAGGGTTACTACTCTATGATGGTAGATTCAGAGAATGCTTACAACCCAGAGTTTGCCTCTCATCTTGGAATTGACCCAAAGAAGCTCATCTATGCTGCACCTGAAACTTTGGAAGAATGCTTCCAAGTGATAGAGGATACTATTGTTGCTATCAGGGAAACAGATAAGGATACTCCAATTGTAGTGGTGTACGATAGCATTGCCGTCTCTCCCTCAAAAGCAGAATATGAAGCAGAAGGGTATGAAGGTAATAATATGCAGGGAGCTATTAGGGCTAAGTCTACTGGTGCTTGTCTGCGTAAGATCAATCCCCTTATGCGTAAACATAAGGTTGCACTTGTGGTGATTAACCAGATTAGAAATAAGATTGGCGTAATGTATGGTAGTCCCGATACAATGGCAGCAGGGGGCAAGTCATTAGAGTATTACCTTGGGGTAAACTTAAAGTGTATTTCTAACAAAACGAGTGATCTTATCAAAGATGATCTTAAAAATGTTATTGGGATTCAAGGTAAATTACGCAATACCAAAAATAAATGCTCTATACCTTTTAGGGAGTGTGAGTTTGAACTACTGTATAATGAGGGGTTAAACCCCTACGCAGGACTGCTCAAGCAATTTGAGGCTGATGGTCATGTAGAGCGTAACGGTGCTTGGTATACAGTTACCTCCACAGGCAAGAAGTTTCAGTCTAAAGAATTTGTGAATCTGATGCAGGACGAGGATGAGGGGGTGGAGCCCCTTGCAAATTTTTTAGAAGGTTAGCTTGACATTCCCGCAATAGTTTGCTATAATAGGGCATGAACGGAGGAAATTCCCATGAATGATGACAAAACACTAGAGATGCTTATGGGTATCATTGACGATGCCTTTAACTCTCATTACAATAAGGAAGAAAAGATGGAAACACAAACTGAACCGTCTCCCCAACAGGAGCAACCCGCAAGTAACCCCAAGTATACTTGTATCGCAGAGTATATGGAACAAACTGGTAAGCGATTCCGCATGACGAAAGATCAGAAACAACGCGAACTCACCCGAGAAGAAGCTTTTAACGAAACCTTTGGAGGTACAAACTGATGGTTATTAAGAACGAAGAAATGCTGCGTATTCACGCTCCTGCTG
>Ga0209434_1000495_pt1 | contig 18979 bp, 22 predicted proteins | sample ETNvirnome_2_300_FD_184068 | JGI IMG/M metagenome (GOLD analysis project Ga0209434, IMG submission 184068) | Marine viral communities from the Pacific Ocean - ETNP_2_300 (SPAdes) (version 2) | ecosystem: Environmental > Aquatic > Marine > Oceanic | place: Pacific Ocean | collected 2013-06-22
CGGCGAGATGCAGGGCGAATATGAGAAGCGCATGGGTGCTGCGTGGGGCAAGATCGGGGCAGGTATCTCCAATCCAGAGAACCGCGTCATGTCCGATGCCAAGTACTCCGACCTGCTGGCCAGGGGCTCCGAGCGCACGCGGCTGAAGGCCAAGTCGAGGGGGCATGAGATCAACGCCGCCAACCTGATACGGAACGTGCGTAACAACCTGACCGCCGCCATCGCCATGGACGACCCGCTGATGCAGGGCCACGTCTTCACCACCATGCAGAACTGGATCACCCAGGCCGTCAACAATGGCGATATCACAATGCGGTCAGGCCTCATCATGGGCGAGAAGTTCATAAATGACTTCGCCACCGGCTTCTACGAGACGAGCGAACCCCATGCCGCCCTGAAGGCCATCACCGATGCGAAGGTGATGGTGAAGGACAAGGATGGCAAGCCAACCGGCCGCATCAGGTACAAGAAGACCGGCACCTGGCTCGACCACATCCCGCCCCAGGACATCGGCAAGATAGAGCGCACCATCAGGTCGCGGCTCACCGCCGACAGAACCGCCAACGATGCCGCCCTGAAGAAACACAGGAACAACCTCGAGAACAGCCTCATGTATGAGGTGGACCCCGTTAAGAGACAGAAGACCATCGACCTGTTGGTGACGCTGGGGATGGATGCGACTGACACAATGAAGTGGCGGGAGCTCAACGCCAAGGCCGGACACGGGTCGCTGTTCGACAACCATGCGAAGGTCGCCAATCTGCGCCTCGGCATCATGTTCGGCGAAACAACCTTCGACGACATCAAGAACGCCGCCAGAGATGGCCACCTGACCATCCCGACGACGGAGGCTCTCACGAAAGAGTACAAAGTTTCCCAGGATGCGAAGACCCGGAAGGCGGCACAGACGATCAGGGATTCCTTCGGCATCGTCAAGGACAGCAACTCTCCCACTAACCGCAAGGGCGACGCCAAGATCAACGCACAGGCGGGGGCGGCCCTCGTGAAACTTCATAACAGGGTTCTTGAAGACCCCAACGCCGACCCGAATGTAATCGCACGGGAACTGGTGAAGGGCGGAATGGATGCATGGCGGAAGAACGCACGGGCCGACCTTGAAACCACCCTCAAGATGTACGGTCAGAACGTCCCTGGCTTCGACAGTGACGACCCCGCCGGCAGTCTCCAGAGGGCCGTCAAGAGCGGCGAGCTCTCGAGAAAGGAACTTGGCCATGCCCAGATGTTGATGAGCAAGATCCGCAAGGCTGTCATCAACGGCGTCATTGAGCCGAAGGCCGTGCCTCTTCCTGGGATGGGCGAGTAATGGACCTGGGCATTGAAGATGACTGGTTTGCCGGCAAGAACGAACCCGTTGAACCCGCCGAACCCAAGGACATGTACCATGAGGATCTCAAGGCGGAGAGCGATATCGATCCGCTGGGTGAGCAGTTCTTCATCTCCAAGCCCTCGGTCTTCGAGCAGGAGGCCGACGCCTTCACCCATACAGCCGGGGCCACCATCAAGGACGCGCCGGCAGGTGTTGGGAGGGGCGTCCAGGAAGCCCTCATAGAGACCGCCGCCGCAACATCAGAGATAACCACCGCCCTGTCCGGGCGCACCAGCCCCGCCCTCACCAAGTGGCTCGACGAACAGCGCGCCAGGGTCAAGGAGGCGGAACAGGCGGCCGGAGAGAAGGGCGTCATCCCCATCGTGCCCGTCCTGACCTCGTTCATGCTGCCGTTCAGCGGCGCCATGAAGGTGCTGAGGCTGGTGAACTTCGCTGGCAAGCTGTCCAAGGGGGCAGGCATGGCCACCGCCTTGGGCATCAAGGCCCGTCACGGGGCCTCAGCGACGGCTACGCTGACCCACAAGGGCTATCAGCTAGGTCGCCGCGTAGATAGGCTCACACAGGGCGTACAGACCGTCATAGCGGCATCTGTGGCTGGGGCATTATCATCCTCTCCGGAGGAGGAAACCCTCTCTGGCGCCGTCATCGACCCCGAAACCAGCAACGAAATGGCCGCTTCCATTCGCCGTGTCATGGCTGCGGAGCAGGGAAGCGCCGAGGAAACTGCCGCCGAGCAGGCAATGCGCCGGCTTCGCAATCGCGGCCGGCACGCTGCGGAGATGGCGATGCTGACCATCGTCATTGAAGCGACACTCGGTTCCATCAAGATGCTGAAGGGCAGGGTCAAGGAGGAGCAACCCAACGCTTCGCCAGAGGACATTCTCAAGATCATGACCTCGGCGCCGGAGATGAAGTCGAAGGCGCCGAAGATGAGCCAGGAGGTCACCACCTTCCACGAGCGCACCGCCAAGGAAGGCATGCGGATCCACCGCGAGGCGATGAAGAACTCCGTCGCCAGCGGCGAGGTCAAGCGCGGCGATCCGATCATCCACCCAGACGAGTACAACGAGTTGGTGGCGGAACTCCAGGCCGAGGGCATCACGGTCCCGGGCGAGAAGGGCATCACCCGGAGGGACTTTCTGAAGGGGTCGGCCGCCACTGTCGCCGCCACCGCTACCGCTGCCATGGCCGTGAAGCTGGGTCTCCCTCCCGCCGCCACCACCGCCGAGGTCGCTGAGGCCGCAACCGCCGCCGGCGTGCCGATGCCAGCGTTTTCCTCGTTCATCACAGACAGGAATGCCGGGGTGCTGGAGGAGAAGATCGGCGACATCGTTCGTAACAAAGCCGGAAGCTGGTCCCTCTCCGACAGCGTTTCTGGAATGGGAGAAGCAGGTAGCGGTATCGGGCCGCAAGGCTACCTGATGCCCGATGGAACGTGGGCCGAAGGTTCGGTTTATGATGATGGCGCCTACTACGGGCAGTACATGGCGGAACAGCTTGGAGCCGAGCCCTGGTACGATACCATCGAGGAAGTCGCCGAAATGGACCGCTACGCCATGATGCACGCTGAGGGCATTCCCCTCATTAACCCAGAGAACACGCCGGCCATGATATCCGACATCGTGTCGGTGGAAGTGGCGGAGGCCAGGGGCTGGGATGACAACAAGGTGGATGACATCATCAGCATGGAGGTTTCGGCACCGCTGAACGAGAAGCAGATCAATGCCCTGAAGGTCGCCATCGGCGAGGGGCGCATCGTCGATGTGATGTTCATATCGAAGCCCAGCATCAATACGGGCCATCAGAAGATCGGCGAGAAAACCTACATCGACCCCAAAGACCTTGATGCCTTCAACGCTGATCTTGAATTGGCGAGGGCCAAACACCCTGTCAACGCCCAAGGCCAGCCGCTCATCGTCAAGAGGCCTCTACCGTTTGATGAACTCACAAGCAAAGGGGGTATGCGCCGCGCCCGTGACGCCAAGACATCATTGGAGGCCGTTATAAGCGGGGAAAGCCCAGCGCAAAACCTTGACATCGACCAGTTTTCTGCCTTGTCTGAGGCTTATGAAACAGGGGAATTGACGCGGCGGTTGGATGAAGCCGGCCTTTCTTATATCGATGATATGATGGGCACCCTTCATGTTGGGAAGACGCCTGAATTGGCCAAGGCCATGCAAGATGTCCATGATGACATAATGAGGCAGGATGCAAACACCTATGACATCGGCCTTCTCTATGGATATTCAGAAGGTGATATCGCGCATTTTTATCAAGTGCGTGGTTATGGGGAAAAGGCATTCAATGAAGATAGAAAAAACTCAGAGGTGGCGCCCCTTCTGGATGTGATGAATGTCAGGGAGCGCCTTCCTGGGCCAGAAGCCACGCAGCGGCTTGAGGATGCCATCACCGAGAGAGCCGTGGAGATGCGTAAGAGCATTGATAAGGGCCTCAACAACATCATCAACCTAGCCGACAAAAGGCCAGCAGCGGGTTCGATGACGGATCTTGAAATTGTAATGGATGAGATCGGCGCCATCCTTAAAACCGGGAAGCCTGGAGACCCCTTCGTCGACAGGGCTACTGAGGAACTTCAGAAGTTAAACGCCGGGATCACCAAGAGAGGCGAAGCCGCTAAGGAAGCCGGTGCTAGGCTAGAGGCAATCAAGGAACAGTTGCTGGCCGGCGAGTTGTCGGCGCGAGATGCCGAAGCCCTTATGGCTGAGATGAAGGCCAAGTTTCTCAGCGAACAGATTACGCCCGAGGAGACCGTCGAGTACACCCAACGTGTTCTGGATGTTCTCCGGTCAGGCCAAGACTTCCCAGCGAACGACCTGTATCAGATGAGGCAGATTAACTTAAGGCCAGCAGTGCGGGACCCTGAAACAGGGAAAGTCTTTGAGGGGGTTGGTCATAGTGAGGCATATCAGGACGCCCTAGAGGGGACAGAAGATGTTTCCGTCAGGTTTGGGGACAACCCAGAAGAGGGCTATGTCGATGGCAGCGGAAACTTTCTAACTAGGGGTGAAGCAGACGCCCGTCTAAATGCCAGCGTCATATCCGAAGAAAACATAACGGAAGCATTCCCCATGGGAATAGTGACCGCTGGCGATACCGGATTTCATGTCGACCTGCCACAGGGCCACCGCATCAAGGTAAACACGAACCAGACCATCACCGTTGATGAGGCCGCCGCCGAGAAGGCTTATGGCGAGGTCTTTGAGGGGGGTGCGAAGGCGAGGGGCGCGATAAGGATAGTCGACCGGGACGCCATCATGTGGCTGGCGTCGGACGCCGCCCAGGATACCGTCCACCATGAGGCGTTCCACGCCGCTACCAGGATGGTGCTGACGCCCCGAGAATACAAAGCCACCATGAAGGACCACGGTTCAGAAGAGGCCGCCGCCAAGGCATATGCGGAGTGGGACCAAGCGGAAGCCCCGAATACGATATTCCAGAAGATCAAGGACTTCTTCAAGCGTATCCGCGAGTGGTTGTTCCCGACGGCCGAGGGGACGTTCAGCAAGGTAAGGTCAGGCTATGTTTGGTCGAGGACCGACAAGACGGTCAACGCCTCCAAGCCCAGCGGCACCGTTGTTGATGATGCCATCGACTATCAATTGCGCTCACCAAACAGCCGCATCGAGGTAGACGTTCCATCGGTTACCAAGGCGATGAAGGACCTCAAGCCGATCCCGGCCAGGGGGATCAAGTCTTGGGCGACGAAGGCCAAGAAAGCCGGTGTGCCAGCAAAAGATATCAAGCAGGGCGTCGAGCGGCTGGAAACATATAACAGACTGAAGAAGAACGGCACCATTGTCATTCTCCAGCCGGTGGAAATTGCCGATGGCGAGGTTGTCTTCCGTACCGGCGTTCTTAACACCGCTGCGCTCGAGGGGCTTCGCAAGGAACGGGTGGACAAGGTTGTCGAGGCAACCGCCGCCGGCGACAGAAAGGTGGAGGTCGGGGCTATCCGTGAAGGCGGCCGATCAGATGTTGTTATCCCTACATCCATCCGAGGGAAGATACCGCGGCAAGCCCTCCAGGTTCCGTCCACTGACCCAACATTACAAAGGCCAAAGCCGAAGGGCCTTAATGATCCGTTGGTGGTTACCGGCAACCCGCATATGCATAACTTCCGCCGGCCGCATCCAAGTTGGGATAAGAACATTACTGCCGTGCGCGTGAAGCCGGTTCTCGCCGGATCACAGAAGGTTAACCAAGCGGTTGCTGACAGTATGAACTATGCAAATGAGATCGGTGCCACGCCACTCATTACGACATTCCGCTCTAAGCAGTTATGGGAACTAGCACGTCATTCCGATGTTGTGCCGACCAGCCCGAAAGACCCTGACTTTGATAAGTTCTGGAAAAAAACCAAGAAGGCACCGCCAAGTGACCCCAGAACCAAGATGGATTACACGCCCTATCTTCCAAAGCCTGCAACAAAGAGCGCCTTCCGAGAAGCCGGTTGGGATATTCAAAAGAATGTCTTTGGTGAGGGGGGAACGTGGTGGTGGCCGTCGACCAAAGAACTGCCCCAGCAGGTTAAAGACATGCTCGATAACCCAGAGATGGTGGTGGAATACTGCGACCTGTTTGGCAAAGGCTGTCCAGTGTGTCGGAACTGTCAGAAACTGACCTTCCCGAAGTCAGCCGGTGCCATGATCATGGGCATCACTGATGAGATGTTCTGTGAAATGGGTTGCCCTCAGTGTTTTGTCAGGAACGGTCAGTCTGGCATCAAGGGCCGCATGGGAATTACCGTGAAGCAAAATCTGAAACAGCAGGGGTTCGGTGAGAAAGACCTTGGAGACATCTTCCCGAGAACCGTCGATATAATGCAGAAGGTGGTTAGAGATGTGGGTGCGCCGGTCAAGATGGTCTCGAAATTCATGCGCGTGGAAGACGGTGAGAAACTCGACATCGCAATGTCATTGTTTATGGATGGCCGCATCGATGCCGATGAATTGACCACCATTCAGGATGAAGTATTAAGAGGGGCGGCTGAAAGATGAAAATGGCCCTACGCTTAATTCCCCTTTGTCGCGGTGCTAGGCCGCGCATGCCGGTTCCCAATAAGGCAGAGCCATTAACAAGCAGTATACATCAGGAGTTCCTAAATGGCAACTGATCCTCTCAACCCAGATATCGCACAGGAGGCGGAACAAGAACTGCCTTTTAACCAAGGGATGATGGACCTTTCTGGTGCGTTGGATTCTGAGATACAGGAACCGGCCGAGCCAGAAATAGAGGAAACCCAGGTTGCCGGCGGTGGCATCGATATCATCAAGGCCATCGTCAAGGCGGCCGCAAAGCCGAAGCCTCAGGTCGCCGCCCCCATCGCCAAGACGGCGGCCGATGTCGTGAGGCCGGCCACAGAACAGCAGGTGCAGTCATTCGCCACCGAGATGGGCATGACCGATGAGCATGACTTTGACTTCGAGGCCGTGCGTACCGCGGAGGATCTGGAACTGGCGCGGAAGGCGATGGCCGAGATATACAAGCCGCAGATCGAGAAAGCGCGCCGCGGCAAAATCAAGCACGAGCAGACACTGGCGATGGCCGAGGAACTCGACATGATGCCGCAGGTTCTCGAGCGCAGAGTCGGCGAGATATGGCCCGCCGAGGAGATCGTGTCGGCGAGGATGCTGCGCCACCGCTCCGAAATCCGCACCGATCAACTGGCGTTGAAAGCCTTGGGGCCTGATGCCTCGGCCAGGGACATGCTGGAGTTCCGCCGGCAGTTTACCATGCACGCCCTTATCGACGCGCAGGTTAGCGGTGCCACCGCTGAGATCGGGCGCGCACTCAATTCTTTCAATATCGACCCCGGAGCAGGCTTTGCCGGTGGTCTCGCATCTCCCATAGAAATGGAGAATGAGCGCATGATGCTGCTTCTCCAGACGATGGGCGGGGAAACCACGACCCGCAAACTGGCTGAAAAATGGCTTACCATCAACTCAACGCAGGGCAAGAGCAAGCTGGCCCGTGGTTCCTTCGCCGCCAAGGCGCATGATGTCTTCTTCGAGATGTGGATCAACGGCCTCTTGTCGGGCGGCCGCACGCATATCAGAAACACCATCGGCAATTCCATTTTCAAGTTATGGTCTATCCCTGAAACGGCCATCGCTGGAACCATCGGCGGCGCCAGGTCAGGCATTAGCATAATGTCTGGCCAGGGTCCAATTGCTGATCGCGTCTTCATGGGCGAGGCGGTGGCAGAAATGTTCGGCAATGTGCAGGGCATTCAGGATGGCTTTGCGTTGGGCTGGCATTCCTTCCGCACGGGCGAGGCTTCAGACCCATCGATGAAAGTCGAGCAGGCGGCAATGCGCGCCATTTCCGGCGAAATCTTCAATATGACCGGCAAGATGGGCAAGGCAGTCGACTACCTCGGCACCGCCATCCAACTTCCCGGCAGGGCGCTGATCGCAGGAGACGAGTTCTTCAAGGCCGTCGCCGGCAGGGGCCATCTCTACCGTCTGGGGTATCGAAGGGCACAGGCCGCTATTGCCAACGGCCAGACGCCGGAAGAAGCCGTTGACCTCGCCACGGAGTCCATCGTCAACCCAGATGACCAGCTTCGCATGGATGTTCAGCAGGCATCGCGCTACTACACCTATACCGATGAGATAGAGGGCGAGGTCAACAAGACCGTTGAGCAGTTCCAGCGCATTCCTGTCATCGGCCGGTTCGTCATCCCCTTCCGCCGCACGCCGCTGAACCTGATCAAGAGGTTCTCCGAGCGCACGCCGATGTTCGCTGCCCTGATGCCATCCGTCCGTGAGGATTTCGCCGCCGGCGGGGCGAAGCGGGATGCCGTGCTGTCGCGCCTGTTCCTCGGCTCAGCGGCCCTTACCATGGCCGGTATGTGGGCGCTGGAGGACAAGATCACCGGCGGCGGCCCTGAAGACCCGAGAACCCGCCAGATGCTCCGTGAGACTGGCTGGCAGCCCTGGTCGTACAAACTGAAGAAGGGGGAGGGGTGGATATCCGATGCCAACATCATGACCTTTAAGGCGATGGGCCTCCTCTCTGAAGATGCGGAGCATTACTACGTTTCATATCAAGGACTTGACCCGCTTTCCGGATTTCTCGCCATCTCCTCGGACACCGCCGACAAGATGAAGTGGTCTGACGACATGACCCTCAACTCGGAACTGGCCGGCATCGCCCTCGCCTCGACCATGGAGTTCTTCAAGGACCGCTCCTTCTTCCGCGGCCTCTCCGATCTATCCAACGCCCTCAAGTTTGGACCGAAGGCATTCAACAGATACCTCTCGAGGATAGGCGGTTCGCTGAAGCCCTACTCGTCCCTCGTCCGTGATCTGGAGCGCATGGGCGACCCGACCAGGCGGGACACCCGTGTCGATCCCGAGGCGCCGATAGGCCTGTCGCAGTTCTACGCCTTCCTCAACGGCTGGAAGGAAAGCGTTCCCGGGCTGTCGGGGTCCCTGCCGGCGCAGCACAACTACATGGGCGAGGAGGTCAAGATCGGCGGCGATAGCTGGTGGGAGATGATCAACCCGTTCTACGTCAGCCCTGCCAAGTACGCCCCCCTCGAGGATGAGATGATCTTTCTGGGTATCCCCTTCGGCATTCCCGGTAAGACCCTCGCCGGCATTCCCCTCAATGCTGAGGAGCACCAGAGGTACATCGAACTCCAGGGAGCCATATCCATTCCGGACGGGTACAACTTCACCCAGCGCGACGAGCTCCAGGCCCACATCGCCTCGGCGGATTACCAAGACCTGACGCCTGAAGACCGCTTCGCCGACCTACGAAACATACACCGTGACTACCTTGATGAGGCTCAAGACCAGCTTGTTCTTGAGTACCCCGAACTGGGCCTGAAGATCGAGATGCTGCGGATGATGAAAGAAGAAGGGATTGTGAGATAAGCCATGGTAGAAATAGACAGAATTGACGGGCTCGACGCAGCCCTGGCCATCAAGGCCCCGGTGGATGCTGCAACGACAGCCGCTATTACACTGTCTGGCACGCAGACCGTGGACGGCGTGGCCCTCGTGGCCGGCAACCGCTGTCTCGTCAAGGATCAGGCCGACGGCACCGAGGACGGCATCTACACCGTCGTCGCCGGGACGTGGACACGGGCCTCTGACTGGGACGGCACAAGGGACGCCATCAACGGAACCCTGGTCACGGTCAAGACCGGCGGCACGGTCAACGGCAATACGATCTTCCGGTCTTCGGCCACCGACAATCCCTATGTCATCGACACCGTCGACCCGACCTTCGTCCTGGCCGAGTTCCTGATTGACATCTCAGGCAAGGTGACGTGGACATTCGATTCCTCGACCACCACGGCTGAGGATCCCGGCACGTCCGAGTTCAGGCTGAACAACGCCACGGTGGCATCGGCCACGGTGATCACGGTGTCGGCCAACTCCTCGGACAACAGCGCACCAGACATGAGCGACTGGGTGGCCTCCTGGGATGACAGCACCAACTCCATCCGCGGCACCATAATGATCGGCGAACTGAGCGACCCTTCGACTTTCGCCATCTTCAATGTCACGGGCGCCATCACCGACAGCACCACGCATCTCGACATCCCGGTCACCTATGTGACGGGCGGCGGGGCCTTCACGGCCTCGACCAAGTATATCTTCGACTTCTCAAGGACGGGCAACCTCGGCGCCAACGCCGGCGTCGAGATGAAGTGGGACGTTACCCAGGCTGATGCAGATCAGGGCGCAGGCACGCTCTGGATGGATGCAGCCCCGGCCTCGGCTGTTATCCTGTATATGGATGATGTGGACAACGCCGCCGGCGCCTCGATCAATTCATGGGTGGATAGCTGGGACGATTCCTCGAACACGGATCTCCGCGGCACGGTGACCGTCACCAAGGCCTCGGACAATGCAGTGTTCGCGCTGTTCAATGTTACCGGCGCGGTGACCTCAGCCTCGACCTACTCCAAGGTGCCAGTGACTTATGTCACGGGGGCAGGTGCATTCTCTGCCGACGACGAACTGCTTGTCTCCTTCTCCAGGGTTGGAGATCTCGGGGAGGGTGCCGGCGTCCGTATGAAGTGGGATGTTTCCACCAATGACGGCGACCAGGGAGCGGGTACGATCTGGATGGATGCAGCCCCGGCATCAGCGGTTGTTGTCTATATGGATGACGTGGAAGATGCGGCCGGCGCTTCTATCAACTCCTGGGTGGACAGCTTCGATGACAGTACGGCCACGATCCAGGGAACCCTGACCCTCACGGCGCAGACTGACCCAGCCGTGTTCGCCATATTCAACGTCACCGGCGCCGTCACCAGCGCCACCACCTACTCCAAGATCGCTGTGACCTACGTCACGGGGGCCGGGGCGTTTTTAGCCGATGATAAAGTCACGGTCAACTTTGCCAGAGGCGGGAACGACGGCGCTGGCGATTTAACAGCGGCTAACAACTTAAGCGATGTAGATTCCGCATCAACCTCACTTTCCAACATTGGCGGCGTCGGACTCGGCCTCGTCTTAGCATTAGGATAACATTATGGCAGATGTACTAACAGGTAAAGGTTACGCGATTACGACGAGCGACGCCGCCGGACTATCTTGTGGCGCTAGCCAAATAATTACCGTTATCGGATTATCGGTGGCAAACATTCATGCTTCTGCGGGATCATGGGTGACCGTAAATGTGGTTCGTTCCGGTGGCGTCGATTCCGAATTGGCGCACCAAGTTGAAATTCCCGTTAACGATGCCCTCGACATTCTTAACGGCGGCAAGTTGATCCTCAACAACAGCGATGCAATTTGGTTTGATGCCGAGGCTAACAGCCATCTGGAAGCATCGATCAGTTATCTGGTGCAGACGTAATGGCTTTCCTTAGTGGGCGCACATCCCTGACAACCGTGCAGACAGGTGATATTGCCACAGGGGCGGTCACCACTGCCAAGATAGCCGCTAACAACATTGATAGCACTCTGACCAAGGATGCGCTCATAGCCGACTACAGCGAGGTCACTATCGCGGCTGGCGATAGCATCTTATTAGGTGATGTGGGGGATAACGGATCCACCAAGCGGGACACGGTGCAGGGTATTCTTGATCTGGGTGGCGGTGCTTGGAATATTATCGGCACTGCCGAAGCTTCAGCCTCTGCTTCGGTGGATGTTACCGGCCTAGACAGCACCTATGACACTTACGCTATCGCACTTAGTTCAATGACTCCAGTGGACACTAATGTAATAGCTTGGTTGCGTCTTGGCGATAGCGGCGGTGTTGATTCTGGGGCCAGTGATTACGCCTATGCGGGGCATGGTGATGAAGCAGATGGTACAGCTTCAGATATTAATTCAACGGGTGCTGCACAAATTGCACTAAGTGCTGGTGATATAGTCAATGCGGCTTACGGGGGATATTCTGGAGTGTTCTTTCTCGGAGAGCCGGGGGATGACGCTATGTATTCTTCAGTACATGGGACAGGGTGGAATATCCGAAGTTCAACCTCTGGAAACTGGCACACCCTCGCAGGGCATCGAATAGCGAATATTACCCATGATCGTGTTCAATTTCTATTCTCAGCCGGTAATATCGCTTCAGGCCGAATGACAGTTTGGGGGTTAGCACATGCCTAGATTCAAAAATGTAGACGGCGTTGATATTCAACTTACGCCAGAAGAAGAAGCGGCACGGGATGTTGAAGAGGCTACTTACGAAGAGAAAAGGCCAGCACGGGAGATGTCTTACCTTCGCGTAAAACGTAACGCCTTGTTGGATTCTTCTGATTGGACTCAGTACAACGATTCGCCGTTAACAGATGAAGCCAAGGCTGAATGGGCCAGCTATCGCCAAGAACTGCGTGATCTACCAGCCAACACCCCTGATCCCGCTGATCCAACGTGGCCTAACATACCGGAGGATGAATAATGGGATTTCTAGTTCAAGGTGGAGCGCCGCCTGATGACAGCGTGACCACAGCCAAGATTCAGGATGATGCCGTAGACGAAACCAAATTAAAGGATGCTCTTATAGCCGACTTTACGGAAGTTACAGTGGCGGCTGGTGATAGCATCTTATTAGGAGATGTGGGGGATAGTGGTGCCACTAAACGAGACACGGTGCAGGGTATCCTTGATCTCAGCGGTGGGGTACTGGAAACACAAACTTTCACTAGTTCAGGCACATGGACGAAGCCCGGTACAGGAACTGTTGCGTACATTCGCGTTTGGGGCGGCGGCGGTAGCGGTGCTAGAGGAAATAATTCTAATCATTCGGCGGCTGGCGGCGGCGGCGGTGGTTGTACCCAACGCTGGATGTTCCTTGGTGACTTGGGCGCGACTGAAACTGTGACAATCGGCGGCGGCGGGGCCGCTGTAGGTGCTGACAACACGGCTGGCGCTGTGGGCGGCAATTCTACGTTCGGAAGCCTCATAACCGGGTATGGGGGCGGCGGGGGTGATAATGGAGAAGGCGGTGGCGGTGGCGGCGGCGGAATTGAAACTGTAGGAGTTACCGCTTCGTCTGCTACTGGTGGCAACGGCGGAGTCGGTGAGGTCGCTAGAACAGGCGGCGTCGGTGGTAGCGGAGCCGTTGGCGGAGTCTCTGTCGAAGGCTCTGGTGGCGGCGGTGGTGGAAATGGAGGAGGGAACGGATACGCTGGTGGCGCGGGTAACTTTGGCGGCGGCGGCGGTGGTGGTGGTGGGCATCAAGGCGGCACGGGTAGTGACGGCGGTGCTGGTGGCGCGGCTGAATTTGGCGGTGGTGGTGGTGGCGCAGCGGCTCATTCTGGGTCAGCAGGAGCGGCGGGAGTTTCTGTCGGCGGTGGTAACGGCGGCGCGGGTAATTCTGGTGCTGGTGCCGGAAATGATGGGGTGCAACCCGGTGGCGGTGGTGGTGCAAATCGTGGCGGCGCTGTTAGTGGTGCCGGTGGTGACGGGCAAATAATTGTCCATGTTTATTAGGAAATAGATTATGAGAAAAGCACTTATTCACGACAGTGACGGTCTTGTAAAAAACATCATCAAGCTGCCCGACGACTGGACCGGCGTAGGAGATGAATGGCCGGTTCCAGTTAATCACTCGGTTGTAGATGCCCTTGAGGGTGTCCCCGGTGACACTTGGAACGGCTCATCCTTCGATGCCCCTCCTCCTCCTCCACCTCCCCCAGAACCGACATGGGAAGAAAAACGCATTGCTGCTTATGGTACTTGGGGAGAACAATTAGACCAACAGTATTGGGACGGCGTCAACGGCACAACCGTCTGGCCTGATCATATCGCCAAAGTCAAAGCTGACCATCCGAAACCGTGATGATCACTCAACCAGATCGCCATGCTTGTCAGCTTGAGGTATTGAAGATTATGAAAGATAACGAAAACGGATTTTTCAAGTTGGTCAAACTGTGGCCCGTACTGCTTGCAATCGTCGCAGTGAGCGGATCGATTTACGTTATGGCTGACAGGGTTGATATCCTCCAAGCAACGACGATAGTGCAAGATGATAAGATTACTAACAACAAGGGATCGATAACTGAACTTGAAAAACAGACGGGAATTATCGAATACCGGCTCCAACGTGTTGACGATACATTGGCCGAGCAAAGAGGCGACATTAAAGAAATCTTGAGGGCAGTGAAGAAGCCATGACAGAAGAACTTGTTGCATTTTGTCTGGTGGCTTTCATTGCGGGGGGCGGTCAAACCGTTCTTGAACAGCCTTGGCCGAAGTATCATACCGACATAAATATGTGTATGCTCGCAACCGGGGAACTGGGAAGCAAGCTCGCTACAGCATATGCAACCGAGAGCGTGATCGCGGAAGTGACGTGCGGCTGTCTCGGCAAGGCCGAAGCCCAGCGACTGGGCATCGTTCCCGCCGACGACGAGACGAATGTGGAGGTCAGGGATTAAATAGCGATGCCAACATTCGGTGAAACCTCGCGAAAGAACCTCGACGGCTGTCATTGGGAACTCCAGAAACTGATGGAGCGGGTCGTGGAGATCAGGGACATCTCGGTGGTCTGCGGGATCCGTGGCCGCAAAGAACAGAACGAGATGTACAACGCCAGCCCCCAGCTATCAAAACTGAGGTGGCCAAACGGTAAGCACAACGTGGAAGACCCTGCCGAATTAGCAGAGGCCGTCGACATCGTGCCGTGGCCCGAGCAGTACTCGGACCCGATGACCATGATCCACGTTGCCGGCATCGTCATGGGCGTGGCGGCCGAGATGAAACTAACCATCAGATGGGGCGGGGATTGGAACCGCAACGCCGACCTCAAGGACCAGGACTTCGTAGATCTCTGGCATTTTGAAATCGTCAACAACTAAGGAGATATCCAATGTGGAAAATGGCTTTAGGTTTAGCGCCGATGCTGATGGGCACCGTGACCAAGGGCTTCGGCTGGCTCACCGGCAAGACCGAAGCGAACAAGGGTGCCACCGCTGGCGGCATCCTTGGTGGTGCTGGCCTGCTCACCAACCCTGACTTCATGAATTTCGTTTCCGACATGCTTCTGAAGCTGGCTGGGTTCGCTAGGAATCTGCCACCGTCGTGATCGTACCCGCCAAGAAACTGGCACGCCTGAGCGGTCAGGCATACGACCAGCACACCTTCGCCGCCGGCGGAACCGAGGTGCTGATGAAAACGGTGCGGAAGCATACCGTCATGGCGTTCCGAGGAACGACCCTGGATGGGCTTGATATACTTGATGACCTCCGTGCCTATCCGTGGTGGTCAAAGGAGATAAGAGGCTTCGTACACCGCGGCTTCCTGTCAGGCGTCAGGGACATCTGGAGCCACTTGCCCATTGGAGGCCCCAACCCCATGTCGGTCGTCCTCACGGGCCACAGCAAGGGCGGGGCCGAGGCCATCCTGTTCGGTGCTATGTTATGTGCTTTGAAGATCCCCCCGGTTCAGATCGAAACCTTCGGCGCGCCACGGGTTGGCTTCACTGGCCTGGGACGCCTGCTCAAGAACATACCAGGGAAGAGGTGGAGGCTTGGCGCTGACATCGTGCCGACGCGGCCGCTCCCCTTCCCCTTTCCCTATAGGCATGATCGGGAACTATCCCTCATCGCCACCGATGAAGAAGATGTCTTCAAGAATCATCGGATCGCTGACTACATCAAAGCGGTCTGATCCAAGAGCGACCTCCCTGTTAACTACGCCCCTCGGCTTCGGCTGGGGGGCGGTTTTTCGTTAGTAGCAGGGCATCAAGGGCCTTGAGGTTATCCCCGGCCCAGACGTTGCCGTGGTCAGGGATGTAGCAATAGTTGGTTTCCATCAGGGAATAGGCGACCTCGAGGGCCAGCCTCCATGTTCCTTCATCGCCGGGGTCGGCCACGCTCGTGTCACGGTCAGGGTCTGGTTCGCCATGGAAGTGGATGATCGCCCCGACCTCCTGCCTGGACGTATAGATAGCGGCATGCATCCTCCACTCGGATGAGGCGGGGCCTACCGGCTCGACGCCGTGCTGGCAGAACACCTCGACGCTGGAGATGTCTCTCGTCGGCGTGACCATGAAGCCACCGAAGGTTCTATAACTGGCGTTGCCAGAGGCCTCATCGTTGAGGCCCATGTCGCGCATCTTGTGCATGATTTCATTTAGGTTCATCTCTTTGGTTCGCTAATAATCTTAATAGCCCTTTCAGTTAGGATATATCCTTCGGCCCCTTCCGACCTGATAAGGTCGTTGTCTAAATAGAATTGCATTTCTCGATTGTGCCGGTCAGCACCACCGCGAGCTAAGACACCACCCCAAATAGGCTTACCGTGGCCCCTCACATATCGAAGCTCGTTAATCTGGCTGTCTGTCAATTTCATCTCACTCTTCTTCCCACTTCAATCTATGTGGGGATACTCTAGCATATTCCTCGGCTAGGTTGGTGAGGTTAACCGAGTACTTGTTGTCGAAGGACTGCCGGCCGATGGTATGGAGTTCTCCGTGGTGGAAACCACAGAGCGGCACGGTCTGGTTATCGAGACCTCCCGCTCCCTTCGTCTTGACGTGGTGGGCGTGCATCTTGCCGACGCAGAGGCTCCCATGGAGGGCCACGCAGCACTCGTTACCACGCACCCATTTCATATGGCCCGGGTAGCTGGGCGGCCCCTTGCGGATGCCCATCTTCTTGCGCTTACGGCGCTTGATTGCCATGCATCATTCTCTCTTCAGGGATGGGCAACCCGATGCCCATCTCGGACACCGACCACGCATTGAAGGCATCCATGTAGGCGGTCATCTCCTCGGTGGTCAGGTTCTTGGTGGAGTATATCCTCCGCTCAACATCATCGATCACGATCACCTTCGGGGTCAGGAACTGGGGCTTCGCCCACTCATGTATATCATCTGGGGTATGTCCTGTCTCTGCGGCTACGATGCCCACCCATTTCCAGTACAGTGCGTTCTGATTGAGGGTGCGTTGCTTCGTCTTGCGCTTGATCACGACAGTCCACTTCTTGTCAAGAGATAGGGCCGAGACCAATCTCACGGCCTCGGCCCTCCCCTCCTCCCCTAGTATGTGGATGGTGGTGGTCACCGCAGGTTGACCGCACAGGATGCTTCGTGCGGCGTTGCACCGCCGGCCACCATCTTAACGATGGCATCGTTATTGTTCTGCTCTAGGATTAAGACCAGCGCCACGGCTATCAGGATGGACGACAGAACCGTGACAATCACAGCGTAATCAATCTTGCTCATTGCATCACCCACCAGTCTAGAACGTGGCGGTACTCGACCTCCATCTCCATATGGAGGGGGAAGCCATCGAAGACCACCAGTTCATTGTCTACGGTTCCCTTGAAGGTCTTGGCCAAGGGGTTGTTCTCCGTGACCAGAACCCAGAAGCGTTCCCCTTCCTTGTTGGGGGCCTCAAGGCAGACCTTCACGACATCGCCGATGGCGACCAGGGGTAGTTGAGCCTGATCGGGAACGGCGAAGGTATCTGGATGCTGACGGTTTCTTTCAACGGCATCCACCAGTGTAGGGGTCATGTCACCCTCGACTTCTTGACTTCGTAGATCCTGCCGACGCCCTTGATTTCACGGACGCCTGAACGGACGGCGGCACCTACGGCCTGCTCGATGGCCTTCTGTGTCAGGTGAGGGCGCAGGGCCTCGAGGTCGATGGTGTCTCTGTCGACGCCCTCGAACTCCCACGTTGAAACAAGCGACGAAGTCGAACCACCCACCTTCGAGCGAGTACGGGATAGGTCAGCGGCACTTTGATCCGCCTTCTTGTCCGACTCCGCCGCTGCTTCAGCCGCAGCCTTCGCGGCCTCCTCCTTCTCTACCGCCTCGACGAGGGCATTCTCGTCGGCCAGTTTATCGGCGGCACGCTGGGCCTCGGCCGCTGCTTCCTCAGCGGCCTTCCTGTCGGCCTCAGCCTGTTCGGCCAGCCGCTTACGCTCCGCGGCCTCGACCTGACGCTGGTATACGGTGAGAAGTTCATTGACCCGCCTCTTGATCTTGTTGAGGGGGCCGTCGTCGTTCTTCTTGGTGCCACCGATTTCGCCCTTAAAGAATCCATCGATGCGTTTGGTTTCCTCGAGCACCGGAGCCTTGGTCTCTTCCCGGGCGGCCTCGGCACGCTTCAGGCACTTGTTGATCTCTTTGATGTAGTCGCCGATCTTCTTGGCGGCCTCTTCGCTGGTGCAAGCAGGCACCCTTGCTTCGGCGGCGACCAGTTCGTCGCGCCTCGCCAATAGGGTGGCGTGTTCGTCCGTCAGCCTGTCATGCGTGGGGTTGGTATCTTCGGGGGGATCGTTGTCGCCTATGCCGGCGGGGGCTTGGTTGAGTTCCATGCCTATTCTCCTGATGGCGGGACGATGTCGTCAATCGTTTCCGCTTCCTTCTCGAGTTCACCACGGCGTCTGTCGATGGCGCCCTTGACGCCGAGGACTTCCCCGTTCTGAGAGTCGGGGTCACCATAGTACCATTTGGGTAGATCGTGCTGTAGCTGCTCGATCACGGGCAGGCCTGCCAACTGAACCTCTTTCAGTTCATCCAGCGATTCGGACTGGTTGATTTCACTGGCCAGCCTGCGCCCAGCCTCTGTGAGTTGGGTCTTCGGCAATGGGCCGGCCCAGTTATCTTGGGTCTCGTCGCTCCCGTCGTTATCCTCACCGGCATCACAACTTGTGATATTTAGGGCAGCCATACAACCGTACCGACGAGCATAACTCACACACGAACCGAGGCGCTGCATCTCGGTGCCGCCCTTGGTTTCCATCTTGAGCGGAACGCCGTCGTCTTGGAAGACGGTGCCATCGATGTGGAGGATGCGGGTCTGGAGGTAGGCATTGTTGTCGTGGTGGACAATGCCCTGGAATAGGGCGAGGTCATTCTTGGCCAGCACGGGACGCACGACATCGAGGACATCGTCCAGCGATGCGTACTTACTCTTAAAGAAGGGGTTGTCGGTTCCCTTCTCGATGTTCTTCAGTTGGCCCTGCGCCTTGGCCAGACAGGCCACGGCATTGGGTTCGGGTTTCTTGTCAGTCATGAGGAGGAGGTACTTCCTTGTCTGCGGCTATCTCAGCCTTGGTTGCGGCATCCTCGCATTGAAGGCCTGCTGTCGTGAAGGCATCATACGAGGCATCGAAGACATCCTGCCATCGCTCACGAGAGGATGACTGGATGATCATGGAGCGGGGCGAGGCGTCGG
>Ga0209434_1000496_pt1 | contig 18970 bp, 45 predicted proteins | sample ETNvirnome_2_300_FD_184068 | JGI IMG/M metagenome (GOLD analysis project Ga0209434, IMG submission 184068) | Marine viral communities from the Pacific Ocean - ETNP_2_300 (SPAdes) (version 2) | ecosystem: Environmental > Aquatic > Marine > Oceanic | place: Pacific Ocean | collected 2013-06-22
TTTGTAACAGGTGGATTTACGGTATCATCTACGTATGTTACTATTGTTGTTGTGTTTGACAAGGCTATAGACAATACGGGCGGATTTACAGTATCATCTACGTATGTTACAGTAGTTACTCCATTAGTTGTAGATACTGCTTCTAAAACGGGGAAGCGATCACTAGTAGTTTTACATGGAATACCAACTTTGAATGCCATTAAAAAAACCATAACTACAAATATGCCTATCATCATAATGGGGACAGAATATGTAGCTACGTAATAAGTTCGCGTTTTTAGTTCTTTGGGGAGGTCTTTAACATCATTTCGTATTGAGAATATAAGCCATCCAACAGCAAAAATTGCAAGCGCCAACAATGCCCATAGTAATATTGTTATCATCACTGTAATCTCCTTTACTTAGAATACCATTAATTTTTCGCCCTTGTCTTCTTCTTTTAATTGTTTCATTAATTCTGAATCAACATTGACTGTATCATTAGAACTGAAATCGATCAAGTCAATTTTTAAATTTTTATTTGGGCTTACTATATCATTTAGGGTTATATCTTCAAATATCTTAAGAAGGTCAGTGTGAATTTTCTTATGTCTCTCAAGGTTTTCTTTTAATGTTCCTTCCATTACAAAGATTTCGGCATCAGACCACACTGATTTCCCTAGTTTTTATATTTTACATCTTTGGGGTTCATAATCCATGCTTCCTGTTTCATTTATTACAAACCCAAATTTAGCATAAAATCCAAAAATGTCAATACCTATTCTCTCTTCATCTACGGGGAGAAGGTTGATTGGAATGTCACTGCTGTCCTTCATTAGCTCTGACATCAATTCTGTGGCAAGACCTTTTCTTCGATAGTCAGGATGAACCCATAAATCCTCTAATGCATCACCCACTAAGAATGCTTGAGCTATTACTGAATTCTTATGTTTTATAAAATAATGTGCTGAGTTCTTTTCGCAGCTTTTTTTAACTTTAAAATGTTTCAAGAACGATTGCTTCTTCTTTTGTTGTTTCTTCAGTGACAGTTATGTTTGATGAAAGGCTCAATGCTTTCGCTTCTTTCTCTTTAATAACTTCTTCGGCTTCTTTGAATTGCTTTGTTGCTTTATTCTTTATTAAAACTTTGTCGCCCCATCGCTCTTTTATAGCACCTATTCCTACGAAAAATAAAAAAATTGCTGCAAGTGTTACTGTCACCCAGCTAAATACTGAAACTCCAGTAATGAACATAAGATCGTTAACAGTTAAACTCTTTCCGTTAATATAAGATATTGTTGTGAGTAGAATTGCCGCTAGTATATATCCGCTAAGATAGATCATTAATTCAATCATTAGTATCCCAATCATTAGTATGCCTACTTTATTTGTGCCACAACATTAGAATTGCCTACTGCTCCTTTGTTATACATATGGACAACTGTTCCGTTATTAAGCGTGTTATACTCCCATTCATTTCTATCAGACACAAAAACTGTTATGTCCTTTGAAATAAAAATTGGATCGACCATCATAACCTGCCTCTGTCCACCAGTCAAAGCCGTTAAGTCTGGGAAAGCGTTCGTGTAGGTTGTTTTTATTATTTGATTTGTTTGACTTGTTCCAACTGCTATGTCAATTATGGTTGTTGTTCGCCGTGGCGCATTTAATTTTTCAGTCCTCTCTCTCTCAAATTCCTTGACAGACATCATCGACGCAACAGTGTATAAAACTAGTGAGACTGCAAGCCCTATCTTAAAAACTAAATTCTTCATTGATTGCTCCTCTACTCCACGCCTATTTCTTCTTGTAGTTTAGCGTCAAACTCTTCATCTGTCCATCGACTTTCTTCTAGATATTCGCGCCAAACATCAAGAAAATTGTGCTTGCCTTGGACATATTCTCTCCATAGCTTCGTGAACTTATTTTTGACCGTTGAGTATTTTCTCTTTCGTTGTGACATTGGTTTCTCCTAACATTTTATTTAGGTCTACTGCTGTTGGGATTTGAGTGTCTTCAGCCCAATTAAATAGATCCTTTATTAAACCTACAATTAAAACTATACTAAAGATCGCCATTAAGATCAAGCAAAATGTTCCAAGAACCATGTAGCCGCCAAAAATCTCTACCAATGTGATTATTATGTTTTTGCCAGCAAGAAATACTCCAATCAAAAACGCTATTGCAAGAATCGAAAAAATGGCCCAAGCACCTACGCAAGCCCAAAAACTTTCGTCGTTTAGTACAGCACCCATTTTCCTCACGTGCTTAGCAATTATTCTTACGTATTTTGCCAATCTATATTTTAGCTTAACATTCACTTATCAAAACTCTTCCCACTCTACAGGCTTTACGCTTTCTACTGAGATAACATTCATTCCGTCATGAAAGATTCTACATTCTACATTGTGAATAGTCATGTTTGTAACTTCTAAATAAGATAGGTGTTCATTGAGCTTTTTCTTTCTAAGCAATGCGCGTTCTTTTGCTTTCTGTTTTTTCTCTATCTCTTCTATTTTTTCTGCACGTTCTCTTTCGGTTGCAGCTCTAGCTTTCTTCCTGATACCAATATACGTAAACATAATGATTAGTGCTATAGCTATAGCGAACATAAATCTACCAATTATCACAAATCTTTCTTCAGATGTCATTTTAATCTCCTAAAATACTTCTAACGCTTCTAATCCATTATTGGCGGCGAATGGTATTTCGGCAACACTAAATCCATGTCGTTTTTGAAGCCATACAATCACATTATCAAATTCTTCTTTGTATTTTTCAACAATAGGCTGAAGCAACTTTATTGTCTCATCTAGAGTCGTTGAAGATATGCCAAGAGTTGTCATTGTGGATAGCAAACTACGAAGTATATCGTAGAACTCTTTTGTCGTAGGCCTAAAGCATCCCCTAATGATGGCGTAGTAATTAGCCTTACTATCGTATCCCAAATTCAATTGCAAATCGGAAATTGCTTCTACGATCAACATCTGTTTTTTTTCGTCATAATATGGAATGTTTACGTGCATTTAAAACTCCTGTAGGACTTCGCCTTTTTCTTTTTTTACTGGTTCAGAAGGTTGATGTGCCTTCTTTGCCTCTAGTGAATTTTTCATTTCTGATAATTTGCCACTTAGTTCATTAGTCGCTGATTCGATGGTTTTACATGTCTCTGTGATTATGTGTCTTCTATAAATTGATATTGCGTCCACCGCCATCATGCCATTTATGCTGCATATCATAAGAGTAATCCATGTCAACCCCAAAGTGGTAACAAATATATTTTGAAACCATATAATTATTAGGATAAAGAGAAAAACCTTAAAATCATTGTTAAAGTTAAATACGTTAAGCCCGTTAAGAATCTTCGGAACTGAAGGGAACTTAATTGAACTTATCTTTTTCATAATTTTGTTCATGATGTTTTTCCCAATATATTTAGTCTAAAAAGTTCCTGCCCTTCAGATATTTTTGCTTCCATGACATTCTTGATATATTCAACAACAGCAGGATCGGGCTGGGCGAAATCAGGCAATGGCTCATTGTTTTTATTCTTAGACCTAGACTCTTTTTTTTGCTTCCTTTTTGCTTTTCCCATTTTAACCCTCCTTCTAGAATTCTTTTAACTTTTCGCCATAGATATTATCAAGTCTTTCTACATATTGCAAATACTTTTTATAGATTTTTATTGCCTGTGAACTCTTCTTTTTTTCTTCTGCTATGTTACTCTCAGATCTCTCTATGCAAGCAGTAGCATCTTCTATTTCACCTTTCCGCCATTCTTCGGGACTATTAAGGGTATATGTCTCTTCAGGATCGTAATGTGGACTTTCAAAATCAATCGAAACTATTAGCTGTTCTTTGGCAAATTCCATCAGGCTCATGGTACACATGTGTTTCGGTCACCATACATTCGAAGGTAGCGACAAGTGGGAGTGCAGTGACGATGAGGGATATACCCGCCAAAATTCCTGCCTCTAAGCCATCCATATGCCCCTTAATTCCAAGATAAATGAATAGACATACGACAGAAAATAGCGCAAATGAAAGTATAACGAGTGATGTAAATATCATTAAAATTTCTCCAATACTTCTTTTTCAAGTTCTTCTTTTGTTATTCCGCATGGCATCCCGTTGGCCTGTTCAAATTTATCAAGTAATCTTCCGTAAGTAACAAAGGAGGGTTCTCGTTCGGTATGAAGCTGAAGATGAACTCCCTTTGTGCCTATTTTTGTCGGCAACATTAGTGGAATTCTGGATTCGTCGTCCTTGTCTTTTGGTGTTTTTGGCCTAACCCATACCACTCTATTTTTTGGAAAACTTTCGAGTGTCCAAGGAGCTATTTTGTTGTCAGAATCGTTGTCGCCCATCACTCAAACTCCTCTAATATTTCGCCTTTTGAATCTTCCTTTTTTGAATCTTCCTCTTTTGAATCCTTCTTTTCATTCATGCTGACTAACTCGATGTGTGATGGCACTGATGGATCATCGGCTGATAGATTGCCTTTAAGCATTTCTAATTCTATATATGGATCAATGCCTAACTCGAAATATGCTATATTGCTTTGTTTTTGAAATTTATGCCTGTAACTAGACAAAATTTCTTTTTCCTTTTCTCTATTAACATGCTGAATGCACAAATTTTTATACGTCATAATTATACCGGCCAATATTACTGCCATAGCCAAAAGACTTATGCAAAAGGCCATAACAAACTGCCCCATGACTAAACTATGAATGAAACAAAGGAGATTTACAAGAAACAAACTTATATTAAACATAAGATATATTCCATTACATGCATCACGACCAATTGTATTATGCAAGCTCTTATTGCTCATTTGCCTATTTCCAATCTGTAATCTAATATGGCTTTTATTTCAATGTTCAAATTTGTCAATGAATAGGGATCTTCTCCGTCACCATACTCTTCTGCAACCATTTCAAAAGGAATTGCCAATGCATAATCTACGTTAGCTTCACAAAAATGAGGTAGTGACGAAATTCTTTTTGATAGTTTGTTTACTTCGTCTTCGGACCATCCTTCTAGATAATCGTCAATCGGAAATCCTTTTGATTTGGCCCACATTAAAGGGTTCTCAAATTTCATTTTAATTCTCCTCCCAAAAAATTCTTAAGCGTAGTTATTCGGTCTGTGCCATTCTTTAAAGCCTCTACCTGCTGAACAATGGCTTCGTGACAATGGGTAGCTAATCCCAACCCAATTTTCGCGCTCTCTAGATTATTGCCATTCACATTGTCCTCAATCCCTTTTGTAAAATATATTCCATCAAGAACGAGATAAATGTCTTGTGGCCCCTTCTCAAGTTGCCCCTCTTTTAATTCAATTTGATCTGCGAATTCTGAAATGGGATGAGTTGTCCATAAAGTAGCCAAAGCCAAATCTTCTTCAGTAAATCGTTTGGCCTTGTTAGCTCTTTTAACTCTTTCACTCCAATTCATTCTTCTTTTCCTTGTCTTGATAAATTTTTACGAACCCACCACCAACCCGTCCAAAAATAAGCACAAACAACCATGAAGATTATCTGCACACACGAAACTAATGTATATAACCAATCGGGCTTCAAATTGCCGTAGATGTCTCTTTTGATCAATTTCATTATTCTTCTTTTCCTAAAGACTTTGGGAATTTTTTACTTAATCCGCAAGCCCATTTCTCTTCAGCGGTAAGTTTTTTAATGGCAGATGCTCTATACTGTTTTTTGTATTCTTTAATTTCTTCTCTTCTCTTCTTTTGTTTTCCTTTGGTTTCTTGCTCTGCCTTTTTCCATTCTTGATAACATTCTTTAACAACATCTTTGACATCCTCAGTCCATAGCAAGTCTAGTGGCATTCCTCCGTCAAAGAATCCCCACTCTTCGCCGTCATAAATATATCCGTTAGCATTACCGCAGTCAGGGATGATACAAAGATCTAGCATTCCTGTTTCCTTTCTCACTAGTCTTTTTAAAAATGACGTTGGATCAACATATTCGCCTTCATAGTATTCCCATGACCACCAACCATCTGTTTTGTTTGTTTTGAAGAAACACTCTCTAACAATATAGTCTACTCTTACTTCCAATAACACTTCCAACTTATTTCTTTCGGCAATAGAATCAGTGGCAAGCAATTTGTCTAGCTGTTCTTCAGTAAATAGTGGTTCTGGTTTTTCAGTCATTCTTTTTGCCTTTCTTTAAGTCTCTCCCCTGCATAAGCTTTTCTATGACATTCGCCTTTCCAACATTTTGCAGAAGCTTATGGCAACAATCAAACAATTCATTTCTTAAAAGCTGTTTATAATCACAGTCAGGGCATACCAAATAGACTCTCCTTTTGAGAACCTTTGCAATCAACAAACGATGCCCATAGTCATTCCCGCAGGTCAATGAGTGAACATAATTGCATTTCTGAAACTTAGCAATGATTTTTATTTTCTCTTGGTTTTTCATACTAACACCTTAAAGTCTTTGTTGGTCTGTCACATGGAGATGGCATTCCTCTTTCGCAACCTATAGTCATTGCAAAGAAAATAATAATAATTGCTACCACGATTAACTTAATAGTGGCTCTAGTCATAATCTTTCCTTTCAAAATTGTTTCAAGATTGGGATTCATAATTTTCCTTTCAAAACTGTTCTAATACCTCACCTTTTTCGCCATCAACGTCTTTGCCTTTGGTTATATTGGGAAGATGCTCTTTTTTCTTTTCCTTCTCCTCTTTTTTTTCAGGAAACAAGACTTTTATATTAGTTGACTTTGCTCTGATTCTAAATGGTGTTAGATTGTTTATTTTACATAGCTCCAAATACTTATCTAAATCCACAATACTTTCTTTTTCTATTTTAACCTCATAGAAAATATCTTTGCCGCTTTCAAACTGATCGATTATCATTCCCTTCCAACCATGTATATCGCTAGCAGGAAAAAATAATTGAACTTTTACACCAATTTCGAGTTTATCTGCCATTCTAAATCCTTATACTATAAATATTCCTGTTTGGCCTAGCAATTGATCTAGGGGTGGAAAGAGTTTGTAGCCTCCCAAATCTCTTCTATCAACCCATCGCCATTCTTCACAAAAATCTTTCTCTTTTACTTCTAATTCGCCACCAATTGCATCAGCTCTTAGAAATATTGTTGCATAGTGTTTCTTGTCTTTGGGGAATAGATCGTTTGTAACATGCCTTGTAAATTCAACAGTGTCAATTTTGAGTCCTGTTTCTTCTTCAACTTCTCTCTTGGCGCATTCTTCCCAATTTTCTCCATAATCTAAGTGACCGCCGGGAAGACTCCACTCTCCTTCTCCATGAGATCCTTTTCTAAGCCCTAGCAATACCTTATTAGGCTGTTTATCATCTGTAACGATAACTCCTGTCCCAACTCTAGGATAGCAGATGTCAGGCGGTAGAATGCTTCGTGCGGCGTCAAAAGTAGCATCAGTTAGGGGACAGTTGGGATGGATTTTGAGGGTTTTGTCAAAGTACCACTTATTCGTGTCACCATAAGAATCTTCATCATATAGGAGAAAATTGCCTTTTCCACATGTCTCAGAACTGCCGCAATATCCCATACCACTGTCTTTTTCTCGGTATGGACATTTTTCGCAAGACTCTATAACCAAAAGCTTTTTCATAGTTTTCTCCTATTCTTTGTCGTAAACTATATCAGGATCTTGTTTGTCTGTCAAGGAGTAAGTTTCAGTTTTCCCAAAATCAGCTTTGGCTAAATCTTTATCTTGGGATTGATCACTTTATCTCCAATAAACATATAGCATTGGTTGTAATTTTCTTACGAAGCTAACAACGTCTTTAACAAACCCAGCTCTCACTATCAATGCAATTACTTCAAAAGGAATCATAGGTGACCAGTTATTTTTAAGGTCTTCTAGCAATTCGGCTTGTGCAATTGGAGTTTCCATTTTATTATAAGTTCCTTGGCACCTCAATTATCGCCATTAGAATTCCTCTAAAATTTCACCCTTGTTTTCGTTTTTAACTTCTTTTTTTGACATCTCTTCTAAGATCATTTTTTCAGCTTCTTGTGTCATCTCGCCAGAAATATAAACTTTGCCTGTCTCTCCATCGTCAATTTCCATGCCGTTAGCGTTTTTATTGACTTTTATTCCTAAAGTTTTTAATGCGGCATTCAAATCCACTGCACTCTCCATATTTGCCGCAGTTAATTTGTTAAGACTGCTGATTTTGGTTTTACTCTGAGTAGCATCTATTTCTCTAGTTATAAAGATAAAACATGTAAGGGCATCAAATAAAGTGTGAAATAGCCATAACGTTCCCCAAACAGAATGTCCACTGATGTAAGAGCAGCAACAAGCTATGATACCTAAAACAATGTCAGAAATTAAATATAAGGAGTATGGCGCTCTTTTTATATACTTTCTTTGGTCTGTTATTGTTTCCCCTAATGATTTATAATAAAACTTAAATGCAAGCATTTGAACTGTAAGAGATACGAAATTTAAATAAGTAAAAAGCTTAAAGAGGTTAAGTGCGTACAAAGTTACATGGGGGATTCCAAAAGTAATTCCCGAAAAAGCAAAGAATAGTATAGTGGCGAAAAAGACAGCATTGGCAGTACACCACCCCCACAATCTTTTTGTTTTTTTCTTTTTCTTACTTTCTTTAGATTCTTTTAGCTCTTTTAATAGTTTTTTTAATAGCAATTTTTGGCTCATGGTAGATTGCCCCTTTTTCTTTGTATTCATAATATTAGATTGAGAATATCATTTAAGAGGATATTGGTCAAGCCCTTTTTTACCTAATTCTGTACAATTCAAGTAGTGCTGCCCATCCGCTAGGCAACATATTAGGCGCTTTTTCTAGTTCGCCATATTTAACCATTTGTTCTAAAAAGTATTTACAGTGGAAAAATGCTTCTAGTATTGGTCTTGTCATTTTCAACCATGCCCTATTGTATTCCATTTTAAATTCACCAACCGCAAGAGCTTCGTTTACTATTTGTGAAAAGTCAGGGCTGAGAGGTTCCCATCTGTGAGGGTCGCCTTTTTCTAGATGGGGAGAAAGCTTTAGAAATAATTCATTTGATTCTTTAATAACATCTTGTAGCCAATACACTTTAAAAGAGCTATGGTAGAATCTGTATACTCTATCTTCTTCGACAGAGTGGAATGTTTTCAATATGGCCTTAATTCCTTCCATATTCTCTTTCATTTTTTCAAGCAATACGTCATGCTTCTCATATCTTTTCTTTCTTTTGAGTTTCATTTTTTCTAGACCCTTATTGGGCTTCTTTTCGCTATCTTTCACATCTTTCACATCTTTGTCATTTGACATTTCTGATTTCCTCCACATTAATTAGTAATTTTACGTTAATAGGAATTTCTATAACATTTTTTTCATTCTCTTTTTTTACAACCACTGCATCTCTCTTATTAGGAGTAAGAGGGGCATTTTGAAGTTGTCTTATATGCTCTTCTATTGTTTGTATTCTGCTTGACATTAGAGTTACTGAGTTGGAATCCGTAGGAGTTGCACAACTACTTAACATCAATGCCAAAACTAACATCCATAACAATTTCATCTTTTCCGTTCCTTTCGTATTCTAATAGCAGACTTATTAAGCGGGACAATCTTAACATTTTTATTAGTTGGCTTTTCTTTTTCAATCACTTTATTTTTAAGCTTTCTAATCACCCTACTAGCCCCTCTACAACCTTTACATTTCATTGTTCGTCAAAATCTAATAATTTCTCACCCTTGTCATTGTCTTCCTTTTGCTCTGTTAGGTGGGGGTGAACTAGCTTACTTTTGGCCTTCATATGAGTTATTTTCGATGGTGGGTCATTAGGAATTTGGCTTGGATGTTTGACCTTTTTTTCTAGGACAGATTCGCCATCAAATTTGCCCCCACTCTTTAGTATTTTTTCTACAGCCTCAGTACCTAGTGCATTTTTTAATTTTACTTCATCGACTCTCTTTTCCAAGATTTTTATTTGTTTATTTCTTTCTTCAGGAGATCCGTACATGCCTAATTCAAAAAAAATACTTTCCAATAATGCTACTAAGGTAACAGATGGTTGTGCTTTTATTACTTTCGTTATATTTTGTGCCTTACTTGTCCAGTCAGTAAAATATGCCTCTTCTCCTATTTTTATTTGATAATTTCCCATCTTATACATTGGTACTAGAGAGAGATTGTATCCTTGTCGGTAATTCGAGCTTTCGTTTTTATATCCTACTTCTTTAAGATCTTTTGGAACCTTCCCATCATATCCAACGCCACAAAATTGCCAAAAGCTTTCTGACTCATTCTTTTCAAATTTTATAATCGAAAAGAAAACCTCTAGATATTCTACCTCGCCATCATCTTTAAATGAATTATCACAAAACTCTTTCCATAATTCTGATAGATAGTTACAGTGGATTATTTGCTGTAGATCCATGAAGGGGATTTTTGACGAAACACAGATCTTAAGTATATTGGCCAAAGTGAATGGATGCTTTGGATCAACTACTTTCATTAAATCATCATAGTCAATCTTTAAGTCATTAGTTATTTGTATTTCGTTCATTTCTTCTTCCTAAATCTTGGCCTGTATATAACAAGCTCATTAACATATCCCTTAAAGAAGTCAGATTTCATTTCTAACTCTCTTGGGTCTTCAAAAATCATATCCATGCCCTCCAAAACTTTTTCAGGCAATCTTTCATCTTCAGGCGAATTGCTATTGTTGATTTTGCATTGCTCAAGACTAGTCGGGACAAGAACAATCTTTACTTTGGCATTAAAACTCTTAGCAATTCTATACCATTTATTTCTAGTGTCAAAATTCAAATTAGTCGCATCAACAATTATGTCTTTTCCCTGATCAAGCAAAATCTTTACCATAGAAAACGTGCAGGCCCAAATAAAATCCTCTGCATTCGAGTGAAACTGATGACCAAAAATAAGTTTCCTAACAACATCGGGGCAGATAATAATTGCATTGCCCTTGTTTTTCTTAATCCAAGTTGATTTTCCAGATCTCGCTAATCCGCACATTAATGTTATATTACTTCTCTTCAAGTTCCTTATTCATTTCCTTTTCGTTATCATAAATCGCTAAAAATTTGTCTTTTTATTTTTCTTCATTAGTCTTTTAAATTCTTGTTTTTCAAACGGAAAAATTATCCATTCATTTTTGCTTGCTATCTCTGAATAATAGTTAGGCTTTTCAGGTGCGGTTTCTTTCCAAAATAAAGTTGCTGTTCTAATATTTGTTTTGTATCCTAGTTTATCTAAAACAGCTTTCATTGTCTTTCCTGAATCCCAAATATCATCAACAATCAATGCATTCTTCCCATTTATGTCCCAATAAAACTCTCCTACTGACGGTTGTTCGAGAGTCTTTCCTACTCCAGTATAAAATTTAACATCTAGAGTAAAAAAGTCAAGAAGAATATGAAAATAATCTGATAAAATTCTGCCGGGGACCACGCCACCCCTTAACAATGCAACAATGACTTCAGGCTCAAAATCATCGTCTTGAACTTTTTGAAAAATATCTCCACATTGAAACTCTATTTGCTTCCAAGTGAGATCTACATATGATATATCTTCTTTCATTGCTCTATTATACAGTTGTAGGCGGCGATTGTTTCTTTTTTAATACAAAAATCATAACAATAAGCAAGATAAGGTTTAGTAATGCCAACGAACTCACTGCTCCAATCAAAATGTAATTTGTTTTTGATAAGCTTTTGGTTTTTTCAAGGGAAGTGATTAGGTCGGTTTGGTTCTGATTCATGTCTTTTAGTATGTCTTTGTGAACAATAGCCCAATCATCATCAACTACTTTTGTTCCTTCGTCAGTCTTGATTGGAATTTCTTTTACGATTTCATATGTTCTTTCATTAGTTTGAAGTGCGGCAGGAGTCAAGTCGGGCGGGATGGTTTCGGACATTTTAGGAGTTATACATCCACTTACAAAGGTTAGGCTGATAAGAAGGAAAATCATTAAGCCTTTTTTGAGATCGTTAATTCTTTTTTGCTTTTCTTTCCTTATTACGTCCGATTCCTTCATATCTCCATCCTTAAGCGCATCATAGAATTCATTGTCTTTTGTCTTTTGGCGATGTTCTTTGGCCTCTTTTGATTTTTGCCATTTCAATTTTTCTTTGTGAACTCTTAGGCTTATTATACCACTAATAGCGTCAATTGCTTTTTTCACTGTTCCCATTATTGCCTCCCTATGTTTTATATTTCAAAAACAAAAGAGAGCAAACCTGTTAAGATCTGCTCTCTTTTGGGCGCTTGGTTTCATTTCTCAGTCCTCAGTGATAATTGCAAGCTGACCGCAAGCCGCTCCTGCATCTACTTCGGCTTCAGTTGCTACGGCTACAGCATAATCAAATCCTGCTTCTTCTAGTTGTTTTTTGATTTCTTCATTCATTATACTTTTACATTGTCAACAACCTTTTCCCTCTTTTTCAATATTTTTTAGTTTGTACCAAATCTTACGCCATCCATTCTTAGGACTAAACCCAGCTTTGTCGTCAATAATAATGTTAAAGTAATACTTGTCGTTAAATCTTCCTGTCTCTGTGTTTTCGCATTCAGGATTTTCATTAACATAATCAAATTCAATTCCATGAACATCTTTTAGGAATGCACAAAATTTTTCAATATAGTCAGGAAAACTAGATGTCCATAAAACCAAAACCATATCTTTTCTTTTAGTTAAGTGATTTAAAACGCTAGCGCAATAAGGATACAGATCTCCCCAATTAGAACTCGCATCATAGTTGCTTTTGATCATAGTGTCATGCATATCAACAAGCCAATATAGTTTGTCCCATCCTTCTTCTTTTTTGCGTCGAAATGCCTTATCTATGTGTTCCGTGCTCATTGTTTACCTCTATGTTTTAGTGCATACTTACTTGAACATGGGGAAGATTCTCAAAAATCCCACCATGCTCTAATACTGCGTCACCCGAATCATCTCCGTAATTTAATTCTACAATAAATTTCCCTTGATTGTCTTGTAAAAACTTTAATGCATCATTCATTGCTATTCTCATTGTTATGTCACCCATCTTACTGTATAGACTATCTGTTTGTCCTTCAAATGATTTTTGATATTCTTTTTCCTTTTTGTAGACATATATTTGTCTCTCTTTTAAATATGTCACCCAGTCATTTTTTTCTTCAAACAACTTCGTTTTTTCTTCTTCGTCTACAGTCTCTTTAATTAGCGAATCGTATTTTTTTGACACTGGAAGATAGCCATTTGTATTTTGAAACCATTCATCAAATTTTACCCCTGCGGCTTCCATTGCCTTAATGCGTTCGTTGTAAATATTCTCTTTTTCCATGTTTAGATCCACAAATTCCTTAACCAATTGTGGACAGTCTACCGCATAATAAGTTTCTTTATTCTCTATATTGTAACTATTAGAGGCAGAATAATATCTCGATGAAAACAAGCCAACAATTTCCATTGGCAACACTGTTCTTTTTTGTTCACTGATATCTGCAAAAACTCTCTCAGCCGCATCAGCTTTTGACAGTGTTGTATATCCTACAACCATTCCTTCTCCATCGCCATCAAACATCCAGTCTATTAAGTCTTGCTCGCTCTGAGGCTTTGAAGGGAAGGCAATAAGAAAACTTGAACTACTGCTGTTACTTACAAATCCATTTCTTATTTTCATTAAAATCTCCAGTTAGTCTTTGTCATAAGTAACTTCTTCATCAATTGACACATTTCCTATAAAACTATCAGAATTGCTTTCGTCTTCTAATGGCAAACCTTTTGTTGCATCTAACGTTTCTAGTTCTGCTGCTAGTTCTTGTGCTTCGAAGACTTCATTAATATTAATTTTTCCTGCCTTTGCAAAATCTATGTATTCTTGTTTAACATCGCTAGCATCTTTACACCAAGAGGAGGGGGTTTCTAGTGTATGTTTAAGCATGTAGTCGGGTGATTCAAAGTCAGCGTCTTTGAAATACATGTCAATTTGGTCGCCAAGATTATTAAAATATCTAACATTTTTTGAGTCTTTTTGATAAAGAACAGTATAGTGACCGTAGTGACAAGTGGCAATAAAAGCAATGTTATGATAGACCAAAAATCCTATTTCGTCATTCTCATTACACAAAACGCTCTTGGCGAAATTAACACGCACTGGGGTTCCGTCATCGTCATATATGATTTTATAAACATCATTATCATGGCAAACATCAACTAATGTTGCACTGTTCAATCCTGTTTCTTTAAATCCATTTTCTTTGAGCAATTCTATTTCGTCACTAGTTAAAAATGGCTTTACCTTAACGTCTACCATGGCATTATTTATGTGAAAAACCAAGAATGAACTTGAGCTACTATTGCTTACGAATCCCTGTCTTATTTTCATTGCGTTTCTTTTAATCCTTTTTCATTATTCTTTCATAAATTTCTTTGTAAGAGTCATCCTCGTTGTATTCATTTGCAAATCTTTCGGCATATCCTTCTTCAGCCCATATTATAATGACGGTCCCCATTGGTAATTCTTCTTTTGCGTCTTTATTCATCTCGTATTTAAACTTCTCTATGCATTTTAGTTGAATCAATAATCTTGGGCTTGGATGCATTGAAGTCAAAAACTCTTTTAAAATACAATACTGAGTAGGATTGCAATAATCGCCGCACAAATCTCCTAGCATTTCTTTATACTTTTTCTTATTAAAGCTTCCCATAAAAACCCCTCCCCAACAACCTTAATTCTAGCATGGAGAAAATATACCTTTAAAGAAGTGAAGCTAAATAATCTAACCCTTCTTTTGTTAGAGATCGACCCTTGGAACTTGTCTCAACTAACCCTAATTCTCTAGGTCTAACTTCAAGTTCTTCCTCAACATTTTTAACACCAACACCCATCTTTACGGCTAAGTTTTTGGAAGATATGGAGTGTACATCACGAATCAAAGTCATCAATAGGATTTCAGAGTGTTTAAGTCCCCTGCTATAAATCCCGAATATGTCACAAAGCTCATGCCAATTGTGATCTTGCAAAACTTTTATCTTATTAGATCGGCAATACCTAATAATGTTTTGAGACAATAGGAACGCATCTCTAGCCCTTCCTCTACAAGCATCTGAAAGTTGTTCGCTGCTAGTATGTAAAGTAATTGCTTGGCGTCCACAGTAAGTTGATAGAATCTTATATAATTCTTCATTTGAGTATTGATAGAAGTATACCTCTGAACATCTATTTATTAGTGGTTTGAACATCTTAAATCCATGAGTCGTAGCAAAAACAACATTAATTCTAGTCATATCCCAAAGAAAATCGGTCTTTTTGAATCCCACAATGTTTTTCTTGAGGAAACAGGGAGATAGTGCCGTCAATAGCATGGTTGAAATGTCGGGAATTAGTTCATGGGATTCGTCAAATAGCAATGTAACAGGCTCTTCTCCCATAATTGAGTTAACAACAATATCATTAATAAAAGAAGATACACTTGTTATTTGAGCGCAATTTACTTCAATAAGCCTTCTATTAAGACATTTTGAAAGTCTCTCTGCGAAATAGCTCTTGCCCAATCCCTGACTGCCTGTAAAAAGCAATGTGGGAACGGGCGTATCTTCTGAATGAGAGTCAATGTAAAACTTGATTTGCTTTCTAGCTTGATCTTGACCAACTATTGTATCAAAAAAATTACTAGAAGGCTTATCACAGCTAATATCACCTGCGTGACTAAAATCATCAGAATTGGCTATTAAGGGTATTATCATTCGTTACTCTCCTATTTGAAACCAATACTAAGATAATTTATCATTGTTTGCAAGACTTTTTTACAGAAATAATTGGAAGATTGAAATGATGAGTTATGATAGTGTCGCCATAGCCCTTACTGTCAACTCCCCTTATTTTAGCAACAATCCTTAGCTCAAGTTTGTCATACATCCAACAGTATCCTATTTTTGTGTTGGCATGTTCAGAAAGAAGCTCATGAAATCTTTTGTAGAGCTTAAAAAGTGATATTGTTCTTTTGTGATAAGTATTATTTTCTAGGAAATTTACAATAGGCTTACAATCTTTATATTCACTAGGGTATAATGTAAGATTGTCCCAAGCAGTCCAATTTTCTTCTTCGTCCTTTTCGTTCTCAAGCAAGCCTCTTTCTTCAAGATGTAGAGAATGGCCATAAAGCTTGAAGGGATTGTCACTGTTGGGGAATGATGGACGAAGTGGATAATATCTAGGTTTTGAACTATCCCATTTTAGTTCACCCTCCCATTCACAACCACATGTAGGGCAGAATTTCCATTCAGACCATTCGGGATTTGTTCTTGCTTCCCATCGCTTATAACAGTTTAAGCATTCATATAAAGTGCAGCCATCATCTGTATAGTCCACGTTTCGATACTTGCTTAGACTCATAAATTTCTCCAATGTTTTCAAGAAGGATATTACAGTAGGTGTTATTTGTCAAGAAGAAAGTGGAATTAATTTTGTATCAATCTTCCAATTAACAATGTCGTCACCATAAAGAGCTTTGAATAGGCTTAGACATAGTTCATAGTCATCAGTGTTTTCCAACAACCATATAGATCCCATTCCTTCAGCCTCTATAGCAATTCCTATGTCTTTAAGCAATTTTTCGGACGGTATCACTCTAAGCGGCTCTTCATTTGGATCTTGACCTTCTCCATAAAGCATCAAGTCCTCGTATACTAGTTCTCTGTCATTCGGATTTGGGGGAGTGTTTTCTTCGGGTTCTTCTATCTCTTCTGCCTCTTCCTGAACTTGATCTTCTGCCTCAAGCGCTAAAGGTTCTTCGAGTTGAGCCTTTTTTCCTATTTTAAAATTTATAAGTTTTGTAAAGATTTTCATAACAATCACTATTTCTTATTTATTTTCTTAACTTCCTGCTTAACTTTCTTAGCAACCTTCCTATATACGCTCCACGATTGAAACTGAGTGCTGTCAAGGAGTTGTAAGAGTTCGTCGGCTACTTTGGTATACCCTAGCTCTAAAGCCTTGTTATAAGCCCACAAATGCGCTCTAACTTCTTCTGCAATATAGTCTCTCTCTTTTTGTGCGTCAGTCTTATCTCTCTCTACTTCTTCCCAAGTTGCAGATTCTTGTGCGTTCTCAATTATTTTTTGTCTTATTTTCTTTTCATTAGTTATCCCCATTTTAAAAAGAAAAGATGGAATGCCAAAATATTCTCCATTGAACATTTCTCCGGCTTCGTTTTTCGCAAGATGGCCGCACTCATGCCAAAGAATTGCTCTATTTAATTTATGGACGCAAAATACGAGTGTGCAATAGTAAGAATATGCTGCTGCCATTCCTCTGCTTCTTTTGAGTGGAACATATATTACATTAAGCTTTTTCCATCCTAAAATTCTCTTACAATAACGTTCTATTTGATCTTTTGTCCAATACTCTTCTTTCATATTTTCCCCTCATCAAACGCAACTTTAAAGTCTGTAAATAGGTCTGCATCTTTCTCTACTACAACAAAATGACCAATAAAATAGTCGTTTGCCCTTATGTGTTTTGCAATTCGAAAGCATCGGCCATATTTTTCATGATTGTACCATCCATAGATATAGTGATATTCTTCGGAATAAGAGTGATAGATTTTGTCAGAATCTTCAGGAATCCATTTTCTTTTCATTATTCGAAAAACCCCACTCGTTCTTCACCCTCTTCTTCATATTTAGAATCATCAAGAATTAGGTTTGTTTCAATGGTAACATGATTGTCATACTCACCAACTCTTAGTCCTGTCAAAATAACTATTCTCCCCCGCCATCAAAAGTAAGATCTGCAAATGGATAATATTTACGGACTTCTGCTTTAAATTCACTTAATCTCAATCCCTTATATTTTCCAAAAACCTCTGCATAATCATATGACAATTCCAATAATGACATTTTTATCTCCTTTTCTTCTTTTTCATGCAAACGGATCTATTCCCTTTTTTATACCATACAACCCATTTTTGAATTTTAGGACTAGACTTTAATTTTTCTAGGGTATTGTATTCAGTGGAAAGCTCAGTTCTTGTAAAAAGCTTATGTATTTGATCTCCACATACACTACAAACATCAATAGTTTTTGTTCGGAATTTTTTCTCTCTCTTTTTTTTGGGGACTAGATGGTGTTTCTCCATTCCCTTCTTGTCAAAATCTTGTTCACAAATCTCGCAAATCATCGTTTCCTGTCTTCTTCTGTTAGTCCATATTGATCAAACTGTTCATTCGTTATTAAACATCCCCAATGAGATTCCATAATGGTTTTTTGAGTATCGTGCAAGCATACGGCAGACTCGTCACGTATTTTTCGATAAGCTTGATTCCGATGAACAAAAACAGCCCCATCAGGCAATGAGTATAAAAAAACTTGTTTCATTCTTATTCCTTAAAATAGACGGTAGCGACAGGACTCGAACCTGCATTGTCTTTTCGAAGGTGTACCCGAAAAGCGTTCTACAATATGACAATCCAAATTACACTCTCCTAACTGTCATATTGCTAAGATTCACCAAAAATGAACATCCTCAGACAGTATCGATCCTCTTCTGATTACTCTCATTCCCAATTAACTTATCCAATTAAACTACGCTCCCATGTTTGATTTGAGAGCATAATAAAAAAACGGAGACTATAATGCAAGCATAATCTCCGTTTTTATTAGATAAGTATAAAACCCCGATGTCTTTAGCGTCGGGGATGTAAGCGATCCACTTGCCCGTGTTCTTCTATGTATTTCTTAATAGTTTCCATGTTTGCATTACCCGTACTACAAACGAAATAGCCATCACTCCAAAATGTATTTTCTTTCCAATAACTTTTCTTTAACTCTTCTGAATGTTTCTTCCATATTCTATTCGTTGACATTTGTTTAACTCTACTTACTATTGAAGTAGCACTTACGTTAGGATCAATGTCAACCAACATATGAAGATGGCAAACTAAATATCCCTAAGTTCAAAAACTCAATCAAAGTCAGGGAAGATAGACCCCTTACAGGAAC
>Ga0209434_1000497_pt1 | contig 18965 bp, 21 predicted proteins | sample ETNvirnome_2_300_FD_184068 | JGI IMG/M metagenome (GOLD analysis project Ga0209434, IMG submission 184068) | Marine viral communities from the Pacific Ocean - ETNP_2_300 (SPAdes) (version 2) | ecosystem: Environmental > Aquatic > Marine > Oceanic | place: Pacific Ocean | collected 2013-06-22
TATCTTGAAGATGGGGATCGGCGCGGACACTTCCATACGGTACCGGCTTGATTGGTGGAGAAACAGCGCCTACATGGTTGCCGACCATCCGGTGTTCGGTATAGGGCGCGGCAACTATGTCGTGGTCTATCCTCAGTATGCCATCCTGGGGGACCGGGTGATGCAGGGCCAGGCCAACGTCAATCGTGTTGGGCAGACGATAAAGACGGCGATACACTCCCCGCACAACGACTACCTGCAACTACTAGTGGAAGGGGGGCCGATTACCTTGGTGGGGCTTGTGTGGTTCCTGTGGATGATGTGGACCCGGTTCCAGTGGAGGACGGCCAGCAGGGCGGCGAAGACCCTGGCACTCAGTATGTTGGGTTTCCTGGTAACGGCGGCGTTCCATTTCCCGCTACAGACCGTTTCGGGGGTGGTGATGTTTTGGGTGCTGAACGGACTACTATGGGTGGCGAGTGAAAAGAATCTTGATAGTGACGCTACTGGTTTCCCAGGTGGGATTCTTCCTGGGGAACTTGATGCGGGGTAGAGCGGAACTGTTTTACAGTAAGGCGGATCTCAGACGGGCGATTATTTATAACCCGTTCGAGTACCGCTATCATTTTATGATGGGAAACGCATTCGCGCACATTCGGCAATACACAGCGGCCAAGGCTCACTACCGAGTGGTGCTGGCGTTGAGACCTAACTACCTAGATGCGGCCTCGAACCTGGCCCTAGTTCAGGCGAAGAGCGGGAAGCTCGATGAAGCGCAAGGGATCTACCAGGCGGTGTTGGGAATGTGGCCGACGCACCGGGAGGCGCAAGCGGGGTTGAATGCCGTAACGCAGCTCAAGGAGGCTAAGGATGAACCGGTTAATCATCTTTATGAAATTGAAGGATATGGGACTGATTAGATCGGGATTGATCGCCGTCCTCTCAGTGGTTCTCGCGGGTGCGTTCGTTCATGCGGCCTCCGATCAGTTGAAGTCCGCCAGGATGACCGACAGCACCCTTGCCTCTCAGATCGACGACAAGGTTGGGGAGCTTGAGACCGCTCTTGGTATCATCCTTGGTATCACCCTTGATGGCAACGTATCGGCACTGTTCAGTGTAACCAGCACCGGGTTAATCACGGTCCAGTACGATTTGACCCTTCCAGATTCAACGGCCTTAACGCTGGGAACGGGGGGTGACGTAGATATCGAGTACGACGGCACTGACCTGCTTATAAACCCGGCGGTAGTGGGGTCCGGTGATGTGGTCATCTCTGGTGGATCTCTGGAGTTGTCCGATAGCGAGAGCTTGACCCTTGGCACGGGTAAGGATGCCACGGTCCTATATGACGGAACAGATGTGGTTGTCAATCCACGGGCGGTGGGAACCGGTGGTGTGAAGCTCGACGCGGGAACTTTGTTTATAAAAGAACAGGCCGACGCCGATACGGATAAGGCCGCATACGGCCAGATCTGGGTCAATACCGCAACGCCCAACACCCTTTTCTTTACTGATGATGCCGGGACAGACACCCAATTGGGAGCCGCCGGTGGCACCGACATGACCGCCCATGCCGTGACCGTGGGAGGGGGTGCTGCGGGTACGGACATTGTTTGGACGTTTGACGGTGAAACGGGAGACGGGACATTCACCTACGACGAGGATAACGACACCTTTAATATCCTAAACGCCAACCTTGTCACTGGGACTCAAGGAGCCGCAGATGGTGCTGCTGGTGCTGCTATTCATGTAAAACGTGCCGACTCAGGGGGTACGGCAAACGGCGGTGCCTTATTAACATTAGAGCATAGCGCAGAAAGCATCCTGGCGTTTCTGAGTGCCACAAACAATCAGGCCGCAATCCATTTCGGGGATTCAGATGATAACGATGCTGGAAGCATTGTATACAACCATAGCAACGGCAATATGACCATCGCGAGTCAAACCGATGTTAATATCGTTGTTGATTCCGCGTTGGTCATGCAAGCCAATAGAACAACGAACGATGGTATCATTGCAGGTTGGGCGCAAGACGGGAGCAGGGAGGGGGATATCTCCGTTTCCGGTACTACCGTAGCTTATAACACCTTCATGGGTGCCCACTATGCTCAATTTCTTGGGGCAGTACCTCAGATCGAATTTGGCCATGTTGTGGTATCGGCGGGAAAAACCATTCCCTTAAAGGCTTTGCCGCAAAATAGAGGGCCATTTGATCTTGAGAAATTGATGAAGGTGAAAAAATCTTCCGTTAGAGGCGAACGTGCTGTGTACGGGGTATATAGACACCTCGAAAAAGATAAGGAAATGGCTGGTTTCTCTTCTGATTTTACGGGCAAGAAAGTTGCCAGCATTGCCGCACTTGGTTTGTTCTTTATTCGGGTGACTGATACGGCGGGAAATATCGCAAATGGGGATTATCTACAGACTTCTACCCGTGCAGGTGAGGCTGAGAAGCAGGTTGATGGCAGCTCGGTATATGAATCCACCTTGCAAGATAAAACGGTTGCCAAGGCATTGGTGGATGTGAATTGGAACGTTGTTCAGGTCGATCCCGCACTTGGGTACAAATGGAAATTAATCCCGGCAACCTTACACGCAGGATAAAATGGCAGACCTTGCACCAGAAGTAGAAATCCCTGAACCGCAACGGGGATTGAGAAGCAACCTTGGCCGAATGAAAACCCCGCCGGGGTTCGCCTTCGCCATGGAGAACTGGCTACTGCGTTACGGTGACTTCGGTGTGCGCCCTGGTTTCGGTCAAACATTCGGGAGCGACATCAATCAACGAGCTACGGGCTTCGCTCAGTACAAGGGCCAGGACGGTGGACTTCGCACGGTGATCGGGACAACCGTGGGGTGGCACAAGTTCGATGCCGGGACCGATACCTGGGCCGACATTACCGGTACCGCGCTAACGGCAAGCGTGCTCCAAAAACAGATTTTCCGCACTTTCAAGAAGGGCGGCTCGACAATCCTCCTGGGAATCAACGCGGCGGATGTCTTACAGGAATGGGACGGGGAGGCAGCGGCCTATAATGCGGCGGCTGGATCTCCACCCAAGGCGGTTTGCATGGGTGTGGCGTTCAACCGGGTGCTACTTGGCAACCTTCTAAGCGGATCGACCATCTCTTCGGTGGCCGTGGAGGTTTCTGCGGATCTGGACTTCGAGAGCGGTTGGGGATCGAACGTCACGCTATTGGCCGATACGCCGGGGGCTATTGTTTGCTTTGCAGAGGCAGGGGCGTTGCAGACTTACGTTATCAAGAAGGATGCGATCTATGCGGCTACGGCGATCAGCGGCCTGGCACCGTTCCGCTACGACATTATTCCCTCCACGGTGGGAATGAGAGGGCCGAGTTCCGCTAACAACATTGCTACCGATTCCAGGGGGTTCCGCTATTGGCTGGGCGAGGACGGTGGAGCGTACCGCTTTGATGGAGTGGGTATCACCGACCTGGGAGAGCATATCCGAAAATATGTCACCGACAATGGAGCATTCGCGAGTTTTGGCAGATCGTTCTCCTTTGTGAATCAGAGGCACAACGAGTTGTGGATATTCTTCCCTGAGACCGGCAACGCGGATTGTAACCTGGCCCTCCTGATAAACCTCGCCAACTTCGATGCCTACCCGTTTCGGTTCGACACGCTTCGGTTCTCTGCGGGGATGGCGTTGGATGCGGCCACCGGGCTTACCGTGGGGGAACTGGCCGGAACGATTGGATCCCAAACCCTTACCATTGGAGAGTTCCGAAGCATCGTTCCGAGGGTAATCGTGGCCGACATTAACGGTCAGTCCTACATGGATGTTGGCAATGTCGATGGATCTTCGGGGATCATTCACTCCTGGGAGACCGGGATGTTTCAGTTGGGATCCAGGCGGACCTACAAGCGGGTGGAGGAAGTTGACCATCACTACAAATCGTCACCATCGAGCCAGACGGTGAGCGTCCAGCTTGGATACAGCGAACACGGTGAGGAGCCGACCTTCACCACGGCGCAAGATCTCGATGTGGGGGCGGCAGGGCCTTACGTTACCGGACACCGGCAATCGGGGAGGCTGTTCTCCTTGAAAAAGACCGGCACCAACACCGACGAGATAATCTACCGGGGATCCGTGGCCGGGGTAGAAGTGGACGGGGTGAGATAATGGCCGAGACACAACGAGTGCCTTTATTTATCAGGACACCAGCCCCCCCGGCTAGTCAACAGGATCTAGTGCGGTGGGCGAGGGAGGTCACGGTTGCCATGTCCCAAGGTCACATCCTCCTGGCGCGAAGGTTAGAGGAGTTCACGTTGCAGGGAACCACCGCGCAGCGTCCCACGGCGGACGGGTCTAGGCGGTTTTTTTGGGACGAGACAACGAGCAAGCTCTACTACGATGACGGGGTATGGAGCGAGGTGGGTGTATGAGTGCAAAGAAAAAAGAGAAGCCGATCAGCATTAACCGGGCAAAGCCAATCCCGGCTATTCACTACTTGACCAAGGAATCTCCCCTTCACCGGGCCTTGTTGGGGATGACTCTGGAGAGAATCCGGGAGTTCACGAAGAAGTACCCGGCTACCGATAGCAACGGGGATATTTTGGCCCAATGGGTAGATGAGGATTTCGTTAAACAAGAGCCCCAGACGGTGGTGTTCGTTGCGGAGAGGGACGGCAAGGTGGTGGCGCACTTTTTTGGGGCCTTGATGAAAAACGAGATGGCCGCTGGAAAACTCTACCTCCATCTTCTTCAATGGGAGATGGACCGCAACCACGGCCTACCGCGAGACCTGGAGATGGCGGTGTGGGAGCAGATGATGGAGTGGGGGCGTAACCACAATGCCGAGTGGGTCTCATTGGAGTGTGATGATCCGGGTCTGTGTGACCGTTACGAGAGGGAGTACGGGTTCACACCGAGGAGAATCGTTATGAGGAGAGAGCTATAATGGGCGGCGGTACGGGTGGTGGAACATCCCACACCAGTCAGGCGGCAACCATTGCTCCAGAGTTGCAGCCATTTTTTAAGGCTACCGGAGAGAGGGCCGAGGCTTTTCAGGGGGCGGCACCCTTAGCCCCGTTTATATCGGCCCAACCTCCCGGCGTAGCTCCCTTATCAGGAACAGAACGTGCCGGGATTACGGCAACGAGAACCCTGGCCGATAGACCAACGGGAGAGACCCAGGCCCTGGCGAGGATTGGGCAGATTCCCGGCATCGCATCCCAACAGGTTGATCCCAGTAACTTGGCCGAACTCTCCCAGCGACGAGTTGATCCCAGTAACTTGGCCGAACTCTCCCAGCGACGAATAGATCTTTCACCTAGCCAAGCTCTGGCCGCCCGTAGAGTGGGTGGAGCCGGGATTGAAAATGCGCCAGCAATCCAAGCGGCGAGGCTGGCGTTTCGCACGGGAGCGCAACCTAACATTACTAGCCAGCTAGCCTTGAGAGGCCTGGGTAGATCCACGGCGGCAGCTCCAGCACTAGCACGGGCTGAAGCGGAGTTCCTATACCCGGCGATCCAAGATGAGTTGGGCAGGGAAGAGCGACGAATCGCACGCGAGCTTGGCGTTGCCACGACAGGCCTGGGCCTTCAGGAACGAGGTCTGGAGCGCGAGGTGGCGGCAGAGCAAGCCGGTATGGGCCTTGAAGAACGAGGTCTGGAGCGCGAGGTGGCGGCAGAGCAAGCTGGTATGGGCCTTGAAGAACGAGGAATCCAGCGCGAACTCGAAGGTGCGCTTGGCGCAGCCCCCCTCCAGTTAGCGGCAGGGAGACAGGAGAGTGCCAGGGAGTTGGCCGCAGTGGAGGCTCAGTTGAGAGCTGGTGGACTTGAAAGGGGAGTGGATCAGGCCGCACTGAACGCACAGCAACAAGATTTCCTCAGAAGACAGGCCTTGAGTGAACAGGCCCTGTTTGGTCCGTTGGGATCGGTGCTGCCGAGTGCTATCGGACAGACAAAAACAACCAAAATGAGTGACACAGGAGGTAAGTAATGGATCTATTCACGATCTTGACGATGGGTATATTCTCAGTTGGGCTGACGTATGGAGATGGTGGTGCGGTCTTGGCTTTTATTGACCCGTTTACGGCGATGCTTGTGATGGGTGCTCTTTCAGCCGGAACGGGTATCGCTGCTGGTCAATCCAAGGGACAAGCAAAGAAGAACCTTAGACTCGCCAGTATCATTTCTGGCGTTGGGGCCCTTGGGGCCGGGGGAGTGGGAGCGGGGGGATTGTTTGGAGCGAAAACAGCGGCGGGTGCAGGGGCGGGTGCAGGGGCGGGTGCAGGGGCGGCAGCCGCTACCCCAGGGTGGCCCCCATGGGGCCCAATCACATCACAAACTCTGAAAAGCCCGCTTCCGCTGGGACCGGTAAACCCGATCCCGACCTCTGCCGCTATATCGGCCCAACCTCCCGGCGTAGCTCCCTTTGCCCCTTTGACGGCTAGCCCCGCAAATACAACGGTGGGGGCGATGAGCCTCAAGGATCAGCTTGGGATGGCCGCATCAGCGGCCAACGTGGCTGGCGTTGGAAAGAGCTTTTTTCCTGGCGGAGAGCCTATGAAAGGCCCCGGCCCGTTGGAGCCCGTGGCCTCTGGATCAACCGACTTCAGGCCAACGGCGATGGACTTCGCAGCTCCCATCGTAGAGACCACTCTGCCATACCCGCCAGGGAGTTGGCCACTGGGACCATACGATCCACGGCGTAGATGGGGCGGTGTGGGTGGAAGCCGGTAGCAAGGAGAGTTAAATGGCTCAAGCGAAGAAACCATCGTTGGCGGGAACCGCCTCGACAAAGATCCAAGACTTCCTGACCTCAGACCCTATGAGCCTCGTCTTACCGGCGGTGGCGGCGGTCGGTGCGTTCCGAGCACCCAAGCTGACGAAAGGGGCGTTGGCCGGATTGGATGTGTTCTCGACCCTCCAGGAGAACAAAGCGGCACGGGCTGAGAGGGAGCGCAAGAAGGCGGCACGGGAGAAGCTCTCCGCTTTCATTAACCAGCGGGCCACTGCCCTCGGACAGCCAACCGAGGATTTTGTTCCTCAGATCGTAACAGAACCCGGAGATGAAAGGGTTGGGCTTCGACGGGTAGAGACTCCGCCCACGGCAGCCAATCAGAAGCTATCCGATGTCTATACGGCTGCCGTTGAAGGTGGCAAGCCAGAATTTGCATTAGAGATGATGGGGAAACTTGCTGCCCAGACACCGAAACAGCCGCAAATATTCGGTAGTACCGGGTCGGGGTTCCACGTACTTGATCAAGGAGCAACGCAACCGAGGGAACTAGTCGCCGGTAAGGTGAAGCCGCCATCAGTAGGGTCAGATCGGGAAGCCATTGCGTTGGCTCGTTACGGTCGGCGCTTTTCGAAGCTCAACCTACTGGAACGCCAGCAAGTGAATACGGCGCTGTCGCAAGAAAGAATCAATATTTCAGGTCAGCACGGGGCCGAAGCTGGCCGGGTAGCAGAAGAGCTCCGCCGTAATAGGCGAATACCGCCGGAGATTAAAAACCTCGTGAATATAGATGTTCTCACGATTGGAGACGCCGAAGATAATGGGATCATCATCCCGGAGCAAAAGCAACTGCGAGAATTAATGGCATCCCGCACATTTGTTCGTAACGCTATTCGGATCGCCGATAACCTGATTGCCCTTGCAGATAAAAGTCCTGAGAGCTTCGGCACGTCGGGAGCCTTTGCTTCCAGTGTTAATTCACTTGTGGCACAGTCCCGAAACTTCGCTCGGCTTTTCGCGATCCCCATTAACGCTTCCCTGAGACCAGAGACCTATGAAAACACCTTTCAGAAAATCGGGATTGATGACATACGAATCAAGAGCCAGATGATCGGCCTTGCCCTCGCTACCGCAACGGCGTCTGGGCAGCGAGGTAAGGCGATTTCCGATAGGGATATGGAGTTTGCGCTTGAGCGTGTGGGTGCGGGACAACAGGACCCCAATGCTCTGGTTGCGGTCCTGGAGGACCTAAAGCACGAGTTCAATGATAAGTTCGCCACCAAGGTAGAAGACTCTATCGGGATGAAGCCCACAAGCCTCGTGGACACCCCCGAAATCGACGCTGCTACAAACAAAGTCTTGGAACTCGTGAACATCGGGCAGATCGGAAAAAGCAGCCAGCTGGTGCAAGAGCTAATCGCCAGGGGGGTGCCAGAACCACGTGCGGGACGAATTGCGCGCAGTATCTTGAGGAGACAGCAACGTGAAGCCACTGGAAGATGATCTTGGACTGTTGGGTTCTCCACCGCCAAAACCGGAACCATCTTTGCGCATTGGGCAGCCGACCCCGGTGATCCAGCCTGAGACGACAACGCTGATTCCTGAGACGGAAACCGCTATTCCCGAGACGACACCCCCTGTTCAGGAGACGAACCCCGTAATTGCAGAGACGCTAGTCCGGCCCCTTCCCGACCCCACAAACGCCGGTCTGATAGAAGACGATCTCGGACTCTTGGACTCACCAAAGGGATTGTCCGTGGCCCGTGCAGCTGCGGCCCTACCTGCTGGATTCAATGAAGGCCTTGCTACACTTCTAGGTCTTCCCGTAGACGCCGTAAACGCAGGACTAAAGAAATACATTGAGTTCGATCCTACACTTCGCATGGCCGGAGTGAGGCCAGAGGACTTCACGTCCGATGAGCCTCTGGGTGGATCTGCCAGCGTCAGGAAACTCATGCAGACAATGGGGATCCCGCATTTCGAACCCAAAACCATTGTTGAGCGCGTTCTGAAACGAATAGGAGAGGAAATCGGAGCCTCAGTGCCTGCTGTCGGCGCAACTCTCATGGCGGCGAAGCTCGGTAAAACGGGATCTCGGTTCTTCGGGGAAATCGTCAAGCAGTTTCAAAAAGTACCGGGGAAAAGTGCCGCATTGGAAGTTACGCAGGCTGGGGCAGGAGGGACTGGGGCAGCCGTGGTCCGGGAAATTGTCCCGGAGGATTCACCACTTAGACCTACCGCCGAGATGCTTGGACAGGTAGGTGGTGGATTGAGCGGCGCGGGGACCGGAAGAATGGCCGCTGCGACAGGAAGGAAGATACAGGAGAAGGTTCCCTTCGGTGCGGCAGCCCGGAGGCGCAAGGTGAGACAGGCATTAGTTGAATCAGCGACGGAATCTCCGGAAGAGATCGCTAGGCGGTTAAAGGTTAATGCCCCTGAGATCGAAAAAACCATTGACGTTAAGCCTACAACTGCGCAGGCAGCCGAAGATCGTGGCCTCTTAACTCTGGAACGGGCAGCTGCCAAAAAAGGTTCGGCAGTGGGTGGGGAACTTGAGGATGTGATCAAAGAAGAGCGCAGAGGGGTCCGAAGGACACTGGAAAAAGTGATTCCGGAAGGTAGGGGAGAGGCTGTTGCTGAAACCCTAGACGATCAAATCACCCAGGCGAAGACAAGGCTCCAAGCTCAACTCAATCAGGCGGACGAAAGGCTAAAGACCGCAATCGAGAAAGGCGGGGGATCCAGGGGTAGTGAAGAACTCAATCGGGAAGTACGTGGGCAATTAATTGAAGTAGAGGAAGCAGCGGAGAATGCTGCTAGTGACCTGTTCAAGCAAGTTGATCGCGGGGGCGAAATACTCGTGGACACTGGGCGGATCGCGGATGCTGCTGACGATATCATTAAATCTACACCAAAGGCTCAGGCTGAAAGTATTCCAGCCATTGCCCGTCAGCTGCAGCGCAAAACAGCGGAAGAGGGGGCAGAGCTGTTTGGTGCAGCCGAAAATGTATCAGAGATTATGGGCCTACGGTCCCGTCTCACAACGGAGATTCGGAGGGAGTTTGCCCAAGGGGCACCAGATAGACCTTTGATAGCTCGTCTTGAGAAACTCAAACGTGCTGTTGACGAGGCGATTCTGAACGATGCAACAGATCCGCAGGTTGGCGATGCCTACCAAAAGGCCCGTGAATTCTTTCGAACTGAGGTTGCAGAGACATTCCGGCAGGGAACGCCAGCTAGGGTCTTGCAACGTGGCCGCCGGGGTGAGCCGTCGGCGGTACCAGAATCGGCGACCATATCGCAGTTTTTCAAAAAAGGCAGAGGTGCAAGCGAAGCAGCTAAAGCGTTCAATCGCACACTCGGTAAAAACGCAAAAGCTCGTCAGGCACTGCAAGAGTCGGCCGTCCAGGACTTTGCAGCCGTAAGTGTTAATCCGGACGGTACATTCAACCGCGCTAATGCGGGTCGGTGGGTGGCGCAACACAGGGAAGCCCTAAACCAGTTCCCTGAGATCAAACAGCGGGTATTCAAAATTCTCAAAAAGGGCGAAGTCTCTTCGGAGATCAAAGACAAACTCAATCAAACGGTGCAGAGCTTCGAGAGATCGTCGGCGAGGTTCTTCCTGGATGCCGAACCCGACAAAGCAGTTGCAGGCATATTTAGATCAAAAAATCCCGTTGCTGAACTGACAGATGCTGTGAACAAAGTCGGGAGAAGCAAGGAGGCGATCCGGGGTCTCCGACGAGCAATCTTTGATCACGGCATAAGGGCAGCGGAAATAGGGGCCCAGGATGAAACTATTGCTGCTAGATTTCTATCGCCCATAAAGCTCCGAACGTTTTTCACTCAAAATAAAAAGCGATTCCTGGATTCCGGTCTCTACTCCAAAGCGGAGTTGGAACAGGTAGACAAGATTATCCGTGTCTCGGAGGTTGTGAATCGCTCAACGGGGTCTGGTTTGGTTGGTGGTTCGGACACTGCGGCCAGCTTGCAGGCTGTTATGGACACAAACGCCTTCGACCTCATAGGTCGGGTTGCTGGTGCTCGTGCTGGTCGAATCTTTGGGACTATTCAGTCGGCGGGAATTGGAGCGCAAAGAGGAAGAGGGATTGCTCGGAGAATAGGAGATTTACTTTTTAGTAAGGAGAAACGCGCACTCTTATTGGAGCAAGCCTTGTTTGACCCGGAAGTTGCACGGGACTTGTTGATTCGAGTGACGGATGACAACAAAGGTGTGGTTACTCGCCGGTTGAGAGCGCACCTTGCGAATCTCGGTTCGGTGGCATTGGAGGCGCGAGAAGGAAAGGAGGGGGATCAAGAGCCGTAACGCTGCGTGTTGATGGCTTCTCGTAAGTACATAGCTGAATCGGAGATACTTTTGGTCAGAGCAGTTGAAAGGTCAGACAGGTCGGCCTTGATATCCATAACCGCTTGCGAGATTTCTCCGCTCACGGTTTCCTCGCCAGTGTTTTTTTAACCTCTTTCAATGGGGGTAGTCAGGGTAAGGCCGGGGGTGAGATCGTGAAGCCTGACGACGTATCGGAGTTCGCGGAAAACTTCTAATGAAGATGGCCCCGCAAGATTGGGCGAAGCTGCGCCACTTCAAGGTAGGAGAATCGGACCAGCAAGGCCGACCCGCCTTCCCTCTGCCCTACATGATGGACAAGGATCTGATGTGCCGCCTCGACAGAATGCGGAGCGTTGTCGGCCAGCCATTCATTGTCCACGAAACCACCGGCGGCATTCACACTGTGCCATTGCATGGATTAGGCCTGGCGGTGGACGGCCACTTCATCGGTCTGAGTGCCATCGAGCAATACCTCTACGCGGAACAGTGGATGTGGCCGGGATTGGGCTTCTATCCTCATTGGAACGATCCAGGAATCCACCTTGATATGAGAGAGCATCCAGAACACACCAAGGGGGCGCGGTGGTGGAGAGATGAGGCTGGACAGTATCATCCAATCACTCCAAACGTCATCGTGAGGACTCAACAGCCATGAGCGAAGTCAACTGGGGATTTATCATCCAGATCGTCATTGCCGGGGGCATCGTATGGATCCTGAAAGGGGTCTCCACCATCAATGGGTCCATCAGGGAGATCAAGCAGTGGCAGACCGACCATGAGATGCTCGATTCGGTGAAATACGACCAGATGGAGACCCTACGCAAAACGGCCAAGCAAGAACGGCGAGACCTGTGGGCTGCCATCAAAGACAGCAAAGCATAAAGCGCGACCATGAAGAGAAGACATAGGAACAAGCCCACCGGGATTCGAGGGAAGTGGAGGGCAATGGATTTTAAGTCAAAACTCTATCTAGTTGTTCTCTGCCTTGGAACAATGACCGGCGGCAGCGCGGCCTTTGGTGTCCTGGGGGATACCTACCACCAAGCGAAGCCATGGGCGGGAAAGACCACTGAGGCCGTTGTTGCTGGTCTGCAATCGGCAGACCTGTACGCGAGGCTACGCTACATCGAGCGGAGGATCGAAGGGCTACAGAAGAAAAGGTTGAATCAGGGGGGCCTACTAACAGCGAAGCAACAAAAGGACCTCGACTTCTGGAAGGATGAGGAACGGGAGGTTGAGTTCATCCTTCAACGAATCCAACAAACAAATCGGCCATGGGGGAAATAATGGGAATCGAATTTCTAAGAGCCTGTGTGCGGCCTATTTCAACCCTGGCCGTTGTGACCGCAGTCATCGGGGGGTTCTTCCTGGAGCTGATCGCCGCCGAAGCCTTCCTGGGGATCGCCATCTTAATAATCAAATATTGGTTCGATACCAGGGACGAGCCTAAGACTCCACCGGCCCCATGACCCAATCTGAACTGTTCCGGTTCCTTGAGAGGACCGCCTGGGACGAGATCTACTGGGAGCGGGTGAAGTCCCGCGCCCTGCAACTCAAATCTGACGGCTGTACCGGGGTGCCTGATTGGTTTCTATATAGCTGCGAGGAACACGACATCCACTACCGCACCCACAAGACCATCCTGAGCGATGATCTGGACCGAGATCAGGCCGATTATGTGCTACGCCGCCGGGTGCAGCAAGGGTCCGTTTTCGGCTGGCTATCCCCTATCTCATGGATTAGGTGGACCGGGGTCCGAATTGCCGGGAATGGGGCCTGGAACGGCTGAGTTTGCCATCTTCCTCTAGGAAACCATCTGGTAAACGTCCGCATATCGGTAATTGATTTATTCTGCGGGGGAGGTGGTCTGTCTGAAGGATTTCGGCAAGCAGGATTTAGATTGATTCTCGGTATAGATCACGACCAACCTGCGGTGAACACCTTTGCAATAAATCACCAATCGGTAAAGGCAGTCAAAATGGATTTGCGGGGTTTTAATCCCTCTGATCTTCCAAATTGTGATGTGCTAATCGGCGGACCACCTTGTACTCAATTTTCGTCTTCTAAGTCTAATAAGACAAGGAACGTGCTAGATGGATTGGAGTTGGTGCAAAGTTTCCTCCGTGCTGTCTACATAAAAAAACCCAAATACTGGGTGATGGAAAATGTAGCAAAGATACAGGAACATCTCCCTAAAACATTCCCACTTTCTTGGATCGGGATTAATTCTCCTGGCACTCTGGAAGTGCCAAATCGAGGTGAATTTATCGCAGCAGATTATGGTGTTCCTCAGAATAGAGTTAGATATCTTATAGGAAACTTTCCTTCCCCAAAAAAATCACACATTTCACCTAACGAAATTGATTTATTCTCGGAGAGGAAAAGAGCGAAATGGTTAACGTTGAGAGATGTTTTGAATAGTTTCCCGGATCCTTCGGGGAGTACTAAGAGACAACTTTTAGATCCGAACTACCAATGCCAAATTTCTACAGGAGATTTGACAGATCATTTCTATGATACAACCCTGAATGATAGAGAATGCCGTAGTCTCCGAAAAACAAAGGAGGAACATCCCTTTATGGGATATATGCCTTTTTTCGAACGACTGGATCGTCCTGCACGGACGGTCGTTGCTACTCAGTTGGGTAGGGAGACCTTGGTTTTAAAGTCAACAACTGGTACCCCACGAAGATTAACAGTTAGGGAATGCGCCGTGCTACAAACGTTCCCAATAACTTTCCAATTTATGGGAGGCAGTTATTCTTCCAAATATCGTCTTGTTGGCGATGCAGTGCCGCCAAAGATGGCATATGCCATTGCAAATGAAATTCGTCGACTGGAAAACCGAAGGGTCAGGGTTAGTCCCAATATTTGTCTGACGGTTGACGTCAAAGCGCCGACCCCCAAAAACCCTTTTCCATCGGGAAAGCGAAAGCATACATATCTACCATTCAGGCGTTTTTCCGAGCATATTCCAGGAAAAGAGCAACGAGGTTGTCGAAGTGAACTAGACAATCTGAGTTTCGTGAAGCACAAAATCTTACTCGATGACTTTAAAGGCGTAATTTGGAATGCCCGCTTATACATCGGGGAAGGAAAGAATTCATGCTCATACATTATTACAAAAACGGAGGCGAAGAATTTTCTTTTTGCTTCAGAAATAGAACAGTCATTACGGGATAAGTTAACGGAATTTACAGGAGTTCTATCCGCGTGGTCTGCTTGTATTGAAAATTGGAGTGCTAAGGAGGTCCAAGAGGTTTGGAATAAAGGAGATCAGAAATTGGACTTGAACTTCTTGGTTGATGATGTTTCCCAATTAATAAACAAGCATTTCCCAAAGTCTATTTATGGCAATAAGAAATTAAAATCCCCAACTCAGAAGTGGTTTCCCGTCCGTGGAATACGGTTACGGATATTAATAGGTCTTTTTGCGGCATCGATTATCGCGGAAAAATTTAATTCTTAACCCCCAGGGGTGTCCGGGATAAGAGGACCGCTTATTTTTGTGAATGGGGGTAAATGGGCGCACAAATCCACAACCAGAGGCTGGATGCGGAAAAAAAACCATAGGGGGAGGCTTGCAATCCCTAGTATTCTTTGCTAGTAATAAAACTGTGACAGCGAAAGACATCAAACGACAGAGGGCGGCACTTGGCATGACGCAGCCGGAATTTGCCAAACGGTTAAAGGTGGCCCTGCGCACGGTGACGAAGTGGGAAGCGGAGGGGTGCCCTAATCGGTGGGATGAACTGCTAAAAGTGGTAGTGCGCCAGGAAAATATGGGGTTTCCGGTAGCGTAAAAAAAATTTCACCGAGGGGCAGCATTTTTTGCTGGACACAAGTTTTTAACCAGGGAAAGGAGGGAGAGATGGCAGTCGCCGACAGCATTGGTGAAGGGAGAAATGAAAGGAGGCGGGACTCCCTCTAAGGCCTTAGAGGGAGTCCCAGGCGGGGAGGAGTGGGATTCGATGACAGCCAGGCGATCCTACTCCCTTCAGGTACAAAGGCAAGGAAAAAAGGAGGAACAAAGTTGATGAAGCGCTATAGAAAGGAAAATTATGTTTTTATATGAATTTGTAGGCATCGCCTATATTGTTATTAGTCTCGCTACAGGTATATGCCTGGTAGCCAAACATGGTTGGAGGGTGTTTTAATATGGAAGCTGAGATGGAAGAAAGGCAGGAGATAGTCGAGGAGTACCCAGTCCAACAGGTTATCACTGAGGAGTTTATTGCCAAATTTGAAAAGCAAGCTGAGTTGTATCAGAACAGGTATCTTCCCATCTGCATGAGACTCACCAATGAAGCGGATTGGATCAATCATTCAACGGTAATAAACCCGAAATTCTCTCTTCAATGTTCGGGTGCTGAAAAGCTGTGTAATCCATTGGGGGTTAATTGGGATCGTCCAATGGTGATCAAGCACGAGCGGGAGGACGATAAGGGTAAATTCTATGAATATGAAGTGGAAGGGATTTTGAAGTCCAATGTCTTAAGACGTTGGGGTTGGTTCACTGGCAACTGTGATTCGCGGGATCAATTTTTCGTTGCACGAGGACATTTCGCAGAGGGTGATATTAGGAAGGCCGCGTTCTCCAACTGGTTGGTTAATGGTGTCACGCGATTGGCTGGGATTCGCAATCCGACCATTGAGTTGTTGGCAAAAGGTGGATTGCGTTCGGAGGATATTCAACGGATCGATTACAGCGGACAGAGGACCGGCCAAGCGAAAGGCAACGGGGGTGCCGCGATAACGATCAGTGAGCCGCAGCAAAAGCGATTGGTTGCGATTGCCCGGCAATGGAAGGTAAACGACGACAGGCTTGCCGGGATGGTGTGCGAGGGTTGGGATTACATTCAGGCTTCCGACAGCCTTTGGGGCGTCCTCTGTCAGATCAGGCGAAGTGACTACGACAAGATCGTTGGCACCGTGGAGCAAGCGGGAAAGACGGTGCAATAATGGAAGCGACACAACAGGCACCGCAGGAGGCACCTTCCAACGTCAAGGATCTGTGTGAGGAAATGACAGCGCGGCGGCTTGATATGATTAACAAGGATCTAGGCCCCTGGCCCAAGAACAACCCCACGGCCTCAGACATATCGGATTGTGAGCGGGAAACCGTGCTTGGCATGACGAATTGGGCAGACCGGCCACCGTTCCCCCCGGAGGTCCGGGCGCGTCTGGAGCGGGGCAACGTGATCGAGAACCATGTGATTAGAGACCTTGCCCTGCTCGGCTACACGGTTCGGGTGGAGCGGACCCCGTTTGAGATCAAGGACAAGAAAAACCGCATTGTGCTACGGGGCCGCATGGATGGGTTCATTGACTACGCCAAGAGAAAGACCGCGCCCATCGAGATCAAGAGCCTGAACCCCAACATCTACAACCAGATCCACACCCAGGAGGACTTTGATCGATACACCTTTTTCAGGAAATACCCGCGCCAGTTACAGAGCTATATGTATGCGTACAACTTTGAGGAGGGAATGTGGATCTTGGACGATTGCCTGGGCCATCAGAAGTTCATCCCGTGCACCCTGGACTTTGACCGCGTGGATGCGATCCTAAAGCAGCTGGAGAGCGCGGTGGAACACCGGGAGAACGGCACCCTGCCCGATTACCACAAAGATCCGAGCGTATGCATGAAGTGTTGGGCGTTCAAGAGGATCTGCACCCCTCCGTTCTTTACCGGCGAGGGAATAAAAATGATCGATGACCCGGAACTGGAGAGCAAGCTGGAGGAGTGGGGGCGGCTCAAGCCTGAGTTCTCTGCGTACACGAAGATCGACAAGGAATTGAAGGAGCTATTCAAGGAGCGCGACAACCTCGTGATCGGGAAGTGGCTTGTTAAGGGTACGCTTGCCACCAGGTCCATGAAGGCGCAACCGGCGAAGGAGGCACAGGCCATAACGTATTGGAAGTCCACCATCGAGAAGATCGACAACAGCCCGGAGGAGGAGGATGTCGATGACTAACCTCTACAAAGTAACGATCCGGCGGACCTTAATCTACGAGGTTGAGGCATGGGATCGGGAAGATGCCGAGTTCCTGGCAAAGGCAAAGCAGGACGCGGCGAACAACGAACAGCCCGAGGATGTGGTAGCGGAGGAAGTGATCGACGTGATCCGTGTACCGCTCTCGCTTGAGACACCGGTGGGTGACTTCATCTCGGAGCAGACCAAAAAAATCCTGGCTACCCTGACGCCGCGAGAAGAGCAGGTCTTGAGGATGCGCTTCGGCCTTGGCGACGAATCGGTTCACACCCTGGAAGAGGTGGGGCAGAAGTTTTCCGTCACTCGCGAGCGTATTCGCCAGATAGAGGCCAAGGCGCTGCGTAAGCTCAGGCATCTGACCGCAGAATGTTTCTACCGAGTGATTAGAGACCTTCAACAAATGGGGGAGTGAGCCGTGCCAGGAATCAAGCGATACTTTCCGGTAAGCCATGATTTTCTTGATGACCCAGACGTTTATCAAATGCGTAAAGAATTTGGAGATAGATCGGTGTTTATGTGGATGAGGATATTATCATGGTCAGACCGCAATGAAGGGGGTTTGACGGGAGATCCAACCTACATCGCCTCGACATTTGGCCGAGATCACGACCCGATCCACCCGACATCGAACGCCAAACGCGGCTTGAGGTTGCTCCAATGGATGGTAGATCACCGATGGATCGAACGCACATCAACCGGCTATCTTGTCTGTAACCACTGGAATTACCACAGAACCAGGGAACCGAATAAAACCCACGCGGGAATTAATAACCTCCCTCCTAACCCTCCGACCTTTCCTAACCTTCCTAAGAGAGAGAGAGAGAGGGGGAAACCCTCCACTCTCTATCCTGAAAATTTCAAGATCCCGGATTCGGTCAGGGTACTCGCTGTTAAAAATAAATGGAGAGACCTGGACCAGGAACTTGACCAGTTTAAGGCTCACCACCAGGCGGTAGGGTCTAGGTTCGTGAATTGGGAAGCGGCGTTCAGGAAATGGATGGGCAACACGATGAAATTCAATGGGGGCAAGGAAGAAACGTCGAGAGAGCAAATGGACAGGTTGTTCCCAGATGAGCAAGGGACCAACGAAGCATCAACGGAAACGGAGGGTTAGGTGACTCCAAAGGAAGCTGTGACCGATCTAAAAGAGTTCTATGCCAGAAGAATGAGTGATGTCCAGGCTCAGTTCTACATCCGAGAGCTTTCGGGAATCCCCTTTAATACGCTCAGGCACGGCATAGATCAATGCAAACGAGAATCCCCGCATTTTCCTACCCTTATGGTCCTTTCCAGGTTCATAGCCATAGCCAGGGAACAGGAAGCCCGGTTTGAGAACAATCGCCAATCAGCATCCTTGGATTCAGCTAAGTACGCGGATAACGAGTACGCCAAGGAATCTTTCCGGTTCATCAAGATGGCCTGGAAGAGAAATAAGACCCAAGATGAAAAGGAGGCCCTTCTGGCCGGGATGAGGATGATGGAGACCACTTGGCCGGGCAGGGGATGGAATAAACAGGCGGAGGACCTAACGGAGTCTTACGGAAGGAATGAGGGGCGAGAAAAGAAATAAGGAGAGCGGCCAGGGCGGTATGGGAGAATCTCCGGCTTTGCCCTGGCCAAGGTGGCCCCCCAGTATCGCCTCGAACATACTTCTTAGCCGAACAAAGGCAAGTAAAAAATCACCCTTTCCGGGGTGAGATTTTAGGCCTCGCCGCCGTTGACAGCCCTGATCGGCTGGTGAGAGACTGCCTCCTCCGACGAGGTTACGGCAAGACTTTCAGAAGGAGACCCCTACCACTATGGCACGTGCGAAAAAGAATACGGACAAGAAAAGCAACGGAGCAAACCTCGGCTTCGAGGCCACGCTATGGTTGGCCGCCGACAAGATGCGAAACAACTTAGACGCGGCAGAATACAAGCATGTAGTCCTAGG
>Ga0209434_1000499_pt1 | contig 18934 bp, 29 predicted proteins | sample ETNvirnome_2_300_FD_184068 | JGI IMG/M metagenome (GOLD analysis project Ga0209434, IMG submission 184068) | Marine viral communities from the Pacific Ocean - ETNP_2_300 (SPAdes) (version 2) | ecosystem: Environmental > Aquatic > Marine > Oceanic | place: Pacific Ocean | collected 2013-06-22
AGCACGACGCAGGCTTTAATGAGATACAGGCAGGGGAACTTTGTGCAGTTGCCGAGTGACGATTGGGTAGATTCTGAGCCCTCCACCTATATCCGGAGCTATTATGGCTGACGACGTATTCCATGTAACTTTTACAAGGAATCTTCCGGATATTCAGGAAAGAGGGCTTGATCCTCTTTCTGAAAGCTTGTGGTCAAAGCAAGAAACCGGCGAGCGTTATCAACAGGAACCTTCTATTTATTCTTTTTCCGATCCGGGGGATGCTCTTCACTGGGCCTCTAAGATGAGGTACGAGTTCGGCTATGAAGGTGAAAGCTCTTCCCCGGCGGATGTGTCTATTGTTCGATTAAGGGGTGGGGAGCATTGGGATCAAGACCCTTCTGAAGATTTGAGTTTGGGGAAATCATCAAGACGAAGCTTGCAGCCTATAGCCCCGGAAGACGTTCTTGAAGTTATTTCTGTGCCGGAACCTGCCGGAATTAATGAAGAATTTCAGAGAGAAGTACCCGGAGGGGCATTCGATGAATGGATACAGTATTATGGCAGTCGTATAAGAGAACCACGGCCCACGGAGCAAGCTACCGTACCCGAAACATCCAGCGAACGTTTAATCAAGCTACGTCAGGCTGCGGAAATGGAGCTTCCTGAAGAGGGGGCCGCTGCGGAAGCTCCCCCTACGACGCCCCTCGCACCACGGCCCAACTTACCCGCTGTTGTTCCGAAACAGGATAGACCGGGACGTGGCATTGGAAGTTTTGCGGGTGCGCTTGGCAAAAGGCTTCCTCTCTTTCAGCTTGCTCAAGCTGCACAACAAGGTTGGAATCTACTACCGGAGGAGACAAAAGCAGATGCACGAGATATTTTCTCATCTATGAACGAACCGGATCCTTTTGGACTGGAACTTGGTCTCCCGGAAGAAGAAATTGCTGCAAAGATAGATGAATTTGGAGAGAGCGCTTGGAACTGGATTGAGAGGCAGTTTGGGGGAGGAGAACAGGAACCAACTGGAATTGCTACGTTGGACCTATCCATGGAACCTGAAATAGTTGCCCAACGTGCAAGTGATCAGGGCTTTAATATAGATGCCTATCATGCAACTAGAGATGATTTCCCGGTTTTTGAGAAGGGAGATATTGGATTTCATTTTGGAACCTACAATCAGGCTAATACTAGATTGGAGATGACCAGAGAATTGGAGAGAATTGATCCGGGCCACCTTGCCCGATTGCCCCTTGAAGGCGAAAATATAATGCCTGTAAAGATCCGGCTACATAATCCTCTGGAACTTCCTGATGTTGGACAATGGAAAAGGCCGGAAGTTATCATTCGTAATGCCTTGGAAACACCTTGGGGGAAAAAACGCTGGGATGAGCTATATGATTTGATGGAGGAGCATGAAACGTGGGCAGAGAAGCATTACCTGACTGGGAAGGCACTCATACAGGATTGGATAGATTCTCCAAAAGCCATAGAGCTTATGGACAAGCTGCGAAATCTAATGATAGAGGATGGTTATGACGGTATTAAATACCGTAATATAGCTGAGAGGACATATGACCCAGAAACGGGCTTCTATATTGTCCCCCAATCTGAAGAAGAATATACCTCTTACATTGTATTTTCAAATGCTCCCGAGAACATTCGATCTCGTTTTGCGAGGTTTGATCCCGCCAAATCTAACGAAGCTGGTTTGAATAAAGCCCATGGTGGATTTGTAGATAAGCCCCTATATTCGAGGAGTTGAGCATGGAAAGTCCAACATGCCCAAAATGTGGCTGCGATAAGCCCAAGGTTTTTGTACACGGGCACTATCAATGCGAGGATTGTAAATGTATTGTAGACGGGGATTGTTGTCAGGGGGAAATGGAGCAAGAGTCTCAGGATGCCAATTCGTAAAGTAAAAGGCGGATGGACATTTGGCGGTGCTGTATACAAAACCTTAAAAGCAGCCAAAAGAGCGTACAAGGCTTATTTAGCCAAGAAGCATAGTAAAAAGAGGAAGTGAAATGCCTAATGTAGCAGGAGTTAGTTTTGACTATACCCCTCAGGGGATGAGGGCTGCGGAAGAATATCGCAGGTCCTTGTCTCCACGGAGACGCAATATGGGCTTCCGACCTCTTGGTATGCAAGAAGGTGGTGAGCCCATTTCGTCAGACGTGCGCGCGGCTTATCAAGAATTTATTGATATGACGCGAAGCAACGCAACCACAGCGGAAGTTGCTGCCTACATTGAGCGGAACCGGTCAGACTTGGAATACATAGCAAATACGTACATGGGTACCCAGTTTGATTTTTTGCGCAGAATGTTAGAGCAGTTCCCGGCGCCGTCGCCGCAAGGAATTCCTTCCTACGATGCACCAGTGAGTGAGTGGGGGGATCTGGGAGACGTATTTCGCCAATACGCGAGTGCGCGTGCGGGGGATTATGACCCTCAGACGCAGATGCAGCCCAAGTCGGGAATGCAAAGCTTTCCGGGGTATGAGGGAGGAACGGGAGATTATTACCCTCCGCAAGTTGAACAAAATCCCACGGATTTCCGGAACAGAAAGTTCTCGTATCCTCTTGCTCCCCAAGGAATGGCTCATGGTGGCGTCCCGAGAGGAACCGTGGACGGGGAACTCAGGTCACGTGGTTACATGACGGCTAGAGAAGCAGGAGAAACCATGCGTGAACGCCTTTATGGTGGAATTGGTTCTCTGTATACAAGGCGTGGATAAAAGGTATGGCACAGAATCCTCTTCCAAGAAGTAATTTTGGAACCTCTTCCCTTGTAGAAAGACGCAATCAAATTCCTCCTGTTGAGTTGGACGTGGAGGAGGGTCAGGGGGCCGTGGTCCCTGTAGAGGGAGACGTTGTAATTGAGGCTCCCGGCCTGACTGTTGAAATGGAGGAGGATGGTGGAGTTGTCGTGGATTTCGATCCACAGTCCACGGCCCACGGTTCAGGAGAATTTTACGACAATTTAGCCGAAGAGATTTCTGACACTGATTTATCCAGTATTGCGTCTACAGTTCTTGAGGAATATGAGTCTAACAAGTCTGGTCGTAAGGATTGGGAAGACGCTTATACGAACGGACTTGAGCTTCTTGGATTTAAATATCAGGAGCGAACGGAGCCTTTTCGCGGAGCTTCTGGTGTAACGCATCCTTTATTGGCTGAAGCTGTGACACAATTTCAGGCGCAGGCTTTCGGAGAGCTTTTTCCGTCCGGAGGGCCTGTCAGGACTGAAATTATAGGACGAGTGACGCCCGAGGCTGAGCAACAGTCAGAGCGCGTCCGCCACTACATGAATTACCAGATTACGTGTGTTATGAAGGAATACACGCCTGAATTTGACCAGATGTTGTTTTATTTGCCGCTGTCAGGCTCTACTTTTAAGAAGGTTTATTATGATGAGTTTTTGGGTAGGGCTGTTAGTAAGTTTGTACCGGCTGAACAACTGGTTGTTCCGTATACGGCAACGGATCTGGAAACGGCTGAAAACGTTACGCATGTTATTCAGATAAGTGAAAACGATTTACGCAAGAAACAGGTTGCAGGTTTTTACCGTGATATTGAGGTAACACCTTCGCAAACCGACCCCTCTGAAATTAAAGAGGAGATGAACGATATTTCCGGTGTAGAACCCTCCTATCTTGATACCGACGTAACCTTATTGGAATGCCACATTGCTTTGGATATTCCGGGTTACGAGGACGTTGGGGAGGACGGGGAAAACACCAAGATCAAGCTTCCTTATATTGTAACGGTATCTGAGAATAATGGAAAAGTTCTAAGTATCCGGCGGAACTGGAACGAAGAAGATTCTCATAAGAACAAGATTCAATATTTTGTTCATTTCAAGTTTTTGCCCGGTTTTGGTTTTTACGGTCTTGGCCTGATCCATATGATTGGAGGGCTGAGTCGAACGGCGACGGCGGCGCTACGTCAACTCATAGACGCCGGAACTCTGTCTAATCTCCCCGCAGGGTTCAAGGCGCGCGGACTTCGTATCCGTAATGATGATGAGCCGTTGTCGCCGGGAGAATTCCGCGACGTTGACGCACCGGGGGGCGCTATCCGCGATGCCTTGATGCTGCTTCCTTATAAAGGTGCCGATCAAACATTGTTCCAATTGATGGGATTTTGCGTGGAAGCCGGTCAACGATTTGCTGCCGTGTCCAATTTACAGGTTGGAGAAGGCAATCAGCAGGCTCCTGTTGGTACGACCATTGCCATGTTGGAGCAGGGGGCCAAAGTGATGTCCGCTATTCATAAGCGGTTGTACTATGGCCTTAAAGAAGAATTCTTTTTACTGGCCCATGTCTTCGGAGAGTTTTTACCTCCGGAATATCCGTACAACGTTGTGGGTGCGGAAAGAACCATAAAGTCGGAAGACTTCGATGACCGGATTGATGTCGTTCCAGTAGCCGATCCTAACATCTTCTCAATGGCGCAGCGCGTTACATTGGCACAAACGGAACTACAACTCGCACAATCGGCTCCTGATCTTCATAACATGTATGAAGCGTATAGGCGCATGTATAAGGCGATTGGTGTACGCGATGTTGACACGATTCTGAAGCCCATGGAGCAAGGAGATCCAGAGCCTAAAGATCCCGCAATCGAAAATGCCAACTCATTGGAAAATGTCCCCTTAGAGGCCTTTGAAGGGCAAAATCACGACGCACATATTATGGCGCATCTTGTATTTGGCGCATCTGGTATGGTAGCCCAGTTGCCTCAAACAATCATGTCGCTCCAAAAGCATGTAATGGATCACATTGCATTGAAGGCGAGAGAGCAGGTAATGGCTGAGATGGGACAACCGATTCAGGGACAGGAAATATCCCCAGAACAGTTTATGCAAATTGAGGGGATGGTTGCGGATTTAATTTCTCAAGGAATGCAGGAAGTGAAGCAGATCAGTCTTCAGTTAAGTGGGCAGGGACAGGAGGATCCCTTGATCGCTTTGAAAGCACAGGATCTGGAAATCAAGGCTCGTAAAGATCAGCAGGATACGAGCATTGATTTACAAAGGCTTGAATTAGACAAGCGAAAAAATCAGAATACAGTGGCGTTGGGCAACAAACGCATTCAGTCTAATGAGGGAATTGTAGATGCGCGTATACGCGCTGCACGAGAACGAGAACTCCTAAAACAGAAAGGTAATTAAGATGGCTGAAAAAAGTAAAAAGCCTCTTGCAGGAAGAATTTCAAAAGGTATGCTTATAAAAGGACAGGGAACTGTTCCTTATAATGGGCCAAAAGTAGTACCGTCCCTAGATTCCCCCAATGTTGTAGTGGAAAAAGGCACTAAACGAGGGACAGGGGCTGCTCTTAGGGCTAAATCCTTTATTTATTGTTAGGAGGTCTCTATGGTTAATTGGGCTATAGGACGAATACGTGAACCTTCAACCTATGCCGCGATTGGTGTTGCAGCCATGGGTGTCGGTATTCTAATCGACCAGCAATATTTGGTTATGGCGGGTATTGCGGTAGCAATTCTTGCCTTTGTCTTGAAAGAAAAAGGCGTTTACTAAGTTCTAATGTATGGACGACTACAGATTAATAATAACTCTTGGCGGCATCCTAGCTAGCCTTGCGGCTGCATGGGGTGTCGCCAAGAATCAATTAAAAGCTATTATAAAGGACATGGAGAAACTAGAGAATCAACATTCAGGAGAATCTGAACGTATTGATTCAATATATACTAGAATAACCGTTGTCGAAAATAGATTAGCTGTTGTTACCGGCATTCTGCAACCGGAAAAACTACATCAAAATACAAAAGAAAAAGCTACTTTTCAGGCCAAAACAGAAGAGAAACTTGAGAGATTACTGTATACAACTCGCCAAATAGAAAGAAGAATGGATAAATTGGAAAATAAAAATGTTAGCTAGCCTTATTCCAAATTTAATTCCTGTAGTTGGTGATGTTTTAGATAGGTTTTTCCCGGATAAAGAAAAAGCAGAACAAGCAAAACGGGAAATCGAGGCCCAACTCACTACACATCTCGCCCAAATCGACCTAGCTCAACTTGAAGTTAACAAGGCCGAGGCCTTATCCAGAAACATTTTTATCGCTGGTTGGCGACCCTTTGTTGGATGGTCCTGCGGGCTTTCCTTGTGTTACGTCTATTTGATACAGCCAATAGCTGTATTTATTATGGGTCAGACGGGTTATTTAGTTCATCTTCCCGAGTTAGACATTAGCACGATGATGCCTGTTTTACTCGGAATGCTCGGACTCGGAGGTCTGCGTACTTGGGAAAAACATAAAGGCGTTACTAGATAATGGATGGGATTTATTTAGCGCAACATCTTTTGAAAATTATTAAAGAGCGTCGTGACCGGATTACAGAAATGTTGGAGTCTGGATCTGTTAAAAATATGGAGGAATATAGTCGATTGGTAGGTTCATTAGAATCTATGGATTATATTAGTAGCGAATTAAAGCAAATACTTGACAAACATGAGGAACATGGGGAATAAGCTATGGGTGCTGTGAAACAATCTATGTTAGAAGAGTCAGAAGAGGAATATCGTGAACAAGAAAAACGAAAAGAAAAACAATATTTAATGGAAGATAAACTAGCGCAACAGCATGAAGAATATCTCATAGAAAATTCTATTCAGAATCAAATAGAAGAAGATTATGAACAAGATCAGATCGAAGCTCGGATCGAAGATCAGATGATCGAAGATCAGATCGAAGCTGAGATCGAAGCTAAGATAGAAGCCCAGATCGAAGATCAGATGATCGAAGATCAGATCGAAGCTGAGATCGAAGCTAAGATAGAAGCCCAGATCGAAGATCAGATGATCGAAGATCAGATTGAAGCTGAGATTGAAGCTAAGATCGAAGCTCGGATCGAAGATCAGATGATCGAAGATCAGATCCAAGCTCAAATCGAAGAGGAACATGAGTGCAAAATCCGAGGAGAGCCTTATTTTCGGCCAAAATTTATTGTGTCTTCCTTAATTGATCCGGGCGCAAAAATAAAATGACCGCTCAAGACAAAACTGGAAAAGTAGTTTCCTTGAAGAAAGCTTATATAAAACCAGAAGAAAAGGTGTTGGATCCAAATAAAATTGATGCAAGTTCCATGGAACGTTTACCGATGCCATCGGGCTGGCGTATTCTTATTCTCCCTTATAGGGGGAAGGGAAAAACGGAAGGCGGTATTTTGCTTCCGGATCAGGTCGTGGATCGTGAGGCGGTAGCCACGGTATGTGGTTATGTATTAAAAGTGGGAGAGCTTGCTTACAAGGATAAGGATAAGTTTCCCGAAGGCCCGTGGTGCAAGGAAAAGGACTGGGTAATATTTGGCCGTTATGCGGGAGCACGATTCAAGATTGATGGGGGAGAAGTGCGTATTCTAAACGATGATGAAATCATCGCCGTTATACAGGATCCGGAAGATATCCTGCACATATAACATGGAGACTGACCCATGCCAGAGACTAAAGAAGAATTAATTGATATTCCTTCAGAAGGAAAACCTGTTGATGTTGAGGTAGTAGCTTCTGTGGCTCAAGAAGTTGGAGAAGTTGGAGAAGCCGAACACGAAGAATATAGCCAAAAGGTTCAGAAACGTATTGACAAGATGACGCGCAAATTGCGCGAAGCCGAAAGACAGCAGAAAGCAGCATTAGAATTTGCACAAGGCGTACAGAAAGAGAATAGTTCTCTGAAAACAAGGGTGCAGGATTTAGATGTTGGGTATGTAAGTGAATATGGTGACCGCGTAGCTTCTCAATCTGCCGCGCTTCAGAAAGACTTGGAGGTGGCAATAGCTACCAACAATACTTCTGAGCAGGTTGGTTTAAATAAAAAGATGGCCCAATTGGCCATTGAAGAGGAGCGGGTTAAGGCAGCAAAACTTGAGCAGGACGCTTTTGTTAAGCAGTCACAAATGCAGCAAACTCCGCAAATGCAGCAAACTCCCCAACAAGCTGATGTTCCTATAAGAGTGGATCCAAAAGCAGAGCACTGGGCAAGTAAAAACGAGTGGTTTGGAGAAGATGACGCCATGACATTTGCCGCTTTTGGAATTCACAAAACTTTAGTTGAAAAGGAAGGCTTTGACACAAATAATCCAGACTATTATGATGAAATAGATAGAAGAATGCAGGAGGCTTTTCCCCATAAATTTAACGGTACTTCCGAAGGGGAAATAGTCACCGTAACAGAAGGTCGCCGTCCTCAACAGGCCGTGGCTTCTGCCGTTCGCTCCAGTAGCTCTGGGCGCAAAATAGTAAAGCTCTCTCCTAGTGAAGTAGCTATTGCTAAAAAACTAGGAGTGCCACTTGACGAGTACGCGAAACACAAAAAAATCTCGTGATGGGAACGATATTATGAATGATACAACTATTGATCGAACTCCTCGCGCTTCCAAGAGCCGCACGGCAAAACCACGTCGGAAGCCTTGGGCACCCCCGTCTTTACTAGACGCTCCTGAACCACCCGAAGGCTACGTCCATCGCTGGATAAGAGCCGAAGTTAGGGGTTTTGATGATCGGAAAAATGTCTCCGCCCGTATGAGAGAAGGGTGGGAACTGGTCCGAAAAGACGAATACCCTGAATTTGAGGCTCCGACTATTGATTTCGGCAAGTATGAGGGCGTTTTTGGGGTGGGGGGACTTTTACTGGCACGTATTCCAGTAGAGATTGTCGAAGAGCGGACTGAATATTTCAAAGATAGAACTTCTGAAGCTATGCAGGCTGTTGATCACGATCTCTTAAAAGAAACGCAGCATCATTCGATGGCGATTCAGAAACCTGAACGACAATCGCGTGTTACGTTTGGTGGCCCTAAAAAATCTTAGGGCTTATTATTTTAATCTCAAATTGCTTTAAGGAGCAAACGGTATGGCTAATCTCAATGGATCGTGGGGTTTGAGACCTATCGGTAAGATGGGTCAAAACTCCAACTCCACTGGTGTTAGTGGCTATACAATGTATGAAATTGCCAATGGCAATTCGAACGCCCTTTACCAAGGTCAACCTGTTATTCCCCTATCTACGGGGTACATTGATTTAACAGGTAATGCCGCAGGAGGGACTGTTGGTTTGCTTGGCGCTTTCATGGGTTGTGAATATGTCGCTAGTGCTACTGGAAAACCCACGTGGTCACAGTATTGGCCCGGTTCTGGGGCTGATAGCAATCATCCAGTAAAGGCTTGGGTCGCAGATGATCCAAATCAAATATTTGTAGTTGCTACTGACGCCACGTGGACATCCAAGGCAACGGCGAGAGCCGCTGTATTTGCAAACGCAAACTTTGCCACAGCGACCAGTGGAAGTACTACTACTGGTATGTCATCTGGTACATTGGCTGTTTCAACGATTGCCACCACCAATTCCTTGAATTTGAGGATATTGGGGTGGGTTGAAGATGCTGCCAACGAAGATTTCAGTGCTGCTGGAATTGGTGCCTTGGTGCGTTTGAACAACCACTTCAACAGTCCTAACGGGTCTGCTGCTGGTGGTACTGCAGCCACTGTTGGCATATAGGAGGGTTGAATAATGGCTATTAGTAGAGCACAACTCGTCAAAGAGTTGGAACCCGGCCTAAATGCCTTGTTTGGTCTTGAATATGATCGCTATGATCGAGAGCATGAACAAATTTTCTCAATGGAAAGTTCAGATCGTGCTTTTGAAGAAGAGGTCATGTTGAGTGGTTTCGGAACTGCGCCAACCAAAAGTGAAGGTTCCTCTGTATCTTACGACGATGCACAGGAAGCTTACACGGCTCGGTATACGATGGAGACTATTGCACTTGCATTCTCCATCACTGAAGAAGCAGTTGAAGACAATCTCTATGATCGTCTAGCTTCTCGATATACTAAAGCTTTGGCACGTAGCATGAGCCAGACTAAGCAGGTTAAGGCCGCAGCGGTTCTTAACAATGCGTTTGACAGCAGCTACACTGGAGGTGACGGTTTGGAACTTTGTTCCACCGCGCATACTTTGGTAAGTGGCAGCACTTTCCGCAATGAACTTTCAACGGCAGCGGATCTTAATGAGACAAGCCTCGAACAGGCCCTCATTGATATTTCAAGCTTTGTCGATGAAAGAGGGCTGAAAGTGGCGGTTCGTGGTATTAAAATGGTTGTTCCAAAAGAACTCCAGTTTACCTCTGATCGTTTGTTAGAATCCACGCTTCGTACAGGTACGGCAGATAATGACATCAATGCCGTAAGGAACATGGGAATGCTTCCCGAGGGTTACGACGTTAACCATTTCCTTACTGATACGGATGCTTGGTTTATTATGACGGACGCTCCAAATGGACTTAAGGGTTTTAATCGCACCCCGATTAGAACTTCCATGGAAGGCGATTTCGATACCGGCAATGTGAGGTACAAAGCCCGTGAACGCTATGCGTTTGGTTGGTCGGATCCTCGCGGTATCTTCGGATCTCCCGGAGCGTAATAAACGAAAAAGGGGGAGGGGTTCACCCCCTCCCCCGATTTCTGGGACTCATAGCCCTAGCGACTGGCCCAGCAGACGCTTACAAGACTCTAGGGCGAAACCTTTGTAAGGAGGTAACGTTATGGGTACGACACGTTTTTCTGGCCCGGTTATGTATAGTGGTCATGGGAATGACTCAAGCAAATTGGGCACATGGTTTAGAAATTTACCAATCCAAGTCAATCCAGATTATGTCTTTAAGTATGATGACTTCACTGGTATTGACATTGATGACACTGATGACTGGACCAAGTCTGTTCTCAATAGTGGAACATTAAGCCTTCTTGCGGACCATGTTGGCGGTTGGGCAAAATCTACGGGCGATGGTTCAACTGATAACTCTGGCGGCGCGATTCAGGGTAATGAAATCTTCTTGGCCGAAGCCAGTAAGAATATTTATTTCGAAGCCCGTGTAGCCGTGGCGGATGCCGACGACATGGATATGTTCGTTGGTCTAGCAGAGAACGGCACGTTTGCCACGGGTGTCCCATTTACTGCGAATAATCAGATAGGGTTCCTTCTTGTTGAAGGCGCAGCAGATATTTATGCAAATTGCGATAGTGGTGGAACCGAGACCAAGACAGACACTGGTATAGATTTTGCTGATGGGGCGGAATCAAGTGCCAATATTACCAATACCCGGACTCTTGGTTTTATCGTAAAAGGAACAGGTCAGGTTGAATTCTATGTTGATCGCGTTCTCAAGACCACGACAACTGATAATATACCAACCTCGGCTCTGACACCTTGGTTTTGCGCCATGTCTGGTACGACTACGGCAGATGCTTCTTGGTGCGATTATATCTGGGTGGCTGCTCAAAGAATTACGAGTGGAATGACCCAATATAATGATGCGCCGTAGGAAATAGAATAGAGGATTAGATTAAGGACATCGCCTTAATCTAATCCTCTTATAGGAGGTGACTTATGGCTGAGACAGGCAAAAAGAAGTCTGTAACTAAGGAAAGTCCCAAAAAGGAATCCAAATATTCTTATGAAATTAATTCCAAGAAGGATTTTCCTGTCCCCGGAACCACCAAATATAAGATGATGGTTCTTTCGGGGGAGATTAAGGAGTAGGCCATGGCTGATGCCGTAACAACAACAACAGTAATTGACGGTGCTAAGACTGCCGTAATTTATTGTACCAATACCAGTGATAGTAGTGGGGAATCGGCTGTTACTAAAGTAGATGTATCGGCACTATCTTCTCTCCAAGATGGAACCGCTTGTACAGGAGTTAGGATTCAAAAAATCATTTTTTCAAATGTTGGTATGGGCGTAAAAATACTTTGGGATGCAACCACTGATGTTATTGCTGCCCAATTACCCGCTGATTATTCGGATACTTTAGATTATTCGGATATTAGCGGCCTTCCCAACGTTGCAGCTTCCGGAGGAAAAACTGGAGATATACAGTTTACAACTGTAGGTCATAGTAGTGGGGATACTTACTCAGTAGTACTTTACTGTTTAAAAGAATATTAAAGTTATGAGTGAGGATTATTATTACACTCATATGGAGAGAAAAAATGAACTAGCCATAGTTCAAATTAAAGAAGAGTTAAAGCATCTTGCGGAAAAACTGGATATGATTAGAGCAAATGATCTTATTCACATTCAGAAGTCTATAGATGGAATAAATAAAATTTTATGGGCCGTGGGTCTTTTACTTTTAGGCCAGCTAGCTTTCGCTGTACAAGCGGTTCTTTGGAGCTAGTAAATTGAGGGACATTTATTGTTATGGCTGTTTCCGGATCAAAAGATTTTGAACCAGATGTTGCTGAATATATAGAGGAAGCTTTTGAGCGTTGTGGTCTGGAGTTAAGAACTGGATATGACGCTAGAACGGCTCGTCGTTCCCTTAATTTCTTATTCGCAGATTGGGCTAATCGTGGTCTTAATCGTTGGACCATTGAGCAAGTAACTCAAAATGTAGCCTCAGATATAATAGAATATCCTTTAGGCACTATCACTCTTTCTGTAGCAGCTAGCGGAAGCTTTACAATAGCTGAAACTATAACTGGTGGAACAAGCGGTGTTACCGCATCTATTATTACAAAACCATCTAGTACAAGTATGACAATAACGGTTCCTTCTGGAACTTTTACAGCTTCAGAAACTATAACCGGATCATCGAGTTCCGCAACGACGACTGTATCTTCTGTTCCTTCCCTTGAAAACGTACAGTCTTCCATAGATATATTGTCTGCTGTTATTAGACGAAGTAGTCAGGATATATCAATACAAAGAATGAGCAGGGATGATTATTTAAACATACCCGATAAAACTACTACGGGAAGACCTGTACAGTTTTATGTGGATCGTCAAATAACTCCTATTATAAAAATATGGCCTGCTCCAGAAAATAATACGGATCAAATTATATATGACAGGCTTGTTAGAATAGATGATGCCGATACCTCGATAAATACGGCTCAAATACCCTTTAGGTTTTATCCTTGCCTAGCTGCGGGTTTGGCATATTACATTTCTCTGAAACGAGCGCCTGATAGAGTACAGGTTCTAAAAACTCTTTATGAGGAAGAGTTTGATCGTGCTGCTTCAGAAGATCGTGATAGAGCATCTCTTTCCATAGTTCCATCTGAATCGTCCCTGCGGGTGACAGGTTAATGGCTAGGTTTGCTTCTAATAAATATGCCTTGGGGATTTCGGATCGCTCCGGTGCGGCATATAAATTACGGGACATGAGAAAGGAGTGGACGGGCTTCTTAGTAGGAAAAGATGAATGGGAGTCCAAACAACCGCAATTGAATCCCCTGAAAGTAGTCGGGGATCCACAAGCTTTGAAAAATCCTAGGCCCGATAGGACAGAACCTGCTGTAGAAGTTCTTTTGCCTTTCAACGGTTTTCGCTCGGCGGGATCGGGAACAACGACAATAACGGTAACAGAACCGGGACATGGCCGTTCAACTGGGGATACTGTAAGATTTAGAAACGTAAGTCCCTTTGATGGTTTTCCGGAGAGTATGTTGGAAACCGAGGCGGGATTTTCTATAACAGAAGTTGATTCTGATAATTATACATTTGTTGCTACTAGTGGGTCGGCAACATCAGGAAATGTGGCTGGCGGCGGCGGAGTTGCTTCTGCTGGCCCTGTAACGGTGAGCGCGTAATATGGCCTATACTTTTGCGACATTAAAAACTGCTATTCAGGACTACACACAGAATACGGAGACGACGTTCACGAATCAGCTATCTAGATTTATTATAAATTCCGAAGAACGAATTTTAAAAGAATGTCAGCTTTCTGTTTTCCGTAAAAATGTATCTGGAAGCCTATCTAGTTCGAATAAGTTTTTAACAAAACCCACGGATTTTCTCGCGCCTTTCTCTTTGAGCGTAGTTGTAAGCTCAGAGAACAAATTTCTGTTGTATAAACATATAACGTTTTTACAGGATTATACGCCCAATCCCGCCACTACAGGAGAGCCCCTGTATTACGGGGATTGGAATGACGAGACTTTATTAATTGCTCCGACTCCGGATGATAATTATTCCGCTGAGTTACATTATTTTCATAGACCAACTTCAATTACATCAACCAGCGATGGAACAAGTTGGCTTGGGACAAATGCCGAGCTAGCCCTTCTGTATGGTGCCTTGGTGGAAGCCTATACTTTTATGAAGGGGGAGACTGATTTACTGGGGCTATATAATTCCCGATTTGAAGAATCTATACAATGGTTGAAGAATCTTGGAGAAGGAAAACAGACGCAAGACCAATATCGTTATGATCGTATCAGAAAAGACGTTGCATGATTAATCTTAAAGGAGCATCGGTAGCTTTAGTCGGATTAGGAGATTCTCAAAGAGAATATACCTCTTCCGTGGCTAATGGAGCAGAATACGATGAGGTGTGGGCGGTAAACTCTATGCTGGCACCTATTAAGCATGATCGAGTGTTTATGATGGATCCGCCGTCTAGATTTTTTGAAACTGATTTAGCGGGCAAGCAAACATCCGCTCTTAGAAGAGAACTTCCTAAACATCCCGGTCCAATATATACCTGCGAGCTTGATAATAGAGTTCCGGGAGCAGTTCTTTATCCTTTAGAGGAGATTGTAGCGAAAACAGGTCTTTGCTATTTTAATAATACAATTCCATATGCGATAGCTTTTGCCATTTATTCTGAAATAGAAAAACTTTTTTTATATGGCATAGATTATTCCTATAAAACTAATTTACACATGGCTGAATCAGGACGCGCCTGTACAGAATTTTGGCTTTCGGCTGCTATTGCAAGAGGCATGAAGGTGGATGTGGCTTTATCTTCTGCTCTTTTAGATACGGATGTTCCTATAGAAGAAAAATTATACGGGTATCATAGGTTGGATGATCCATTAATAATGAGTGTGAAAAATGATACTCTTTTATTGACAAAAAAATCCAACGTAGAACCTCCAGAACCCTTGGATGGTCAACCGGTTTTGTATGAACGGAATGATAAAGTTGTTTCTATGCAGAGGAACTTATAATGTTTGAAGTAAGTTCTTCTGTTTCAGTGGGAGAAATAGATGTATTCACTACTGATAATAAAGGTCATTCCATAGAAGAAGTTGCTCAGATGGCCGCAAATAGAATTCTCTATATTGCTGATGAAGCACCTCCTCCCATACGAGATCAGGCTCAAGCATTCAAGGATACGCTAAAGCAGACACTGATTTATTATATGATGCAAGCGGTAGAGCAAGACAGAGCAACAATTTGTGCTAAATTAAGGAAGAACGGTTATTCCGATTTAGCAGATAATCTGAGGAATTTGTAATATGGCTATATCACAAGCAATGTGTACTGCATTTAAGGGAGAGGTCTTAAAGGCTACACATAACTTCTCCGCTTCTGGAGGTAATAGCTTCAAACTAGCCTTATATGCGGAAGGTGGGGGCGGAAAAAGTAGCACTACGGCTACGTTAGGAGCAGCCACTACCGCTTTTACTACGACGGGTGAAGTAGCTTCTAGTGGAACATATGTGACTGGAGGATTGGCATTAACTAATATTGATCCTACTACTGGTGGAACTACTGGATTCACTGATTTCGCTGATAAAAGTTTTACAACAGCGACTATTACAGCTATGGGAGCTATGATTTATAATGATACAAATAGTGATAAAGCTGTTTGTATTTTAGATTTTGGCTCTAATAAAACTAGTACTGCCGGAACATTTACTATTACCTTTCCTGCGGCGGCTGCGTCAACAGCTATAATCCGTATAGCCTAAGTTATGGCTGTCGGTTGGGGACGGAACACATGGGGATCAGGCGTATGGGGGGAACCGCCTGATGTTTCGGTTACTGTCACAGGTGTCGAGGGCACAGGCGCAGTTGGAACAGCGGTTGCATCTGGTAGCATATCAATCACTGTTACTGGCGCTTCGGCCACTGGTGCCGTTGGTACAGTTACGGTTACGGGTACGAGCGCTGTTACAGTTTCTAATGTTGCAGGCACGAGCGCGGTTGGTACGGTTACGGTTGCGGCTGGAAGCGTTGTTACAGTTTCTGGTGTCGCTGGCACGGGCGAAATTGGAACGGCTGTCGCATCAGGTAATATTTCAGTTACGGTTACAGGCGTATCGGCCACAGGCGCAGTATCCAGTGTTATAATTTGGAGTATAATTGATGCCTCGCAAACGCCAAGTTGGTCAACCGTTAGTGCATCGCAAACGCCAAGTTGGTCAACCGTTAGTGCATCGCAAACGCCCGATTGGACGGAAATAGCGGCATAGGAATAGGATTATGGCTTCTTCATATTCAACAAGTCTCGGAATTGAGAAAATGGCGACCGGAGAGCAGTCCGGGACTTGGGGTACAACGAGCAATCACAACTGGGACATTATAGATCGTATCTCTGCCTATACGGCGGTAGCTCTAGCGGATAATTCTACGGCTACTTTAACTGTCAGAGAAGCCTCTCCTGAGTCAGGGACGGAAAATCTTCAAAATGGCATGTATCGTGTCATTAAATTCACCGGTTCTTTGAGTCAAGCTTGCACGATCACAATAGCGCCTAATACCACTAAAATGTTTTTCATAGTGGTTAATGCCACCACCGACGCTGGATCCAGTGGTCCATATTCGCTTGCTTTCACACAGGGCAGTGGAGCCAATGTCACGGTACAAAATGGTAATAATGCCGTCATATATTGCGATGGCGCGGGGGGCGGCGCAGTTGTAACGGATGCCTTAAACGACTTACAAATTGGTAATGACCTTAGTCTGGTATCGGATTCAGCCGTTCTTAATATGGGAGCGGATAATGATATTACGATCACCCATGTCGCAGATGTAGGCTTGAAATTAAAACAAGCTGGCGCAACGGGTGATGGCAGCCCCTTTGTTCTAACTCTACAGACAGGTGAGCTTGATATTGCTGCGGATGATGTTCTGGGCCAAATAGATTTTCAGGCCCCGGACGAGGCTACAGGCACTGATGCTATTCTTGTCGCTGCTGGTGTATCGGCTATTTCGGAAGGAGACTTCAGTTCTTCAAGCAATGCAACCAAGCTGAGTTTTAAGACAGGAGCTTCGGAAGCCGCCACGGAAAAAATGTACATTACCAGCACAGGTAATGTGAATATGAAAAACACGGCCACGGGCGACGATACGCCCGTGACGCTCACCCTCCAAACAGGCGAAACAGATATTGCGGCAGCAGATAAGCTGGGCGTTATTAATTTCCAAGCGCCTGACGAGGGAGCCGGTACAGACGCCATTCTTGTAGCTGCGGGTATTGAAGCTGTATCAGAGGGTGATTTTAGCTCCAGCAATAATGCCACTAAATTGAGCTTTAAGACGGCTGCAAGTGAAGCAGCCACTGAAAAAATGCACATTACCAGTGTAGGCAATGTGAACATGAAGAATACAGCTACGGGCGATGATACGCCGGTAGTGTTAACTCTTCAAACTGGTGAAACAGACATTGCATCGGCGGATAAGCTTGGTGTTATCAATTTTCAGGCTCCAGATGAGGGAACCGGCACAGACGCCATTCTTGTGGCCGCTGGCATTGAGGCTGTATCGGAGGGTGATTTCAGTTCTTCCAGTAATGCTACGAAACTCAGTTTTAAGACGGCTTCGAGTGCCGCTGCTGCTGAAACTGCGTCATTAAGTTCCGCAGGTTTGTTTAATGCGACTGGGTTGGGAATTGATGCCCAGAAGATGCAGTCATTTCTTCTCATGTTCCAGAACCGATCAGGTGCCATTAACCACCAGATCATAAGCGATCAAGGCACTTACGGGGCCTCGGACTACGATGACAAAATTACTGGTGCTACCAATTCATTTAATGTGACGCCGTCTGTGGACAGTTCTACAGCCTTCACCGCTGGAGTAGGAATTTCTGCCACTAACGCGCATCAGATTTTTTTCGACACCGCCGCCATGACGGACGCTAAATTGTTTGTTATGGGGAAGGTCGAATACAATAACACGGGGAATGAGTATGTGGCCCGAATGGGTACAGCGAGCTCTAACGTTAATGGAACAACAAGGCGTCGTCCAGATATTCAATTTCTTGATTTTGATGGCGGTACAAACGTCGCCATCAACACTACAAACATAGCGCTTAATAAAATCCTCACAGTACGAGTTTTTATCCTCATCCCGTAGGAGAAGGAATGTGACCGAGCTTGAGAAAATTGCCGCAAGAAACCAGCTTCGGGCCGTCCGCCGACAAGCACTCCGAGCATGGCTTGCAGATACGGACAGCGGAAACCGTTGGGACGGCGACGATGGCGCACTGCTGCGATTTGATGAATGGAACTTTTGGTCGGATGCGATAAAGGCTGCTGAGCAAGCGAGGTTTGAGGTACTCGATGCCGAGTATGAGGCAGCAAAGGCAGAAGCAGGCTTATAATGGCTAAGGATCAAAGTGTTTCCTCTCAAGCTGTTTTAGATATTCTTCAGCAGGAGAAGATTGAAGTAGCTAATTCGCTGACTTTAGCCCGTGCCCGAAATCAGGAACTTTTTAAAGAGGTTGTTCGCTTAACTGAAAAGTTAAAAGAATTAGGTGTTGAACAAACCGATAATATTGTTTCAATTGATAGTACTTCAGAATAAAAATGCCTTTAGCCAAGATAACATTTCAACCGGGGGTGAACAAAGAAACCACCTCTTATGGTATTGATGTAAATGACGTTCCCGGATGGTTTGATTCTAATCTCATCCGTTTCCGAAAAGGCCGCCCCGAAAAAATGGGCGGCTGGCAAAAACTAAGCAGCAATACTATAGAAGGCACTGGTCGAGCGCTTCATACTTGGGCCACTCTTGATGGCAGTAAGTATATGGGGCTCGGAACGCAAAAGAAGTTTTATATAGAACAAGGGGGGACTTATAACGATATAACGCCCATACGCAGTAGCGTAACCCTTGGCACAAACCCCTTTAAAACTGGAAGTGCTTCAAGCGGTGTGGTGACTGTAACCGCCGCAGCGCATGGCGCGGTGGACGGGG
>Ga0209434_1000500_pt1 | contig 18924 bp, 19 predicted proteins | sample ETNvirnome_2_300_FD_184068 | JGI IMG/M metagenome (GOLD analysis project Ga0209434, IMG submission 184068) | Marine viral communities from the Pacific Ocean - ETNP_2_300 (SPAdes) (version 2) | ecosystem: Environmental > Aquatic > Marine > Oceanic | place: Pacific Ocean | collected 2013-06-22
TGGTCCACAAGGCACATTCAATTGCCAAGAGATTATCGGAGTATGGAATTTCTGTTAGGATGATTGACTTGGGTAAATTTAAGGATGTAGGTGAGATGTCTAAGGGTGATTTTTTATATGCTAAGGACTCCGCACACTATTGGAGTGAAAGTGAACGTCTATTTCATATGATAGGTTCTATTAAGAGCGGTTCAGTACTGAGATGATACCACCAAGTTTCAAATGTCTGCATATAGCAGATACTCACTGGCGCGGCCTCACTCGACACAGTGAATATCGTGAATCGTTTAGCGATCTATTTGCACGTGCAAAGGAGCTGGAACCTGATATAATATACATAGGAGGAGACATTGTCCACTCCAAGACGCAAGGAATATCTCCAGAACTGATTGACTGCCTGAATTGGTGGTTTACAGAAATGGCGAAAATTGCCCCGGTGCATGTTATTTTAGGCAATCACGATGGCCTGATTATGAACAGGCACCGACAGGATGCAATTAGTCCAATCCTGGATGCGCTAAATAACCCTAGGATTCACCTTTATAAGAAGTCTGGTGTATACCCCATCGGGATCCCAGGGTACAACTGGTGTGTGTTTTCCTGTTTCGACGAGGAGGGATGGAAGAACGTGGCACCGGTCGAGGGGGAGACTAACATTGCGCTATATCATGGGGCAGTCGTTGGATCTAAGACGGATTTTGATTGGAACATTGAGGGAGAAATTGAGGCCAGTTTTTTTGATGAATATGACTTTGCATTCTTAGGTGATATTCACAGGCGACAGTTCTTAAATGATAGGAAGACCATAGCATATTGTGGGTCAACAATCCAGCAAAATTATGGTGAATCGCCTGGGAAGGGATTCTTATTTTGGACAATACGGGAAAAGAGTGATTTCGATGTTGAGTTTTACCCAGTCAAACACTCAATGCCATTTGCAACCATTGACTGGACCGGGTCAGTTTCCCAGACTGCCCTTAATGCACGTGCACACCCAAATAAATCTAGGTTCAGAATTAGGGTGTCAACCCCAATATCTCAGGCAGAGATAAAACACCTCCACACCGAGCTCAAGGAGAATTTGTTAGCAAGTGAAATTGTTTTCAAGTATGAAGATCTCGGGGGTGATTTACAGTCCCTCAATCTTCAAGATCACAAGTTTTTTAAGGATGACTTGCGAGATAGTAAAACCCACTTGCGTCTATTAAGGGATTTCTATGCTGATAGGGAAATTCCAGATGATCAATGGGACTTTATTGAGAAATTGGTGAACACTTATGTCATACAGGCTGCTTTAGAAGAGCCAACTACACGAAATATTAAGTGGTCAATTAGAAAATTGGGGTTTGAGAATACTTTCGCATATGGTAAGGATAACGTTATTAATTTTGATAAGTTATCTGGAGTGTCCGGAATTTTTGGAAAAAATAGGGTTGGGAAGTCATCCATTCCCGGAACATTAATGTATGCATTATTTAATACCACTGACAGAGGCCCTATCAAGAATTTACATATAATAAATTCACGGAAAGGTCACTGTCTGGCAAGAGTAGATATTAGTGTTGATGGAAGGTTATATCGGATAGAGAGACAGACAGTTAAGCATCAGACTAGAAAGGGAAAAATGCATGCTGTTACACATCTTAATCTATTACAAATAGACCTGGAGGGTAATACTGTAAAAGACTTGACCGGTGAGCAAAGAAGGGAGACTGAGAAGACCCTTAAGGGGATGATCGGGACTGCGGATGATTTTCTTTTGACATCCCTTGCCAGCCAGGGTGAGATGAACAATTTCATAAAACAGCGCGCCACGTCTAGAAAGTCTGTGTTGGGTAATTTTTTAGATCTCAATATTTTTGATAAGTTACATGAAAAGGCGAAAGAAGACTCTAATGAAATTAGATTTGCCTTAAAGAATGTGCCGGATAGAGAATGGGATACCATAATCTCTGAAAAGAGAAATGGGCTCAAAAAGTTACAGGGTAGAAGGAATGATGTTAATCCACTCCTTGAAAAGCTTCACTTGCGAATTCAGAATTTGCAAATTATATTGGCTACCCATAAAGAGAACGTTCTCGTAACCGCCGAGGATATTGACCAGCAAAAGTCAGTGATTAGAAAAGAAGAGGAGAGGCGGGTTCAAGTGGCAGACGCAATAGTTGATACCCAAAATAACAATCACACAGTTGGATCAAAACTTAAAAAGATACAAGAGATAAAAAAAATATTTCCAATTGATGAGTTACATGAAAAATTAGTGGAACAGCAACAGCTTGAAAAGAGCTTGGTTGAGATTGAGTACAATTATGAGCGAGAAAAGACACTGCTAAAAACTCAAAAGAGATCAATAAAGAAGCTAGATAACGTCCCGTGCGGTGATGAATTTCCTACGTGTAAATATATTAAGGAGTCACATCAGAACAAGCTCAAATTAACATCACAGGAAGGGAAAGTTGAAGAGATAATGTCACACCTAACTGCGGCCAAAAAAGCCCTTCAGCGTACTATACAGGAGAACCTGAAGGATAAAATTGCTAAATACGATGCAATATTGGTTGATGAGAGAGAATTGCATCTAGAACATTCAAGAAACCAGTTGTCAATTGATAAGTTCCAGAACGAAAAGAGTGTCCTGGAAAACTTAATTGAGGAAATGCAACAAAAATTAGCTGAGATGAGACTGCAGGTGAAAGATGACATTCCTGAAGAGGTATTAAATGTTCATGCAGATGTGAAAAATTTACGAGCCCAGATTAATCAGCTTGACGCACAAAGATTGAGTTTATCAGAGCAAATTGGATTATTAACCAGTGAGATCGAAAAATTACAACTGGAAAAGGCAAAGTATGTGGAGATTCTCAAGGAGTGGAGAGCCTATGAATTATTCATGAATGCCGTCTCTAAGAAAGGAATCCCTCTACAAATTATGAGTGCACAACTTCCGGCAATAAATACAGAAATATCTAAAATTTTACAGGGTGTAGTTGGTTTTACTGTTGAGCTTGAAGCCGACCCTAGTTCAAATGATATGGACATATTTATTAATTACGGAGATTCACGACGTATAATTGAGTGTGCCTCGGGCATGGAGAAAATGGTCTCATCCCTTGCAATTCGGGTGGCGCTCATTAATATTAGTTCATTGCCCAAGACGGATTTATTAATTATTGACGAAGGCTTCGGCGCATTGGATGAGATGAATGTGGAGGCATGTAATCGATTGTTGGAGTCATTAAAAAAATGGTTCAAAAATATATTAGTAATTTCACATGTTGATGCTGTGAAGGACGCTGTTGATAATACAATTGAGATAATGAGAAGGAACAAAAATGCTCAAGTTCAAATTGAATGATACCTGGGTTAGCCTCCCCAGTGATCGTAAAATGCAAATATTTGAAAATTTTATTTGTATTGTGTCGAAGGATTATGACGCTGGAACACCGTTTAGCTGCCCGCAGTGTGATATATTATTTGCAGATCGTGATGATTTTACAGCATATCATAGATACGGATGCTGCAAAGAGTGTTCTTATGGTGGAGTTCAATCTAATATAGACGAGTAATAAAACTAAAAATAATTAGCGTTTTACTTAATATCACAGTATGAAAAACTATTGGAACCAGTAGGAAAGACTAACTGGTGTTCACATAGTTATAATAACGGAGAAAAACTATGCTCAATTCAAATGATGTTAATGCTCTCGGTAATATTCTAGACACTACATTTAGTAGTGGCGCCGGCTGGCCGGTTTCTATTAATTACACACTGCAGGGTAATACACTGACTTTAAGATATACAACCATCGTTCACTTTGCCTCAGAGCAAAGTATGAGAAACCAGGTACAGTCATTGGCTGAGGAATCTATGGCGCGATTAAATGATAAAATTGCTAATGTTAAAAAGCAATTTAAGGAAATGACGGGTCATGCTATTAAAATTAAAGAATTGTCTAATAGAGATGATCTCGAGATGGTCCAGGCCACAACACTTTCCCCCAGGAAAATTGCATACTATAGACGATTTGCGGATTTAGAGATTGATGTTTAATGGCACCGGTCAATAAACAGAGACAAGTAAATGAGATCGTGAAATGTGGGAAAGATCCCATTTACTTTTTTAACAAGTATGTAAAAATCCAACACCCGCAGAGGGGCTTGATAGGCTTTGATACATTTCCATTTCAGGATGAATGTGTACATAATTTTGTTAAGCATCGTTTTAATGTCATTCTAAAGTCTAGACAATTAGGGATATCAACTTTAGCCGCCGCATATGCTGTTTGGTTGAGTATCTTCTATAAAGATAAAAATGTCTTGATAATTGCAACCAAATTGAGTGTTGCAATGAATTTCATTAAAAAGGTTAAAGTTGCGTTGCGTAGCCTACCTCGTTGGATTGTCTTGCCTGAGATTGTCTCAAACAACAAGCAGTCATTAGAATTTTCAAATGGCTCATCAGTAAAAGCAATTCCAACATCAGATGATGCAGGCCGATCAGAGGCACTGTCACTTCTAATTGTTGATGAAGCTGCATTTGTTAGAAATTTTGATGAATTATGGACCGGACTATATCCCACAGTATCCACCGGTGGTCGTGCTATTGTGCTATCAACACCACATGGCGTTGGTGGGCAATATTATGATTTATATATGAAGGCAGCCAACGGTGAAAATGAATTCAATCCAATTAAATTACCGTGGGATGTACATCCGGAACGTGATGAAGAGTGGCTTAGTACTGAGTGTAAAAATCTAACACAAAAACAGATTGCACAGGAATTGATGTGTGATTTTGCCGCTAGTGGCGACACCTTCTTGGGTGCCGATGATATTGAACTTATAAGGACGTGGGTTCAGGCACCGCTTGAGAAATGGGGCCCAGAAATGGGAGTATGGGTTTGGAAATATGCGTTGAGTGAACACAAATATGTTATTTCAGCGGATACTGCACGGGGTGATGCAGCTGACTATTCAACATTTCAAGTCATTGACACTAGCGAATCGGAGGTAGTGGCTGAATATAGGGGAAAAATACCCCCGGATCAATTTGCAACGCTATTAAATGAAGCCGGTATGCGTTATAACAAGGCACTAATGTGTCCGGAAAACAACACGTACGGTTATGCTGTCATTATGAAGCTGCAAGAGTTAGCTTACCCTAATCTATATTTTAAGAATAGGCGTGATAAATTTGCAGCAATGTATGGCGTAGACAGCATGATTCATAAAATTGGATTTACGACATCTGGACAAACACGTAATCAAATTTTAACTAAGTTAGAAGAAGTTATCAGAAATCGACAAATACGTGTATATTCATCAAGATTATATGAAGAATTAAAGACATTTGTGTGGAAGGGAACAAGAGCGCAGGCACAAAAAGGCAAGAATGATGACCTAGTTATGGCACTGGCGATAGGCGTCTGGCTCTATGATACCTCTGTTGACTATAGTAAGCACGTTGTCGACATCAACCGTGCTATGTTAGATGGATTTGCTGTTAATAAGACGAAGTCCGATGGGCAACAGCAAAATCCATTTGAAGGGTATACTATGAACCCCTTTAAACCGGTAATTTTATCAACAATGCCAGAGTCAGGCTCGGAAGACTCTCCCTATGGTGACATGGGTTGGTTATTGTGATTTATGCGAGTATTTTTTTTTATAGAATATTAAAATGGCTAGAAATTCAAAAAATCTTTTTCAAAAATTAACACAGCTTTTTAGATCAGGCCCGATTGTAAAGAGAAAGGTCAGAAATTTTACTGAGCCGATGGCTTCAACCGCGCTAGAGTTATTTAGACGAAACCACAGTGATGTCTATAATTCAACATTAAGTGCGTATGGTGCATATGATCGGATGTCACGATATAGTGATTTTAGTGAGATGGAGGCAACTCCTGAAATTGCTTCCGCTTTAGACATATACTCTGAGGAAACGGTTTCACCTGATGAACAAGGTCATGTGTTGCACATTTACTCTGAGAATAAAAAAGTTCAAGAGTTGCTGCATAATCTATTTTATGATATTTTAAATGTTGAATTTAATCTCGTAATGTGGGTGAGAAATCTTTGTAAATATGGAGATTTTTTTCTATTCAATGATGTTTCTCCGGAGTATGGTGTAATCAATGCATTTCCAATTGCAATTTCTGAGATAGAGCGAGAAGAGAATTTTGACCCAAATAACCCTGCTGCAGTTCGGTTTAGGTGGCTGACTCAGGGTAACACGGTTTTAGAGAATTGGCAGATCACACATTTTAGATTACTTGCAAATGATGCCTTTCTACCATATGGAACATCTGTTCTTGAGTCTGCAAGGCGCATCTGGAGGCAATTGATCCTTATTGAGGATGCCATGTTGGTATATAGGGTCATTCGTGCCCCAGAACGAAGGGTATTCTATATCGATGTTGGAAATGTACCTCCGGATGATGTTGCAAATTATTTAGAGCAGGCACAGACGAGCTTAAAAAGAAGTACTGTGATTAATAAAGACTCAGGTCAGGTAGATCTACGTTATAATCCAATGAGTGTAGACGAAGATTATTTCCTCCCCGTACGTGGCGGTGAGTCCGGAACTAAGATTGACACCCTGGCTGGGGGACAAAATACGGCTGCCATCGAAGATGTAGAGTATATTCAGAAGAAATTATTTGCCGCTCTCAAGATTCCAAGAGCATATCTTGGCTATGACGAAGACATAGGTGCCAAGGCCACACTGGCCCAGGAAGACATCAGGTTCTCTCGAAATATTCAGCGAATTCAAAAAACTGTTATAGCTGAGCTTAATAAATTGGCAATGATCCATCTGTATTGTCACGGATATGAGGGGGAAGACCTAATTGACTTTGAGTTAAAGTTGTCAAATCCCTCTTCGGTGGCCCAACAACAGAAACTTGAATTGATTCGTGCCAGATTTGAGATTGCCGGCACTGCCCCGGAGGGAATGGTATCAAGGGACTGGATCCGAAAAAATGTCTTGGGTCTCACAAATGAAGAGATTAAACAGATTGAGGTCGGAAAGGAGGAGGACAAGGTTAGGGATGCCGAACTAGAACAGGCAGCCACGGAGGCAACTGAGACAGGCACTGGTGAAGAAGCTGGAGGTGAAGAAGCTGGGGGTGAGGAAGGAGGCCTTTTCGCAGTTGATGAGCCTGAGGGACAGCTATTGACGGCCTTCCCCGGGGACGACGAGGAAAGTGTTGATGGGGATGACGAGGATGATGAGGATGACGTTACATCTTTCTCGATCAAGGATATGGATTCTCCCGCACGTGCCCAGGCACAAATTAGAAATATGTTTAATGAACCAATAAAAAAGTCAAGGAAAGTTCGAGGTGGCCGTCAAGATTTGAGTATGCCAGATTTTCTTAGCATGACTAGCGTTGGAAAGGCAACAAGACAGCAGGACTCCATGAATATGCCATATGATCGTAATTTCTTTAAAAACCCATTTGGGGAAAATGTTGATACCTTCGACGATGGCGAGAGGAAAATAATGAAGAGTCATAAGTTGACCCAGGAAGTTGAGTCGATTTTAAGTAGTCTAGGCAGCGCAATAGGTATTAAAAAGGACCAACTACTATCAGAACATGACGACAATGATCAAGTGACTGAAGAGGAAAGCGGCACAGATGAGTAAGACACACAATAAAAAGAGAAATGTGGGTATTATTTTTGAACAATTAGTTAAATTTATCGCTGATGCTGTAGTAAAAAAACGTTTTACGGATGCTAGAAAATGTAGAGAAATTATACGTGCACACTTTAAGCCTGGAACAGAATTGTACAGAGAATTTCGCCTTTTTAATGCATTGGTGAAAACCCGGGTTGATCATGTTGAGCTAGCCACACGAATTCTTAGTGAGGCTCGAGAAGCAACAAAAAAAATAAATCAGGTAAAATTACGGTCCCAAAAATCTGCGTTAATAAAAGACATCAATCATAAGTTAAACGAGGACAATTTTTATAACCGACGAGTTGTTGATTACAAAAATTATGCGACCATTCAAACTTTAATGAATGACTGGCGCCGTGATAAATCAACAGATATTGCACGAATTACAAAATTTGAAAATGGTGTGTGTAAATGGTTGTTGCAGGAAGATAATGCAAAAAGCTATAGTGTTATTGACCATGGCGAAAGTTCGGATCCATTAACATACAAAATATTCTTTCAGAAATTTAATCAAAAATATGGTGGCATTTTGAATGATAAGCAGGTTAAAATTTTAAATGCATATGCACTAAATTCGTCTAATAAAAATAATAGTCTGGCTAATCAACTCAAGATATTACAAGAAGATGTGCTAGACGATCTCAACGAATATATCAGGTCATGTAATAATGATATATTGGTGGAAAAATATGAGGGTGTTATTAATAAAATTTTGACATTTGAGGCTGATGATATCAATGAACGTGTAATTTCTAGGGCACTGATGTTAGCGGGTCTTCAATACGAGATTTTGGGAGATGGTGATGAAAAAGCTTAAAGTTCTATCAGATTGGGCACCCTTTGATTATTCCGGGGACATGATAAAAGAGTCCAAGGAAAAAAATGATGGAAAAATTATTCTTAAAGGAATTCTTCAGAAGGCGAATACATTAAATCAGAATGGAAGGATGTACCCAACCCCGATCCTTGATCGTGAAGTTAGAAATTATCAAAAATTTATTAAGGAGAATCGTGCCTTAGGAGAATGTGATCACCCAGATTCCTCAGTTGTTGAACTTAAAAATGTCTCACATATTGTCAGGGAAGCTTATATGGATGGTGATGTTTGTTATGGTGAGGTAGAGCTATTAGATACGCCATGCGGCAAAATTTTGCAAAGTTTAGTTGAGTCGGGGGTAACATTGGGTATATCCTCCCGCGGAGTCGGGTCAACACAAAAAGAAGGTGATTATCAGATTGTGCAGGATGATTTCCAATTAATTTGTTGGGATTTTGTTTCTGAGCCCTCAACCCCCGGGGCATTTATGATGCAAGAGAATAGGGTAATATCATCTGTTGAATTGAATAACCATTTTAAAAAGACAGATAGGATTGATAGAATATTCAATGAAATTTTAGACTGGTGATTTAGATGAAGATTACTAAACAAACGCTTAAGAGTCTGGTTAAAGAATGTTTGATGGAAATACTAACGGAGGGCATAGGGGGGAAAAAAGCAAGACTAAAATCTCGAAATGCTACCCAAAAACGAATTCCTCGCCGCCCTGCCCCGGATTTGGTTCATTTTAACAATACCGTTAATGAGACGGTTAACAATTTAACTGATGATCCTCTAATGGCATCAATTTTTGCAAATACCGCTAAGACTACACTTCAGGAACAAATTAGTATGGAGGGACCGGGCCATGGATCACAAATGGGGGGCTTTAATTCTTCTAATGTTGGTGAGAAAATAGGTGATCCCTCTGAAATTTTTGAAAGTGCGGCCGGAAATTGGGCTGAACTAGCTTTTTCAGAGAAGAAAATAAGGTAGCAGAATTTACGTGCGATCAATACATATTAAAAGGACACAATGGAGAATCGAATGCCTAAAGCAAAAGTAAAAAGACTCACACCAACTTTATTGAAAAAGATGGTCTTGCAAGAAAAACGCCGAATTATGGAAGTTTTAGAGACCGGTGAAGAAGATTCTGAAAAGGTTGCCAGTAAAACTGAAGAGGTTGACGCCGAAGATCAGGCCAACACTTTAGCTAAGGATATTGATTATGTCAAGGCTCTCAAAATTAAAGAAGCTCGGTTGAAGAAGGCTCTTCGAAAAGTGAATGCAACCAAGTTTAAAATTAAGGAAGCCAGATTGCGGAAGGCCCTTCAAGAAGTAAATAAAGCCAAGAGTAAACTTAAGAAAAGAATTGTAAGGGCCTTATAGAGTCCCTATAGCCCATTTGGAGAAATTATATGCCCAGCGCCCCCCAAACCATGCTTAGTATCGCCGAAGGCTTTGGATCGAAAGGACAGTCACCTAATGCTATTGTCTCCACTCATGACACTGCAACACTTAGGGCAGCATTTCCAGCTTCGCCAATTCATGACGGAGAAATTAGTGATGATGAGCGAATAAAATTTTATCAAGATGAGGTACTTAATGGTGAAAATACACAGAACGTGAGTTTTACACCATTTAATCCAAATTTTACTGGTGCACCTTCTATTCCGGCCGGCGTCGAAACCGGCGACGCCGGAAAACCGGCCAGCGCGTGGGTACCCAACCCAGTTTCTCCAGGGCCTGGAAATACAAACCCGTCAGCCCTTCCGAAGCCGCCTGACGACTACGGGCAGGTACCATCCAACCCGCCAGGTATGGGAGATGGTAGCCAGACAAATCCCGCTGAAACATCTAAATTAATTGCCGGTCAGAAGTTGGGTGATTATCCTGCTCTGGATAAAGCGGGTAGCAGAAGTTTTGTGAAGGGTTAGCATTGCTACGTCATAAGCTTAATTCAGGTATAAATCAAGCCTAACAATATGCATATTTATTAGCATTGTACAGCTACGGTGGTACGTAAATTAGGCTTAATATGGATAGACGAGCAAAAATAGATATCCGCGGGACTTATCGTAATCATTCTCCTGTCTTTAACGATACCAGGAATGGTCTAGGGTATGGGCTAGCAATACCTAGCGGTAAGTTCGAACCTAGGCCATTGCAACAGAGCTTTCCGTATCTAGATGAGGATCCATTTGAGATAGACGCAGATACCGAGGTGGACGAAGAAGAGTTGGACAATGATATTGAGTCTAAAATTCTTTCGAAATTAAATACCAATGTATTTGCTACGGACCCGTATCCCGGTGCAGATCCATTTTATTATGTGGGTGGCAACACTAAGTTATCCGAAACCCCCGCAGTTGCAAAGAATTCCATTGTTGCCATTCCAGGATTATATAAAGGAAGCCCTGATGGTCCTGCAGTTGGTGGATTTAGTACGGCCCGGGCGTATACACCTGGTTCATATAAAAGAACCGGTTCTAAACAAGGATACTTTAGTCCGCCACCCCCCGTGGATATACCTACGGATCATGAGCTGGTTACGTTTAATTTAAGGGATATGCTTGACGATGATGAATTGGCCATGGCAAAACTTAAGGCACTGAGAGATTACATTGATATGATAGCCCATGAGGCAAAATAGGAGTCTAATTTGTCGAAGCCTGTTAATGTAAGTGTGGAATTAGGAGGCCGTGTGAAGTCAGTGGATCAGTTAATTCGAAAGTTTTTGAAACGCTGTAAATATGAAGGTTTCTTACGTGATGTTCGTTCCAGGTCTAGATATGAAAGTAAGAGTGAGAAACGACGTAGGAAGAAGCACGCCGCAATTAAGCGCACTAGTAAAAAAGGTGATAGTTAACTTTTATGTGCACGCACATATTTAATCACAATGGAGGAGCATTAGATGTCATTATTTGAAGAGGCAGTAGCTGATGCAGTTAAATTAAGGGAAGTTGCCGAGCAATCTGCAAAGCAAAAGATTTTAGACAATATTACCCCTAAGATAAGACAGATTATCGAACAAGAGTTGGTTAGTGATGAACCTACCGACGAACTTGATGATGAAGTTGATATCGATGGAGAGGATGAGACCGTTTTAACAATGGATGATATTCTTGTTGGTGATGAGGAAGAAACACCCCCTTCCGGTAATATCGATATCGATGTGCAGGGCGATGCTACTTTTGCATTTTCAACTGATGATGTTGAAATGGGAGAGCTGCATGACGATGACGATGAGGATGATGAGGTCATGACCTTGAATCAGGAATCTGCTCGTGCATTAGCACATGTGATAAAAAACCGGTCAATATTTAATCAGTCAAAAATTAAACAGCTTCAAGAAAAAATTAATAAGCTAGATAGAGTTTTAGAATTTATAGAAGGCAAAAATATCTCTCGAGATTTACGAGAGTCTGTGCGTAAAAGTTACATAGGATTGATCAAAGAAGTTACAAGTTTGCGCCGGCGCGCAATACTTACAAAAAGAGCGAATGAAAAAAAATTACTTCGTTCGAGATTCAACGGAATTTTAAAGGAGTTTAAAACAATGTCTAGAAGACGTGCTGAAACGCTTTTCAATAGGCTTTTTGAAACAAAGCGTAGTTTGGGCGAGCTTGATGTCGTCCTTGATGATGAAGATCTGGAAACACTCGGCGTCGAAGACGTCGAAGGTGCCGACGTCACGGCCCTTGACGTGGCCGTAGAATACGGCGGCGAAGAGGAAGAAGTCGAAGAGGAATTTGAGGAGGAAGAAGTGGAAGTTGAGGAGGGTGACATGTATGAAGCCGGCCTTGATGAGCTCGATCTCGTTCTTGATGATGAAGACCTGGAGACTTTGGGTGTTGAAGACGTCGAAGGTGCCGATGTTACGGCTCTTGATGTTGCTGTAGAATACGGCGGCGAAGAGGAAGAGGTCGAAGTGGGTGAAGAAGAGGAAGAGGAAGTTCTTGAAATTGATGAAGGAATGCTTCGCCGCGAACTTCGTCGGATGCGCCGTTTGCGTGAGCAGGAAGAAGCTGCTGATGCGGATCCCTATTTGGATCATGGCGGTGAAGACTTGGGCGACGTCGTTGTTGATGTTGATGAAGACGATCTCCTTAATGCACTTGCAGATGAGCTCGGTGATCCGGATGTACCAACTCCTACTGTTGAGTCGTTCCGTCGGCGTCGCGCACGTCGCCAAACTGCCAGACGACGAGTAGCTAGTCGCTCTCGCCAACCGGCAAATATTCGCGAATCTCGAACAAGACAAGCACTAATCAAAGAGAGCCGTAAGAATCGCGCTCTTACCGGTAAGCTGGGTGGAGCCAAGAGAGTTATCTCGGCAATGAAAAACCAGCTTAATGAGATGAACCTGTTTAACGCAAAGCTCTTATATGTCAATAAATTGATGCAAAATAGGAATCTCAGTACCAAACAGCAGAAGGCAATTGTTGAAGCACTTGATAGTGCAAAGACACTTCGCGAAGCCAAACTGCTTTATAAGAGCTTGACAGTCTCGCTTAAGAAGCGAGGCGGAGCCCTCACTGAGGGTAGAATTGCTAGGACGCTCGGATCGTCTTCCAGATCAATCCGGTCGGCAGCGCCGCCCAAAAATGGAACTGAGGTGGATAGATGGGCCGTTCTTGCAGGAATAAACCAGGACTAATAAACTAGGATTTTAGATTACATAAGGAGTAATGAAAAATGTCCAAAAGATTTTCACTTGATCAGCTTACCGAAGGCATTAAACAACGCCATCTCGGTTCGCAAAATCGGCTACTAGTCGAGAAGTGGTCCCGCACTGGTTTGCTCCGTGGATTGGACGGTGTGAATCGCGAGAACATGTCTCGCTTGCTTGAAAACCAAGCAGCCCAACTACTTCGTGAGGCCAACAGTGTCTCTACCGGCGGCGGTGCTCGTGTCGGCTCCGGTGACCTTCAAGGTTTCACGAATATCGCATTCCCGATTGTACGTCGGGTCTTCGGCGGTCTCGTTGCTAACGAGCTCGTTTCTATCCAGCCAATGAGTTTGCCCTCCGGGCTTCTCTTCTATCTGGATTACACGTATGGATCCCGAGAGTCATACAGCTCTGGTAATGAGCCAACTGCCGGGGTATCAATTTATAGCTCAGGCTCTTCAATTTATAATAATCCCGCGGGCAAGGGCGTACGCTCAGGCTCTTTGGGTGTTGGTGGTCAGTATGACCTTGCTGGATCCGGCTTTACCCGGGTACACACTACTGAAACTTCCACATTATGGGCCTCTGGAGCATTTGGAAACAATACTACAATTACAGCTGGTGGAACCGCTACCAATACCGGTTCCGTTGATGCTAAGTTGTTGCAGTATGATCCCCAGATCTCTAAACTGATTGAGGATGACCCAGGACGATCCAGTCTCGGTGAGTTCCAATTTGCATTTTGCAAGCTCAGTGATCACACTGAGGGTGATCTTTCCCTTACCAAGGAATGGGCACTTCATACCAAGGGCGTATTCCGTGCCTCAAGTGAGCCGGGCGTTGGCGCGGTACCGAATACCATTCAGGGTGGCGAGAACATTTGTAATGTACGTCGCCTGAATCAACTCGGTACGTATACTGCAGCTGCTGGTTTCACCGCAGATCCTATGATTGGTGCTAGTGATGCCAATGCAACGTTATTGTGCGTTGTTACCGGTACAGTTCATGTGGGTGAGACACTTTATCTGTCATTCCCAATTGATCCAGCACTCAATGCTGGTAGCGATGGTTCGACATTAACGGTTCCGACTTTTGAGTCTAACTTCGCCACGAGCCCGTCTCCGGCGATTCCTGAGATCGATATCAAGATCGAATCTATTGCTGTTACCGCGGTTACCCGTAAGCTTCGCGCTCGCTGGTCCCCGGAATTGGCTCAGGATCTTAATGCTTATCACAGTCTTGACGCTGAGGTTGAGCTTACGCAGATTCTTTCTGAGCAGATTGCTTTGGAAATTGATCGTGAGATTCTAAATGATCTCTTGCAACAAGCAAAAGTGGTTAGATACTGGTCACGTGCACCAGGTAAATTCGTCAATAAGGAAACCGGTAAGGCACTTGGCAAGACCGATTCCCTCGCACCTGGACCCTCTTTTGCAGGAACGGTTCGTGAATGGTATGAGACTCTGGTTGAGACGGTTATCGACGTTGCTAATGAGATTCATCGCCTGACCCTCCGCGGCTCGGCCAACTTTATTGTGGTCAGCCCGGATATCGCGACAATCCTTGAGGCTTCGGTGCTCTATCGTCCTGCCTACACCCTTGATGGTGATGGACAGGTCAGTCAGCCGATGTCACTTGGTGCCGAGAAGATGGGTACATTGAGTAATCGCTTCACGGTCTATAAGGATCCCTACTTCCCGCGCAACAAGGTTCTTGTTGGTTATAAGGGTGGTAGTTACCTTGAGACTGGGTATGTGTACGCTCCGTACGTACCCCTTATCGTTACTCCTACTATCTTCGCTCCTGAGGACTTCACCCCGCGTAAGGGTGTCATGACTCGCTACGGAAAGAAGATGGTTCGTTCCGACTTTTACGGTTCCGTTACGGTTCAGGATCTCAATATCATCTAATCTTAGATTGGTGATAATCCAAACCCAGGGGGGGCGTTTACGCCCCCCCTTTTTTTTAGTTTGGACTTAAAATACTATAGATTTTATTGGTGGGGAGAAATGTTACATTTTGGCGCAATAATTAACAGGTACTAGCAAGGTAGCACTATGCAGAATACTGATGTTAAGAGTTCCCTACTTCGAATTCGTGAATTGCGTGAAAAATTATGCACTGATCGAAAAGAGCATCAGGAGGCATATAATATTAAGGACTTTGTGATATCACAATTACAGGAACTGCATGAGATGATCTGTGACAGAAAGGTTCGTCGCAAGAAATTAGAGAATAAGTCGTCGTATATTTTAGAAAATATATCAGCGTTACCTGATTGCAATGACGATGGAGATATCTGATGGCGGATGAGAATGGATGGAGTGAATATTCTAGACTGGTGTTAAAAGAACTTGAGACCTTAGCAAATAGCATCCAGGCTCTGAATACAGAGATTCAGGAGCTCAAGCAAGAGATTGCACAGATGAGGGCTAGGGAAGATCGAGTGGATGAGCTTAAAACGTGGAAGGAGAAAATTGATGAGGTGGCATCTCCCTCTCAATTAAAAGAGCTGGTGGATGAAATTCAACATCTCAAGTCATTTAAGATAAAGGCCATTACCATCTTTACAGTGGTGCAGTTTGGAATGGGTGCAGCTTTATGGTTTATGAGGGTCCTAGGCGGCTAGATTTTAGTCGGTAAAACATATATGCTAGTGCCTATTTATCGGTAGGTCCGGTCCACTATAATCACCTGACACCCACGGGGGATTGGAAGCATTGGGAGCAAAAGGAGAAAGATTATGCCAAAAGTAGTATATACACAAGCCAGAGGCCTCGTTCAGGCAACTGGTGATGATTTTGTAGTAAACGATGCAACCGTGCGTCTCCGAGCAGGCGCCACCGCGGCCGGGGCCCCAAGCCTGACACAAGCATTCCAGGCCGCAGCAGCACCTGGTACCACAAACCAAACAATCACAATTGCTCAGTTAAAGACCGGTATTCTATACGACGATCCTGAAGGTGCTGGAACCTGGACGCTCCCGACAGCCGCGTTGATTGTAGCGGGTCTTCCAGGTTATGCTGTTGGTGATTGTCTAGACTTCTCAGTTATCAATAACGCTACGTCGACAGTTGATGAGCCAATCACTATGGCGGTGGGAACCGGTGGCACAGCTGCTGGAAACCTGATCGTCGAGGCCGCAATGGTCGCAGGTGAGGTTAGTTCTGGTAGTGCAATGTTTAGAATTAGAATCACTTCGTCTACAGCGTATACTGTCTATAGATTAGCATAATAAAGCCACGTAATGTGGAATTAAAAAATCTCATATTTTTTTTGGGGCACCCTTCGGGGTGCCCCTTTTTTATTTTTCTCTAAATTTGAGGGCTAGATGTCCAGCAGCTAGATCGAGATTTACCTATTTATTAGGGATACTTCCCGGGAGATCTAGGTGGCTACTTTTGCGAATACTTTAAATCCAACCCCATTTGGATTTTTTAATAATGATACAGCTTTCCAGACAGAGGCTGATTCAATGGTGACATATGTCAAGCGCAAATTGGGGGATGATATTCTAAGCGTTGAGCTTACCAAGAAACAGATTTGGGCATGTTTTGAAGAGTCTCTATTAGAATATAGTTCTATTGTCAATACGTATCAGGCCCAGTCACAGATAATGGCTCTGATGGGATTTCCCACCGGTAGTGCAGTGTCAGGTTCGACTAATATCGGTCCACATGGTTATGAACAGATGTTACCTAGGTCTAATATGGACTTTGTTTCACGCTTGGCAGAACCATACATTGAGGAGGCCGGTCTAGGTGGTTCATATAATACGGTATCAGGTTCAATTGCTTTAGCACAAAACGTACAGGATTATGACATATATGACCTATTGAAAGATGAAGCCGGTAATAAAATAGTCAACAATACTCCAGCCGGCTCCATCCCAAATACAAAAATGAAGATTTTTGAGGTGTTTCATTATTCACCTCAGGCTGCCTATAGGTTTTTTGATACCACATCGGCAATCAATTATTTGAATAATGAATTTTCATTTGAGTCATTTACGCCGGAGACTATATTTTATATCCTCCCTGTATTTGAAGACGTCTTGAGAGCTGGACAATTGGACCTATCTAGTCGGGTCAGGCGATCAAATTATTCTTATAAAATTATGGGTACCAAAATTCGATTATTCCCCATGCCGACCCAGAATAATCCAAAAAAATTATGGTTGCGTGTTGGGTTCGCTACCAATCCGTTCAATCCGGCTTATCGAGACGATTCCAAATTTGGAACCAGTAATCTGTCAAATATACCATATGGAAATTTGTGGTTTGACAGGATAAATAGTATTGGTCGTCAGTGGATTAGACAGTACACATTGGCAACTTCTAAGGAAGTTTTGGGATTGGTACGCTCCAAATTCGGGTCGGTACCAATTGCCGATGCTGAATTGAGCTTAAATGGAGATGCTCTTGTAACACAGGGTCGTGAGGAAAAATCTGAACTCAAAACTACTCTTAAGGAAATCTTAGATAAGATGACCTACAATCAATTGGTGGCAGCAGAGGCTGATAAAAGTGATGCTATGCTCCGAATATTGAGAACTATACCAATGCCGGTAGGAAAATCAATCATAATGGGTTAGGAGTATGCCGTGTCTAGACTTTTTATAACACCGCGTGAGATTGATTTTATTGCGGATCTCAATAAGGAAATTATTAAGGATGTAATAGGTCAAAAAATCTATTACTATAAAGTTCGCGAAGACTTAACAGACGTGCATCCCGTTTATGAGGAGTCGGTTGATAAAGTCTTTAATCCCCCGGTTGAAGTTGATGCACGAGTTGATTGGGACCCTTCAGAGGTACGTACAAATCGATTTGGACAGGAAAATTATTATAGTATAACCGTCTACCTTCAGTCACGTGACTTATTAGACAAGGATATTGATGTTGAACCCGGTGACTACTTTAGTTATGGTGATACTTTTTTTGAGGTTACAGCCACTGTGGTCGTTAGCACTATTTATGGACAGGTTGAACATTCAACAGGGGTTAAGGTAACCGGTAAGCAGGCCCGTATTGGACAGATTTTACGAGACCCGATAGGCCCAACATCTGAGTCATATAGTGATAAAGGTGCAGTTCAGGAGACATTTGTACAACAAAGAGGATTTGAAGAAAATAGCCTAGGTAAAACCGGTGATGTTAGGTCACTACAGGAAAAAGGTGTACTTGAAGAACCACTTACCGGTCCCAAGGAGGTTTCTCCCAAGGGTGGCACAGGAAAGGAAGATGAGGTCGGAATTATCGATTCATCGTTTTATGGGGATAATTGATGGGAGTTTTAAATGTCGACTAGATTTAGTAAAGGGAAAGAAGATGCCAATTCTGTGCCAATGGGATATGAAGGAACAAATATTCCAGATGACTTCAGTTTACCATCATGTACAATTGAGGATGTAGATCGCGGGCTATTTAATCTATTTAATGAAGAACTTCCATTTTTCTATAAATTGGAAAAGGAATCCCGTCGTATTCCTGTTATCTTTGCAACCGGAGAGAGATTTGCAATACTGAGACGGAAGAGACCCTTGCGAGACAATTCAGGCGCTTTAATACTTCCCCTGATATCAATTCAGAGGACCGGTGTACAGCAGGAGAATACAAAGGGAGCAGGCCCGGGAGAGGGGCAACCACTTACAATTAAAAAACGTCTAAGTAGGGATGATGTCACTTATCAGAGACTTATGAATAAACTGAATCTACAAAATGCAGATGATGTGGCGTCTGATGGGAACAT
>Ga0209434_1000501_pt1 | contig 18913 bp, 42 predicted proteins | sample ETNvirnome_2_300_FD_184068 | JGI IMG/M metagenome (GOLD analysis project Ga0209434, IMG submission 184068) | Marine viral communities from the Pacific Ocean - ETNP_2_300 (SPAdes) (version 2) | ecosystem: Environmental > Aquatic > Marine > Oceanic | place: Pacific Ocean | collected 2013-06-22
TCATCTTTAATCCTTACTTCTTTATCAATTTCTAGCCATCCACCCCAAGGAATCAATTTTTCTCCTAGTCTAAAATTGTCCCATAATGATTCAACAAAGATTTTATTGTCATCGGTGTGTTTGAGGATGAACTTACCATCTTGGCCGAAAGTTCCAACGCGATTCTTGCCTCTATGATTAAGGCCAACTAGAGTTATTGTTTTCATTGCTTTTCCCATTGTTTAAACGCAATGTATCACATCATTCAGTGTTTGTCAATAGTATTCCTGAAATATCTCTGACTCGAAAAGCTCATCAGTGTTATCTTCTCCGTAAATTCTGGGGTCATCGTCAAAGCAGTTAATACAATCCATAAGAAAGTTGTCGGGGTCGGGATGAATCTTCTCAACCTCTTCAAGAATGGCAATGATTTCGGATGGAGTGAGTTCCCTAAGTTCATTGGCAATCTCATCTACGTCCATGACTTCCCTCGCCCCTTTGTCATGATAGCTATATTCCCCGAACATCTTTAGGGCTTCGTCAATCTTTGTAGAAATTTCTTGTGCTGTAATACTCATATCAATTTTCCTTTAGTCCTTTAGTATTTAAAATCAAGTTCAATTTTCTGTATCGGTTCGCCCCATTTACTTTCATCGTTCTCTGGCTTCCCATCCCTAATCATAATAACAACCTTCTTACGATTTACAAGTTTCACTGTTAGTATCTTGTTTTTACCAAATAGATGAAACCCATACCATTTTTCGCGCTTAAGAGTTCCAACTTCAAATTCATGATTATGGCCGACTGCAAATTTCATCTGGAGCTTCATAGGACGGTTTCCCTTCTTTCGTATAGTTCTGCTGCGATTTCAAGCTCTGCATCGAGAATTGAAATCATCCAATCCACTGCTGAAACACCCGCATCGTCAGCAATTTGGGTTAGTAGAGTGTCATTTTCCTGAACAAAATCTTTCATCTTGTCCATTAGTTCTTCTTCGTTTACTGAGTTTACTACATCATCCCATGTCATTCGGTTTCCTCCATTGGTTCTTTTGATTCTTTTGATTCTGTTAATTCAAAGACTTCTGCCATTGCTTTAGATGCAGCTTGTAGTTCTTTGACCTTTTCTCTGCTTTCTACCATGTAATCCCATACCAAATTCATAAGCATTCTGTCAGGATTCAAAATGATTTTTCCGTCTACAATCTTTACCTTGGCGTCTTCTCTTGTTAGCTTTTCATTGGTTTCATTAACGCAATCTGTCAAATACCCCATTTCTTCTTCAATATCCAACTCATATACGTCTTCGTCAGCATAAAAATTGGGGGTAATAATCACTCTTGGGAGTCTTTCGTCTGTAACTTCTGCCATCAAGAGTGGTTCCATGTTCCAATAATCGAATAGACCCTGCTCCATGAAATCCTTGTGTATCGTCATCCATTTGGGGTTCTGCATGATGAGAAAAGAAATCAATGTATGCTTGCTCATCTGAATAGGAATCATACTCTTCCATGAATCTTCAAATCTTTCAAAATCTTCATATGATTCAAGGATTAGGGCAACACGTTCAAGAAACTTCTCTGTGCCTAACATTTGTGCCATACTTTCTTGACCCATTTTCGGATGACAACCAAACTCACTTGCGAATATGCTTAAGAAATGAAAATGACCAAGCCCACAACGCGACATTCTCATTATTGTCCAAGGTAAGTCGAGGAATTCTTTAACTGAATCGTGTAGGAATCCGTCATGCGTGCAGTGTAGACGGATTGGATGTGATTCCATGTCTTCGGCGGGTATAAGGTCTGATATTTCGATGCTTCCGTGTGTCATAATTCCTCCACTGTCCGTACTATTTTTCGCAGTCTTCGCAGTCTTCGCAGTCTTCGCAGTCTTCGCAGTCTTCGCAAATGTTCTTTCCTATTTCATCTCCTATCAAAATTTCACCACACTCAGGGCAATATTTATCAGAAAAGGTTTTGCCATCACTAGGATTTCCCATTGCTTTCTCCATTGTTTCCATCAATATATCATATCATTGTATACTTGTCAAGAACTTTATTACTCCTTTAATTCATCTGGTATTTCAAGACTATCCTCTCTACTTATAAAAATGAGTTAACGGTAAATCCTCGACAGTCATTCTTTCTACTTTATCCATCCTTTCTAATGCTTTTCTTGCTTCTATTTCTGAATCTTCTACTGCTTCTGCTCCACATTTCCTGCAAGTCCATATATTGTCACTGTTTGGGCCATGAGCTGTTTCTGAACAACCTAAGTCCTCTTCAAAGTTACCATTGCCATCTACAACCCAATCGTGAACTTCATGAGCAGTGGTGATGAACTGTTTGTGGTCTGGATTCTTTGGACATACTTTCATGTTTTACTCCTTTATCCAATACTTATCTCCATGTTTTTGAATAGCCTTACATGCAACCAATTTTTCTGCTACTTCTATGTTATTTTTGGAAAGATGTATGGCTGTTCCCTTTGAAAATGCCTTTTTGACAATTAGACAACCCATTATATAGCAGTCTTTGTCATTAAGAACAACTGCTTCATTCATGTTTTACCCTCCTTCTTCAATGAACTCCCTGTAAGAGTCATATCCCAATGCTTCAAGTAAATTTGCTAACTTCTTGTCAAAAATTCTAGGCGAATCTCTTATTTCTTCTACTGTCATGTCATAATAACCACATTCTCCAAGATTATGTTCATAGTCTAGCCAATGAAGAAATTCCTCAACAACTTCTCTTTTTATAGTTTTACGCATCTTAATTTACTCCTTTAATTCGTCTGGTACTTCAATAGAATTAACGAATACGTCTATAAATGCGCCAATCTCTTCTTTTTTAATATTCGCATCAAGACTACTGCCATTGACTACCATTTTAATATGAATAATGTTATCTCCAACAGTTTCAAAAGAACCATAAGCTCCGTCAAAGGATTTTAGTTCAACGGTTATATTGCATTCCTTTGCCATTTTTTCAATTTCAATACGACTGAGGTTAGTATCAACGACAATCCTTACGAGCTTATCTTTAGGGTTTTTTTCTATAAGACTTTCAATGTAGTCTTTTGCTTCTTTAAGACCACTGTTAGTAAACCACCTCCAAAACTTAATAAGGGGGATTTTCTTGCCTTGCTCATGGACATCTAGTTTTACTTCTACCTTATTCATTTTACTCACAAAATTCTTGATAATACTCTCTCAAATCATCCTTTGACAAGTTAACTTTCATAGAAGGCTTTGGAATTATGGGTGCGACATCCTTTTCCTTCTTTTCGAAATGGCCAAACGTAATTACAATGCCATCACCGATTTCTGACTCATTATCATCAATATGCGCTACGTCTATTCCAAGCTCTTCTACAAGTTCCCATCCCTCATGCCACTCTTCAGATGTTCCGTCAGAGCTAAGTTCAACCTTATCCCCGAAATAATACTTGAAGAGGATAAGAGTTGCAACAACATATTTATCATAAGGCTTACGGGCTGTCTTGCAAAACCAAAAACACATCAAAGATTCCTCCATTCCAAAAAGGTCTTTATACGCTCTTGTAATAAGTAAGTTCTCATGTCCGTCCGCTCCTACACCGTTGAAATTGACAGAGCTTTCGTTTACATGATAACCCTCCTTTTCGCATTCATTGAAGTGTGCTAAAGGAACATCAGCCTTAGAAAGTAACTCATCAACCTTTTTGGAAAATTCTTTGAAGGTCTTTGCGTCTAGATTCTTCTCTCGTCTAAAATAATGAGTGTAACCGATATCTACTGCCCTGTCCTTTCTTCATTGTTGAGAGTAATATATCAGAAAATTAGTGCATTGTCAAGGCCTAATTTGCATTTCCTATTTTACTTGAACAGTGAGGACAGTAACAAGCTTCTCCACTTATCATAATGTCTTTTAGATAATATTCTCTTCCACACTTGGGACATTTTGCTATTAAGGTTTTTGCCATTGCTTTCTCCTTTTCATTGTTATGCGTCGAAAAGAAGTTCTAGAGGTTCTTCTGGATGTTCCGAATGCTTCCTCAGAAGATGATGAACTATCACATTCGGCACCTAGTTCTTTTCTCACTGCATCTTTGTTTCCATCTTTAACCATAAAAGTCTCTTTGTTCCTTGTTACTACCCAACAATCTCTGGTCTGGCCGAAGCTATCATTAATGGGCTGGTCAAATGAATAATAGGCCTCTCCTTCATAAATAGCAAAGCCTTTATATTCCCACCTCTCTCCGCTCTCTTTTCTTCGAACTGTTGAGGGTGAGATGGTTCCGTATTTTGGTTTTGGATATTTAACCATTTGTCCCCTTTAGACTGTCGTAATATTCTCTTGCATCCTTTATCATGTCATCAAGGTATATTACCACATTCGTAACTCCGTTTGTCTGGCAATATCTCTCAACTCCAGTTCTGTAACCATTGATAAAAGCTCTTTCTACTGCCGACTTTTCTTTGGCGTCCAGTATAAAATTAACATGCTCTTCAGCGGTTCGTTCATTTTTTGCCAAATGGACTATTGAGAAAAAGAAGCCCCAAAATAGAATTATCATAATTAGCGCCATTATACCACGCACTATTGTATTTTTTGATTTATTATCCATCATTATCTCCTTTACGCAATACTATGTACCTTAATCCCAAGTCTGTCAAGAACTCTGCGACATCTGCTACAACTATCTATAGGCAAGAGTTCTCCAGTTGCTCCTACTCTACAGATGATAATGCTTTTGACATGCCGGGTTTTTGCTTTTTTCAGGACGGCTAACTCAGCATGAACTCCTCCGCCATGTCTATGAAAGCGCGGTCTATTAATGGCGGTAGCGAGTATCTTCCCCTGCTTATCCAATGCCATAGCTGATACTCGATACTTACTGGGGGATTGTTTTGCTTTGTTTATAGCTATCTGTATGGTTTCTCTATTCATGTTTATACTATATCAAAAGCTAGCGGACAGGGCAAGTCTTATCTTCTACTTTATTAGAACCAGTTGTGATCTATTGTGGACCACATGTGGACCACTTGTGATCCGGGGTGTGATCCGGCTAGTGACCAAGTTGTGTACAAGTTGGGGGGCTAAAAAAGTCACTGATCTGTTGTAAGTCCTTGGAAAATGCAACAACAGTGACCTAAAACGCCAACTTGGTCACTGGCGCAGGTGTGATATTATAAGTTACTGTGGACCTAACTTAGATACTAAACATGATGAGAAGCAAGTTTAGAAATAGAAATAGAAAAAGCCCAGAGCCAATTAAGACTCTGAGCTTTCTCCTATGTCATCAGTAACCCCAATGAACGCAAGGCTCTGTGCTAATCAATTTAGTCTGTTTCCTCCTTAACACAGACAACAATGCCATCTGGATAATCTGATCCAGTAACTTCAGTAGGGGTTCTGTTTGCTAATACGGTTACTTCGATTAAGAGATTGTCTTTGTTATCTTCTGTAATGCCAATCTCTTTGCAAATTTCATCTGGTATTTCTATTTTCATTTCATCTCCTTAAATAAGAGGATAGCTAACCAATTTCCACCCACGGTTCTCCAGAAATTGATTTACAGAAAACGCAAGCATATGGCCTCAAAGCTTTGTTGTTATCTGCATTCAGGACAACATACCGTTAGTCATCCTTACAAGCTATCCAATCTGTATCTTCAAATCTTTCTTTTACATTAATGACTTCATCTTCATCAAGCATATCATTCAAGTAAAGCCATTTGAGTAAGTCTTCATCATCATTCAATACTTTACCATCAGTTCCATCAAATTTTAGAACATATGAACAACTTTGACATTCATAATGGTCAACCTCTCCATAAGTAACCATAATTGTTCCATAGTCGGGGCCGAAAAAGGTCATATCATGTATTTCTGTAGACACAATGCAGTCAACCATTATTTCGTCAAGATGTATTCCTTTGCATTCAGGACATTCAAATTTCATACTAACTCCTTACCATCTGTCTACTTTGAATAACTGTTGTAACACAGGCGAAGAACATTTGTCAAGAATGAAGTCCGCAATTGTTAGGGAAACATGCTTGACGCTCTGAACCCTTTTCTTTTCATCGTCAGGCCATGTTTTTGAAGGGTGGCAAGATGTATTGGTATCAGTTAAAGGAATAAGCGCAAGAGAATCAGGGTCACTAGGATTACCTGATACCTTTATTACAATATAGAACTTATCCATCCATTCAACTACATTGCCGGTTTGCATTTTATTTCCTCAAAGTTATAAGCATATGCAGCCCAACCAATTATGAATTTATCGGTTCCATTAGCCAAGCTCACCATTTGAATTCCGACTGTATATATGGCCGTAAACTCTTCGTTTTTCTTAACAATGATACCAAGAGTGGGCAAATACACATCGCGCTTTGCCCTTACTTTTGTGGTTATTTTCATACTTCAATTCTGTCGGCGTTTGCTTCAACCCATTCCTCATCAACGAAAGCTCTGCCGCGAACAACAGTTATATTTCTGATGATGTCATTACCAAGGCCGCTTCCATCTTCTTTTAGAGCAGTCTTAAGCGCATCGTAGGTTTCGACTTCAATGCCATCTTGCCTGTCGAGCAGATTCATTGCCAACTTAATTAGTCCTTTGTTCATAATGTTTTCTCCATTGTTTAAGAGTAATATATCACATCATTCAGTGTTTGTCAAGTAGTTTCTTTGTCGTCTTCTACTTCTTCTATCATCTCTCTTTTCAATACATGTCGAAGTCTTCTAGTAAAAATCTTCACTGCTTCTTGGGCTTCCTTGCGATGATATTTGTTGCGGTGTCTGTTTGTTTTACCTCTGTACCAATTTGACTGGTCGCCTAAAGCAATTCTCTTTCTTCTATTCAACCTCTGTACTGACATGATGATCCTCGTAATTGACAACATAATCAGAAAGCCAAGAGTTTGAAAGGCCACCCGCGCTCATTTCTAAACGAGCTATTGCGAGCCTTCCCATATCAATAGGATTATCTTCTTTGAACATAAAGACAAGATCTATCCTGCCGCCAGTTGTTTCGAGCTTGAGAATTTCACTCCAGAGTTCTTCAGGAACGCCAGTCTCTGAACAATCCTCCTCCATACTCTCGCTTACGCCATCAACCCATTCATCAAGCTCACCACCGCAGGCCAAGAATACAATGCCTTCACTGTTGAGTTCTTTTACGTCTTCAAATGTTGCGTCTTTTACTTCCATGATTATTTGCCCCTCAAAGCTTCTAAGTCTTCTTCAAGCTCTTCCCTCAATACCTCTTTTGCCTTAAGGTATTTTTCTGAGGGTGGAGTTTTTACAGAACGATTATGCTCAATCCAAAGCGCATCACAATCCTTTCCATAGTTAGTCCACAACCTGTTCTCTTCTTTTTTAGTAAGCATTTTCTTCCTCCATATTTTCAGAACTATAACACAATCAATAATGTCTGTCAATCCAAAAGCAATAAAGATTCTCCCCATCTGAGTTTTCAGTCTGATCAGAATAATGATTGTCGGTGCAGTGAAGTGTATAAAACCCATGATCAGCGTCTCCATAATCTAAAACTTCTCTTAGGTTGTTATACTCTGTCATATAGTAGGAAAGCATACAAGAGCGAGGGACATCTCCATTTTTAGCTAGATCTTGGTTGTATTTCTTAAGCTCTTCAAGGAAACGGGCTTTTAGTTTTGCCAATGTGATTTCTCTTAACTCTATATACCATTGAATAAGATCACTAGCTGTCTTAATTCCTAAATCGGACCTATTGAATTTAATCCATGCCTCATCAACTACCCCCTGAACAGAATAGCCATCCCAGTTGACATCTCTCACTGATGACGAGCATGTGGGGCAATACATAGTTTCCTCTATTATCTGCTCAACCTGATGCTGCGCGGCGAGTCTTGTATTGCCTCGAACTTTGATTAAAATACCATGATGCATATTTAGTCCTCCCATTCAAGTCCGAAGTCATCAAGGTCGTTAGTTTTAGACATCACTGCTATATAGATTTCGTCACCATCTACATCATAATCATTCATGTCATCAATGTAGCCTGACTCAACCATCTTGTCATAAAGAGTATCACCAAAGCAATCTCTCGGCTCGTCAAATTCATCAATCTTTTTCTTCTCGCCTTTAATAAATCTATATACCATCCACATATTTATTCCTCAGTTGTTCCGTATTTGCCTATTACTTTGCTAATCTTCATCTTCAAAATCTCCCTCGACCTTTAGAACCTCATAATCTGAAATCATATCTGTCGAATATAATTCAAAAGCGTCTTCGGCAATCTGTTTTGCTTCATCTTCATCTACGTCATATTCTAAGTAACAACGGATTGTAATGTCAATAATACCTGCTGTCATAATGTTTCTCCTTAAATTTGGTAGGGAGGCGAGGATTCGAACCCCATTGAAGCAAAAAGTTGCATGCTCTTTTAGTTTCCTCTGCTTTTCATCCTGCTAAAGAATACGTACTGGTCTAACATTTTTAAGTATGCAGACCCCCTCAGCTTTACGGATGCGTTCTAGCCAGACTGAACTACTCCCCATGTTTGAAAATAACGTATCATATCATTCAGTGTTTGTCAATAAGATAATCAAGCCTTTACAAGATTATGACCCCAACTTTCAAATACATTAAGGGAAATGATTTTGACAAACAAAGGTGCTTCTGTCCACTCGGTTCTGACGGCAACTCTCTTATGTGTTTTCATTGAACCACAGCTAGGGCAGACATAATTTGAACCTTCCCATATCGCTTTACATTCACTGCATTCTCGGCCTTCTTTGTAATCATTATGACCTGTCTTCATATCATTCTCCTTCCGCAAGTATTTCATCAATAACTTCTTCAGCTACTCTGTCAGCCTATCTGCGTCTCTCCTGACAGTTTTCGCAGTCACATGGGTCATAGGGCGTCTCATTCATTAAAAACGTCTTGTGACCGCATTTAAGGCATTCATAACCGTTGCTGAGAATAAACCATCTTTCAGGATTCATACTACAGTTACAATAAGGACATGTGCCGTATGCAGTGAGCTTCCCCTGTTCAATTAAAGAAGCTTCAAGAGGGTTTAATTCAGGGAAATCATCACTGTAAACCCTCTTCCTGCCAAGTAATTTTGTTTCTTTCTCTCTCATTGTAATCCTTAAATGGTAGGCCGTACTGGGATTGAACCAGCGACCCGCACATTAAAAGTGTGCTGCTCTACCAATTGAGCTAACGGCCCATTGTTTCCATATAGAATATCATGTCGTTTGAGTGAAGTCAAGCATCAATTAAGCTGATTCGTAATATCCTTCAACAAAAGCATTACAATCCAACTCAATGAACTCTTCAAAACTCCAAGACTTCTCCCCGAAGGATACAGTTTCCTCAGGAATGTTGACTACTACATCATCATGGTTAGGATAGCGGTAATAAGTTGAAATACCAAAGCCTGTCTCATCTTCCCATCTATCGCCAATAACAGTGCAGAATAGAATGCGGGTTAAGTAAGAATCATCACCCCATCGCTGCTTCTTTGCCAACGCATTCTGAACCTTTTGAAGTAAATCCATGCCCGTCCAATGACAATAGAGCCATACCTCATTCGGATTGTCTTCATACTTTTCCTGAATTACTCTCATGTTAATTCTGTCGCCCATGTCATACCTCCTTATAGGTTTTGTTTTGATTAGCCATTAACAGTTGCCAAGTACTTCATAAGGTGCCTGTACTTCGTGCTATTCGTCTGATCGTCATTCTCCATCTTACCCTTTAGAGCCAATGCAGCCTTAACGCTCAACTGATTGATTTTCTTCTTGCCAACTCTTTCTTTCTTATCTCTTCTTCTCATTATTCTCTCCTTACCCTATTAACGCATAAGTTTCTGCCGTTCCTTCATTTCTAGATTTCTTACCATACTCACTAAACATAGATCTTACAATCAAAAATCCCCCTTTATCATACTCCCTTTCGTTTTTGATTTTTATTCATCATCTTCATCATCACATCCAATTACGCCAAAGTCAATCTTAATAGCATAGGCATCATCACCGTCGCTCAAAGTATAACATAGATAGCTGCCATCGCCAAAGCCAGACGAACTCACTGCTCCATAAGGAATAACTCCCGCCCCTTCTTCGCCCAAAGTTCTGTCGCAGCAAATTGAATACCATGGCTCGTCTTCGCATATTACGTTACCACTAGTTCTCTTAACTCCTGCTACGCTTGCATCATTTTTGAAATTGTCTAGCATAAAAATACCAGCCTGTCCAGAATCAACTCCAACGTCAATATCCTTAACGCTCCAATGGTAATCTTCCCAATCAACCGGGCCGCAACCAATATGATACGCAACTAACACTGCACAACGATTGCCCCAGTCACCTTCTTCTGATTTGATTACATATGCTCGCCAAGTCCCCGCTCTTGTCTTTACACATCCATTACACCATGTGTCCACTTCATAACAGGGGTCAGAGATAATTGTGTCATCACTGAGTTCAAAAGTCCCCAATTCAAGTTTTTCAGATTTACTCATTGGTATCTCCTTCTACAAACCCATAAGCATAACCATAGCCCATAGGTTTTGTTGCTGTTTTTAACATTTCGAGTTTAACATCAGTAACCTTTACAAAACCACATGCAGCTACCATATGATATTCTTTATTATTATTGTCAACAGGAACTTCAATAATATCTCCTGCGCTGACTGATGGTAGGGTTTTGTTTGTGCCTTCAATAGCAAATTCGTTCTGTCCGTATCTGAAAACCTTCCCAAGTATGTCAAGGAGGGAAAGGCCGGTAGGGCAGGCTTCATCATTAACAGCAACTTCTTTTACTGTATCCCAAGTTCCGCAAGTCATCATACGAACATCAAATATCTTCATTGTTTCTCCATCGTTTCTCCATCGTTTCGAGTAGAATATCATAGTCACAATAATAAGTCAAGTATATTATGGCATGAATTCTTTATGGTATTGCTTTAAGTCTTCCTTACTAGCAGTGATCTTAGGCTTAGGCTTAGGCTTAGGCTTAGATGGTTTTTCTTTTGCTAAAAATTCTTCCTTTGACATTTTGCCCATTAGGAATTTGTCTATTTCATCATGCGACTGGTCCTGCGCCTCTTTGATTTTGGCTTGGATTTCCTTCCCCGCCTTTACCCCCGCGTTATATGCATCTGATTCTTCCAATGCTTTTTCTGACGCCGCCTTAAATTTTTCTTCCTCTTCTTCTTCCTCTTGTTCTTCTATATACTCAGCCCAACAAGTATCACCAGCCTCGTAAGCTAACTCTTTGAACCTGTCGGGGTATTTTTCATAATCATCATATTGTTCATCTACAACTAGATCCCCGTCGCTCCAAACCATCTCTCCGCAGAAGACCACGCCGCCTTCAAAAAAATTCAATATAAAATCTAGGTCAGTAAATTTTAGGGATAGGGCTTCTATAACTCCAATAGGTGGACTCCATGCTGTGCTAAAATACATCTCGGCTTTAGTATGTAGCCCGTCGTTATCAATCCCAACCTTCCACTGTTCTCCTTCAGCTAAGTTCCATTTCGTCCCCCACATACAACAGTGATGATCAATGGCCGTCGCAAAACCAAACTTCTCTTGATTCTCTGCGCGGAGCTTGTCCCACTTATCACCCGTCTCACCACTACCATAACTATGAACGCCTTCTGCGGATAATTCGGGAGGACATGGAATGACTTTATCAAAACTAAAATCAGTATTTTCATCTTTTACAAATTTTAGAAAATCTTCTATAGTCCCATAATCTCCAGTTACTGATAATCTATTTGAGCACCAATTAGGCATAAGCTTTCTCCATTGTTTTCATATAGGGTAACACAGAAAAAGAGTGTTGTCAAGGGGAATCTTAATTGTAGCAGTTGAAACCTTTTAGGAGTGTTCCAATAGTGGGGTTTTGCTCTATGAACTTATCTTCTATTGGTTTGAATTCAGCAGCTATTTCCTTCTCTCCCAAATCTACAAGGATGCTATAAAAAGAGTAAGTCCTACATTTGTCAAGAGCTTCTACTTCCTTATCCTTTTCTAGATCTGTAACAAATCCTTTTTCTCCAACCCAAACTAGAACCCCAAATCTAGCACTCCTCTTACCACTAATGATATTCTTAATGACTTTGATCGCAGCAGTATAAGGAGTATCCGAGGTTAAAAGATGACGCTCTTCTCCAGTCTCTACATAGAATTTCCGTCTCATTGGGCTTCTCCATTTTCTTCTATAGTATCACTCCATCCATTTAATGTCAAGCCAATCTTCCAAGTGGATCTCTGAACTTCCCCATGCCTACTGTAGCCATCCTTGTAAGTGACAATTATGTTGGTTTCAGGAGCTAAATAAACACCCTCATCGTAACTAATCTCAGAATGTCTCACACCCGCTTTATTCATTGCTTTCCAATGCGTTGTACGCTTTATTCACTGCTTTCCAATGCGTTGTGCCATTCTCAGCATCTTTTAGTAAAATTGTAGGCCTAATAATCTCTGTTTTATATTCAACTACTTTGGTTATCTCATAAATGTAAAGAGAACTAGCAAGAAGACAAAATATGATCACTCCTATCGAAGCAGACCAGTCACTCGCTGCCCAACCTCCAATCGCACATAATACAGCAAAAAAAAGACAGACAAAAACCATAGTCATAACTATTTCTCCTCAAGTTTCTTCATTATTTCTAAGTCACTGATTAGATTTGTGAACTGCCAATGATTGAAGTTAGGGAATTTTCTAGGCAATTCATCTCTCTCTTTTTCAAAATAGTCTGCTAATACCTCCAAATCAGTGACAATCTTCTCCTTATTGGCTGTAATAAGGGAGATGTCTTTCTTGCCGTCCTTAAATATGTCAGCCAATTCCTTGAGCTTTTTTGTCACTGAAGGAGCTAAAACTGCGCGAGTATCAATCTTTAGGAAGTCTCTAATCTCTTTTGCATTCCTGCCACTCCACTCTCGCATCTCTTTAGGAGTTAAATGTTTGTAATCGTCCTCATATGGAATGCAATAAGTAAAACATTCAGTATAGCCATCAGTCTCCCCCAAATGTTTAATAGCAGAATAGTCTCCCAAATGACGGTAATATTCCTCCCTGCCCATACCTACAATATGCCTACACATGTCCCAATGACTATCATCTCCACCCCCAGCAGGATTTCTGTCCCCTACTAACTGGTCAATCAAACTGGATAAACGATCTGCGACATTATGGAACTGGTCGGCCTCTTTAGCATTAAGCATCTTCATATACTCAATCTTAACGTCATCAGTCTTACGCTTGGGCCAGTCTGCAATAGCTACTAATTTCCAGAAATGGTCTTCATCCATTCCTTCTGTTTCAAATACTTTCTTAGCCAAGTTGAGTTCCATAACATTTCTCCTGTTTCAAATAACGTACCACATCATTCAGTGCTTGTCAATCCTTTTTAATCCTTTTCGCAAAATAATGCATGCGTAGCGTCTAAAGCTAAATAGTAATACCCATTTCCACAACCGCGATACTCCTCAGAATACCAAGCCTTGTTCTTGTCTGGATTATACTCAAAGGAGATATCATACCCATACTCACCACGATGATTGAAAGACTCCTTCTTGTCCATGGCTATCTGTATTCTCTCAAGGTCATCCTCATTTCGATACTTGGTAAAGCGCATCTTCTTCACTGTTGGCTTCTCATGATACGTCCATAGAAGATGAGTCCTTATGTAATCCGTGCCATCATCTCTTTTTCCAACCAATGAAGGATAACGACTTAGAAACTCTTCAACCCGGTCATCAGTAGAACTATCCCAGTATGTATGGTAGGCCTCCTGTAAAGTATTATACCCCACTGCAAAGGCCTCGTTTATTTCCTCTACTATATTTCCCCACAAACCAGATGCTAAAAGGCGGTTCTTTACTTTCGTCCACCCATCTTCCCACTTCTGCTCTTCTGTCTTCCTGCGGTTTTTAACAAAAGGTTCAACATCCACAGCATTGTAAGGTGGAAATGCGAATCCACTTTTTCGCTTACGTCTCCCAAAATAAGCAATTGTGTCTCCAGATTTGAAAAGTCGGTGCGCTCTAGATGAACCATTATTGAATGTAACCAACACTTTTCGGCACCCACCATCGTAGATTTTATTAACCTTTTCAAGAATATCAATCGTCATTTCCATCGTTATCTCCTTTATAGGCAAACTTCTCTGCGTCTTTTTCGTTATAGAACTGCCACTCAATGCCAGTTAGATCCGTCTCAGCCCAACTCCTGCCGCCCATATATGTATGTCGATAGTCCCCTGCCATTTCATATGTAGTAGCACTTTGAACAACCCAAATAGAAGCCCTAGACATTCTGAATCGTTTCTTGACAATCAAAGAATGGCTTATAGCTCTTTCAGTTGTAATATTATATTGATCACCGGGCCTATTAAAATAGATATCTACGGCTGTAATACGCTGTTGATCAAAGTATTTAAAACATCCTTGAGGTAATTCTGCTGTTTTCATATAAGTATTTCTCCATTGTTTCCAAAAGCATAGCACATCATTCCGTGCATGTCAAGTAGAATAAAAGAAAAAGAGAGCAGTGATTGACACTACCCTCTTTAACTGAGCTTGTTCCAAACAAAAGTGCTGACTGTGTGCGCCACAATTACCTACCCAGTAATACACACCCCTCGAACTTTATATGGGCAGAAGTTCTACACCTCCCTAATCAGCATCTATATTATACAAAAAAATTGGGACAGGGAACGTTTTTATTCCCTGCCCCTTAAAATTTTCCCTTTCAATTAAGCTTCTTAGGCCTCGACTGTTTCGGCTTCGGCGTCCTCTACAACCTCTGCCGTTGCCTTGACTACCTTGCCATTACGAGGGCGAGGGTCAAGTGCCTTCTCGCGCCAACGAAGACGGAACTTCTTGTCGTTGAGCTTTTCGGCGTAGTAGAGATTACCCTTTGCTGAGGAACTGCCCCTGCAATCGGCACCTTCGCGGGTCTGACTTTCGTGGCGGGGCGAAAGTAGAACTGTAACCATCGAACCGAGAGGGCTGTCCTTCTTGCCGTCCTTAACCGTGTTGTCCATACCAAGCTCAACGCCATGGTCTACGAGCTGCGAGCGTGTTACGACCTGCGAACTCTTCCAGAAACCGAAAATCGCATGACACTTCGATGTCTCCGAATAGGGGTTTGGATTTTTCTGTTTTCCCATAACCATTCTCCTTTGTTTGATGTTGCGGGTTAGCATCGTGCTTTCCCTTATGTTTGAGAGTAATATATCAGAGTCTATTGTGTCTGTCAAGTGGTTTTTAAAACTTTTTTTTATTTATTCTATCCCAAGCTCTTTGTAAGCCCAAGCCACAAACTCACTAATTCCAACGTTTCACTCAGAAGAAATAATAACTATTGAAATATAACGTAAAACCCATAAGTATGAACAAAGCACTTTTCATAAAAAGCGGGAGTTATAGAAAAATATTTCGGAAGAAAAAAAAGAAAAAAAAGAAAAAAAGAGAGTAATAATTAAAGTGACCAAAAGAAGAAGAGTATCTCGAAGGCGCAGGCGATAACACTAACTAAGTTTAGTATTTTTCAAAATACATTAAATTTTTATACAAATAATCTCTAACAGGTGGTATCTCGCGTTTCATTCTATCAACTATAATATTAGTGGTTTTGTTTAGGAGAAACTTTTTTGCCTCAAATCGCTTTACCCAATAGTTTTTAGGCTGTGGATTGTAGTGATATTTCTCTTTTTGTGGACTTGCGGTTATGAGTATTCTGTCTGAAAGTGAAATTAAATTATCAATGAAAATATTTGCATATTTTTCTTCTAAATGTTCCGCAACCTCTATACTTATTGCCACATCGAAAATACGACCAAGGCTTATTGGGAATCGCAAATCATGTTGATATGTTCTATAGCCTCTCTCTTTAGCCTGTCTAACCCCTTCATCACTTGCCTCAATTCCAACACAAGGACAAGAAAATCCATCCATTAAAATGCCATGTCCACAACCAACGTCAATAACATTTCTTGGTTTTAAAATATCTTCAAAAATTTTTCCCATTGCAGAATAGACTTTGTTTTTAAAGTCCATTCGTTTTCCATAATATTCTTTTGTGTATTCTTTGTTTACATTGTAATATGAATTATTTTTGTCTGTTGCAAGTGTAATTTGTGGAGGATAGCTTATAGGTTTCTTTTTCTTTTTTTTCTTCTTTCTTTTGACAGTCTTTTTTCTTTTAACCACTCTAATTGTTGCTCTTTTTTTCCTCTTTTTTTTCTTGGCCATTGTTTAGTCCTTAAATTGGGGGGCGAGGATGGATTTGAACCACCGACCTTTTCAGACTGTATTCTTACGTATCCCATTTATCTTCATGCATCTATCATCCACTTGTTCCGTAAGTCATGTTCTGTTGCTCTAATCAGGCTGAGCTACCCGCCCTTCTTTATTTAACAAGGCCAAGCATATATAATAAGGAGTAAGCTGTCAAGCACAAAAAGGATAAAATCACATATTTTCTGAATAATGCACGCCGCCCAAGTCCACATTTGGTTCGTAGACTACTTCAGAATTCTCCAAAAAGATATCATTGTCTCTCTGGAATGTATAAGTTACTTCATTAAAATCACTGTCTCCTAACAACCTTATGACTCTAACTTCAACTGAAAACTTACGTAATAGACCAACCAATTTCTTTATTGTAATCTTGGTAAAGTCACTGTTCTTTGGCTTTTTAGCGCTTTTGTTTTTGAACCGGACATCTATACATTGGTCAAGTTCGTCATTCATATTTATTATGCCGGACCTAGATGAGAACAAATTAATGAACATTTTTTCTGTCCCATCTTCAAATTTTAGAGTCCTTTTCTGACCAATCTTATGTCCTTCCCAAAAAAAACGGACAAACCCATAAGGAGAATGCCCATGATAAAAGGTACCGGGATAATCTTCAACTGTAAATGGTTTGAAGATAAATTCTGAATCCGCAGGCAATGAACCAGATATAGAAATCACAAGCTCAGGATCAGCCAAGCTCTCTTCATCATCATGCCAATCTATAGTTACTGTTTCTATTTTCATTATCACTCCTACCATACATCATCGTCGTCATCAATCCCAAGCCCAAGATCCTCATCAAGAGTTTCAAAGATTTCTTCATATTTGTCCGCAACGGCTTCTTTGTCCTTCTTCTTGAGCTTTTTGGTCTTAGGTTTGTCTACTGGAATAATAGGCCTCATTGATTCAACCCATACATCTAACTCAGTTGAACCTTTCTGAGTAGAGCGGTTAAAGTTATGAGATGGATAGAAAATTAAACAATTAGAACAGTAGTAAGACTGAAACTGTCCAGAAAAATGTTTTATCTCTGTATCACATTGTCCACATACGATTCTCAACCCCTTAGGTAGATCTGTTTCCGTGAATGAAAATAAATCATTTGGGTCTGGTGCCTTATGTAAATCAATATATATAGTACCATTCTTATTGTATAGTACTGAATGTCCTTCTGTTTCCTTTGCCATGTTACTCTCCTTTCTAAAATATAACGAGTACTTCTCCTTTTACCTTACCACATTCCGTGCGTAAATCTTCATCTGTTTCTGGAACTTCAGATTGTTCTGGCTCTACCGGCTCTACCGGCTCTTCCGGCTTTACTGCCTCCTCAAATAAGTTTATATTTACCTTAATTGGAGCAGCTTCCTTCATCTTAATATACTTTACATTCATATACTTTACATTCACATACTTTACATTCATATACTTTACATTCATATACTTTACATTGAAATGTGATTTTTTATATGAATCAGTAGCTAGGTCAGCAAAAAAGCTTTTACCACTTTTAACAGATAAATCATCTATTTGTTCCTTCATTGATTGCTGTTTCATATTTATATCCCTAAATGATTTCTATTTGTATCAGAAATATATCAACTAAACACACTTATGTCAATATCTTTTTTAAAAAAAATGGGGTACTAAAACACCTTGCATGCTTCAGTACCCCATTCGAAACAACAGGAACAAACAATGGAGAAAAATTCCTGTTTTAACTTTCAAGAATAAATTATCAAAACTTATCGATCTTGTCAACCCCTAAAACTTATATATTATTTTAGGTGTAAACTTTAACTTTCCTTCGACTCTCCTTTGACTCTCCTTTAATTATGAGTTTGGATTTTAACTCCATCCTTATCTATAACCGGGTAACTTTAAATAACCTGCAACAACACTTGCGCCTACCTCCTCTCCTGCCATCACACCTCACAACTAAAATTACCTACATAACCCATTGCAAATAAACAACTTATAGATTGAGTGCAAATTTTTTTTAAACCTCCCACATGTGTCTTATTATATAATTACCCGGTTAAACATATAATTACGAGGTATTAGATCTTTTGTAAGCAGCTCAATACCAACAATTTATAAAAGTTCAAAAAGTTAAACATATAATATTAATAAGTTATATGTAATTTACCGGCATCTCTGGTTTTACGGGGAAGTTTGTCACTGCTGTGTAGTATGTTATGGACCAAGGACTTATAACTTAAATTCCTGACCAAATCACTGAAACGCCGATGTGGAAGCAGATCATTTACCCGGAGGACCTACCCAACTTCTTCAACAACACCTCCGGGAGAAAAGTCACTGATCAGTCGTAAACCCTTGGACCACAACAACTCCCCCCTTAATACATTACATGCCGGTATATTAACATTTATAATATTTATAATCATTTATTAAAATACCCCTTTCTGACGTTTTGAGCACTGCTGTTGCATTTTACCCCCCATTCACAAACTAATATCCCCCTTGAACAGTGACTTTCTGTAAAATTAACCCATTTTAGTCCATCAGTGATATATATTAGCCCTGAACTGCCCGGAAGATCCCACATTTTACCCGGAAGAAGCAGGTTATATAATATTTAGACATCAAGTACCACAAGTACCA
>Ga0209434_1000504_pt1 | contig 18837 bp, 45 predicted proteins | sample ETNvirnome_2_300_FD_184068 | JGI IMG/M metagenome (GOLD analysis project Ga0209434, IMG submission 184068) | Marine viral communities from the Pacific Ocean - ETNP_2_300 (SPAdes) (version 2) | ecosystem: Environmental > Aquatic > Marine > Oceanic | place: Pacific Ocean | collected 2013-06-22
ACCAGATCCCAAAGTTCATCAATTGCTGCGCCCATGGATGATTGGGCCATTTCGAGTTGGTCGGGATCAATGCCAGCATTTCTTAGTGCATGGAAAACTTTGCTGCTCATTGCATCAAGTTGTTCCACAAGTGCTCCATAGTTCGGAGATTCTGTGTCTGATTTAGCTAGAGCTTCTTGAATTAGATTGCGAAGGTGTGATTTAGTAATTTTCATGTGAGCTTCTCGTTGCTGATAGTAAGCGCAAAGTGTGTAAATAACCCGCAGCTGTGGTATAATACTATAGTTCTAAGGAGAAATTCGACATGATCATCGTCACCAACGCACCCGCCGGATTCAGCGCACAAATTTTCGAACGTGACGGAAAAACTCGCTACGACGGCGTGAAGATCCCGCGATATCTAAATGTGTCTTCTGGGTGGAAAAAGACAAAGACGGCGTCGATTCTGGCGCTGAATCCCGCATGTACCAAGGAAGTCAAGCGACTGGATCGACAGATTCAGAAACTTCAGAACACACTCGCAGGACTCCAGCGTGATCGGGCGCTTCTGATCAATGATGACTTTTCGGATGTAGTCATGAAGTAGCGTGCAACGCTCACGCTGGTGTGGTATAATAGAATAGTTCTCAGGAGGAACTATGAACCGCATCAACGGAGTCCCCAAGCCTTCCTTCCGTGGTTTCGAAAACCAAACCTTCGGAATCCGGAACATCAAGGTTCGAACTGGGCAACGTATCTTTGTGGAAGATCCCAAGACTGGAAAAACTTTTCCAGTGTGGGTAACTTGCAAAAAGGAGATCCCAACTTGGATCTTCAAGGGTGGGAGGTGGATTCCTTGGGCCAGCATTCAGGATGAGGAAACCCTTAGGAAGAATAAGCCTGCTCCCAAGTCCAACTGGAAGGCAAAGCCCGAACCCACACCGATCCCTGAGCCCGAACCCCGGAAGCGAACTGTGATCCGGAGGCGGAAGGGCCAGCAGGAAATGCGCCGAGTTTCGTGCATCTAATGCTGAAAAACAACTTCCTTTCGAGATAAGTAACTCCAACGACTATCCACGAGAGGAAGAAATGAGAGTCACCAAGACGATGCTAAGAAGGCTTATCAAAGAGGAGCTCCAGAACTTGCAAGAACTTAACAACCTGCAGGATCTGGGCGATTGGATGCCACTCGAGCAATGGATGATCGACGAGGGCGACGCGCCCAACAAGGCCATTCGGGCATTGGGCACTGAGGATCTGATGTTTATTGATACAGAGCTGACTCCGAAGGCGTACGATGAGCTGTTCGAGGCCATGGAGGCTGAGCTGGGAGCGGAGGCATTCAGGCAGAACCCCTCAATCGTCAACTTCCGCGGTGCCCAGCTTTTCTGCTCAAATGAGTGGGGTTACGGCTCTGTCTGGGCACGCACGTCTGACATTTACAGGCCCCGATAAGTTTTTAGTCGGCGCTACGTGCATCTTCCTTGGGAAAGTGGTATAATAACACTGTTCTTGAGGAGGAACACAACATGACCCACCGTGAACACAACGCCGCTTGCAGGCAGATCGAGGTGTCGGAGACGTACACCGCCGCCTTCCTCGAGCACCTGCTTCGCACCGCCGACCTCAAGCTCGGGTCCCTGGACCTGGACGAGGACGCTGACCTTGCCACGCTCCTGGTCGAGGAGGATGACGTCCTCTTCAAGGTGACCGTCGAGGTCGTGGGATTCGCGGAGTAGAGCATGACCATCTGTGCTTTCGAACAAGCTCTTGTCGATATCGAAGCTGAGATTGCTGAGGTGACACGACAGTTGTCAATCCTCTCCGAAGAGGAAGACGCGCTGCTCGATCAATATGGGCGCATCAAAGACTGTCCCATGCTAGTTTATGATTGGGAAAGTCAACACTTCATGAATGGCCTTGAGAGGATGAAAATGAATAGCGAGCTATTTCGCTTGCTAGCCAGACGGCGATGCCTCCGCAAGGGTGTGATTCATGAGGGATCACTTCGAAAGATCAAGCCTGAGTTGGGCGAACATGAGCTGGAAGCAATCAAAAGGGAACAACGTGGGTGTTTCTTTCTGATGATCATGCTTGCCTTATTTGCAATCACTATTGTTAGCTGCTGTGTTGGAGGATAAGTAATAAGGTGCAAGGCGTAGGAAGGTGGTAGCTCCTCTGCTTTGCCACCTTCCCAGAGGAGTATCTTCCTATGTCCTTCACCAGAACGTGCGTCGAGTGTGGCGCGACCATTGAGTATAAGAGCGAGAAGTCGCAAAGACGAGCTGAAAAACGGCAGGCGTTATGTCAAAGCTGTGCTGCTAAGCGTCGCTGGGCTGATCCTGAACAGCGTAGGCTGTGGACGGCTGGAATACGCAAACATTGTCAAACTGAGGAGCATCGAAAGAAACTTAGTGAGGCAATGAAACGTGCAACACAAGATGAAGAACACCGGCGCGTGATGTCAGAGAGAATGAAGAATGTTTGCCAGGATTCCGATTATCGCAAGCTAATGTCAGAGCGAATGACTCGCGTTTGCCTGGATCCTGCGTATCGCAAGTTACAATCAGCAAGATTGAAAGCAGCGTGGCAAGATCCTGATTGCTCGTACAATCAACCAGAATTTCGCGAGAAACAGTCAGAAGCTCAGAAGAAGAGAATGCTTGCTGACTTTGAGGATTGTGGAGAGCAGGAAGCACAGAATCTATGTGCTAGGAGTACCTGGAGTAGACAAGTTAGAGAACGTGATGAGTGGGTATGTCAAGAATGTGGCACAACTGAAAATCTACATGCGCATCACATCAAGCCCAAGTTCGCGTATCCTGAACTCGCTAATGATCTCGACAATGGGATTACTCTATGTCGAGAATGTCACGTCCAAAAACATCCCTGGATGAAAAATCTTTTTGAGAGTTCGTGCAACGACGAATCAGAGATGGTATAATACTATAGTTCCAAACAGGAACTGCTCAAACGCTTCGAGGAGGAAGATATGCAGCTCATGGTTCTCAGCTCTCAGGTTCGTATTCGTGTGGCTCAGGGCAGCGCGGTGTTCTACAACCCCTGGCGCCAGGAGATCATCGACAACGGTATGCACGCTTCCGATGGCAAGGGGAGCTGGATCACTCTCGATGCTGGCACCCAGTTCGCTATCGTGGCGGCCTATCCGAAGGCCGACACCTTCATGTGCCTCGTCGACGAGACGGGCCAGGGGATGAAGTCCGAAAACACCTACGGCGCCGTCTTCCGGGGTCTCAGCATGGAAAAGATCCTGGAAAATGCCATCCTGGCCGAAGCCGAGGTCGCCGCGGAAGAGGTGGCCGCCTAAGATTTCGGGCGGGGGTTGGCGCTGAGCCTTAGGCGTTGACTCTTCTAGCTGGCCCATCTCGGCTGGCACCCCCGCCACCTTCCACTCTGTGACCCTGGAGACATTCTGGGGTCACGGAAGAACTCGCAGGTGAGGCAACTCATCTCGCTTCTCGTGACTCATACACAACCCCCGAGGAACTCACATGTCCATCAAGCATCCCATCTTCTACCGCTCCTACTCCCGCCTCACCCGCCGATTCGTGCGTTAGAAGCGTGCATCTCAGGCGTGGACATGGTATAATATCAATACCAACAAGGAGAAACATCATGGCTACGACGATGACCGTTTCCGAACTTCGCCAGCTTCTTCAGGATCTTCCGGACGATGCGCCCGTCCTCATTCGCGGTGAAGATTACGGGCCGCCCTCATGCATCAAGTCCATGAATACGGACATTCCCACGCTCCCACTCATCGATGGAGAGTTCGCTATTCTATTTGATGAGGAGGAGGCGGAAAACTACTGGGAGTGTGATGAAGCATCCCGCAAGGATCCGGTTCAGTACGCAGTACTTTTCAACACTGAAGATTAGGAAGCGTGCAACTCGCCCGCAGGTATGATATAATAGACATGTTTCGAGGAGGAAACAACATGCTCAGGATCACCGCCCGCTACGACGACCTCACTCGTGTGGTAGAGATCACTCGCACCGATCACAGGCCTATTGCTGTGTTTTTGGAGCAGGATCAGCCTGCAACGCGGCTCATCCGCCTCCCGCTGGGCTTCACCTTCCCCACCTTCCAGCGTGACCTTCAGAGCTGGCTGGACGGGGAGCTCATCCAGCGCGCCCTGCCCTACTTCAACCGGGACGACCGCACCTGGATGACCTCTGGCCCCGCCGCTGCCAACCTGCCGCCCGAAGAGGAGTACTAGCATGAACGCCCAACCTCTCACTCGCATGGACGCCGCGGTACGCGCTGGCATGATCCTGGGCGCGAACCTCAACTTGGCCCGAGTAGAGCTGAACACCATCAGCCAGATGCTCCAGGTCGAGCCCGAGGTGAGGGTGCTCGAGAAGCAGCTGGAGGAGCTTCAGCTGGAGCGCCAGTTCAAGGACATGCTCGACCTCGGGCGAAGCACCGAGCCCTCCCCCCAGGAGCTGCAGGTGCTCAGCGCGCTGACCCAGCGCCAGATCTTGCTCGTACAGCTCCAGCAGGGCTTCGCATTCAGCGCCGACCAGCGGGAGCTGCAAGGCATCATCGCGTAGCAGCAAAGGTTGCGGGTCCCGCGAGCTCCTCCTCGCTCGCCGCACCCTGGGCGGCTGGTCGACCTCCTCCGGCTGGTCGCCCAAAACCTTTTCTAAGACGTGCAAAGTGAGCGGAGTTTAGGGTATAATGCCACTACATCCTGAGGAGGAATGCATGATTGTTGAGCAGCTCGCTGATGCCTTTGTCGAGTCCATTGTGGGCCCTGAGCTCACCCCCACCAACCTTCGGGCAGCCTGTGAGGAGTTCTCCCCTGGCTCGTGTGCTCGGTTCTCAGATGAGGAGCTCCAGATGGCTATCACCCAGGTGCTCGGCCCCCTCAAGGAAGAGGGCCACCTGGTGGACTTCCGCTTCGCGGCCTTCATCGCGGACATGCTGGGCGGCCACTACTCAGCGGCCATGAATGTTGCCGCCCGCTTCAAAGCTTTTTAGCGGACCGCGTGCAACGCCCACTCAGGTGTGGTATAATCTACATGTTCGAGAGGAGACACATCATGAGCAAGGCTGGATTCAGCAAGGGCGACACCGTCAAGTTCCGCGAGGGCTGTCAGCCCTGGCTCGAGCGCAAGATCACCCGTGAGGAAGTGCGGGCCTGGTACGACAGCCCAGCTTCCAAGGGCATCGGTGAGGACGGCGAGACCAAGCTCTGCCCCCGCGGTGTCACCACGTGGCAGGGCCTCGACCCGGATGCCACCTACGTCGTGGTCCGTGCTCGGGTCCGCAACCGCATCGGCTGGCGCGAGAAGAAGGGTTACGCCATCATCCGCGACGATGACGGGGTCGAGTGGCACGCTCGCCGCACCTCGCTGGTCAAGGTGGAGGGTTAGCTCATGTGGGAGATGGCAGAGACGATGCTCAGGGCAGATAGCGACGGTGCCTATATGACAGCATACTCGAATCGACAGCCCAGTACCGAGCAGACGAACTCGAGTGCGTCACCCGTCGAGCTCCTGAGGGACGGCTGGGAGCCTTGTGGCGTTGCTGCTGCTCCTGGGAGTGCCATTCTGTACATCTTCAAGCGCAAGTGGAAGGGGGACTAGCATGTATCGAGGCACTCCCGTAACCCGCACGGCCCGCAAGCAGCACACCTGCACCGTCTGCAACGGCATCATCCCAGCGGGCTCCCGCTACGTGGATGTGCGAGATCATCGCCTCCACGGGTTCGCGCTGCGCTATCATGTGAGCTGTGCGCAGGCGGAGGAGCGCGCTGCGCAACGCATCCGGGAGGATAGCTGGGATACCTTCTGCGAGGGGTGGGACGAGCACAAGACGTGGTTGTGAAGTAGAGACGTGCAACTCCCTTGTGGGCGTGGTATAATGGACATGTCCTTGAGGAGGAAACATGGCACGCAAACTGAAGACCCTGTCCGAGCTCATCGTCGAACTTCAGAACATCCGTGACGAGCATGGTGGGGATCTCCCGATCGCTGGCACGGTCCAGGATGATGGCTCTGGGGTGAAACTCATGACCGATTGGCCCGGAGCTGGTGTCCACGTTCTGGATCCCGAGGATCCTGACCAAGCGGAGGACAACGCCTACTACGAGGACTGTGGTTGGTGGTAGTGTCGAGCGGATTCGCTATCCTGTGCGGGCTTCTTCTGAGCGCGTGATCTTTTTGCGGACAACGTGCATCCACTCTGAGTCTGTGGTATAATACAAATACCAACCAAGGAGAACCCCATGACTCAGAAGACCTGGACCCGCGACGAAATCAACCACCTTCTCCGGACCAACGACCGTGCCGTCGAGGCCGCTATCCTGCGCCTCTTCGCCCTGCAAACTACTGATGAGCAACGTGAAACCACTACCAAGTACCACAACACGGTCGGTTTCTCCTCCGCGGACGCCTTCCCCGGCACCCGCTTCGCTCGCTGGCTCCAGGGTATGAACAACAAGAATCAGGTGCGTTTCGCTCCCAAGTCTCTCTCACACCCCCGGGCGCAAATTGTCTTCGCTCGCTACTGCCGCAACGGCTCAGTCATGGCTCGTGCTCGCCAAATCGCCCTGAAGCACAGTCGGCAGCTGGTGGACTTGGCCAACGGCGACTTGGTCATCGGCCAGTAGTGGCGTGCATCTTGGCAGTCGGTGTGGTATAATACAACTACACCGACCAAGGAGACATCATGAACTCTCGCACGCGCGACGAAATGCTGGCGGACGCTGTTGACAACCTCGAGCGCATCAACTGGATGAACGAGAATCTGGAGGGTTGCGACTGGTGTTGCGGTGGTGGTGAGGAGGAGTTGGCTGAGCTCTACAACGAGCTCGCGGCCATTAAGACACACCTTCATGTCACCCAGGAAGAGTTGGAAACCCTCTGCGGCACGGAAATCAAATGATCGGCGACTGCTATCGTCAGGCTGGACGTGAGATCACCGATCACACCTCTCGTGAGGATCTCACCCTTTGTCACGGCTACCCAATCCTTCGGGGCGGTGAGCATGTGGGTGAGCGGTTCGGTCACGCTTGGTTGGAATACCAAGATGAGACGGGTGTCTGGTACGTCGTGGATCCCAGTACTGGCGGCATTCGTGTTCAACGTGTCCTCTGGTACGCCTTGGGTCATATCGATCCCAAGCACGTGCATCGCTACACCAGACGAGAAGCCGTGTGGGAAATGGTGGAGACCGAAGTCTGGGGACCGTGGGTGGATGACCCGGAAGAATACGAAGTTCGATATACCAATGACTAGTGTGTAATCACGCTGCCTGCCGTGGTATAATATAAATGTTTCGAGGAGGAAACATCATGAGTGAGTTCACCAAGTTCGAGATCGTCACCTTCGTCCTGCTGGCCTGGTCCAGTGCTCTGCTCGGCTGCTCCATCGGCCTGGGTTAGGAATCATCATGCGCGAACGCCCCTGGAATGGTCGCTGTCATCGCTGCGGCAAGGAAACCAGCTGCCACATCATGTCCATGTTCAACACTGAGCTGATCTGCATGGACTGCGCAGAGAAGGAGGAGAATCGTCCCGACTACGAGGACGCCAACGCGGCCGATGTGGCTGCCATCAAGCAGGGCAACTACAACTTCGAGGGTGTCGGCATGAAGTAACTTGAAAGTTGGGAGCGGAGCGCAGTAGAATGGCATCAGGAGGTGCCATTGCCCAGCATCCCAGGAACGTACAACGAACTCAAGCGCGGCCGCAAGTCGTGTCCTGGCTGTGAAGCCATCATCGGTGCAGGTCGGCGCAAGTGTCCCGCGTGTGAGCACGCCTTCGGGGCGGCCAAAGAAATGAAGACAGACTCTCCAAAGCGAAAGCGACCCCGCCACCTTGTCATTCCAGGCACGGTATTCGAGGGAAGCACGCAGGTGCTGCTTGTCCCAGCCGGCCGGTGCCCGAAGAAGCTCGCATCCTCAGAGCCCGCGGTGGTCCGGCAGTGGATGCTAGACGTCGCGCTGGCCTATGCTGATGAAGCTGAACGCTCCCGCACGATGCTCACTGTGGATGCGCTGTGCTGGTGGGCGAGAGAGTTCTTCCCGCTCGGGAGCGTGGGACACGGCCAGGTGAAGACGATTCTGCAGGCACAGGTTGCGCCTCAATTGTCAGCATAACGTGCAATGAAAGCTTGTTTGTGGTACAATACTATTACAACCAAGGAGACAACATGGCCAAGCGCAAGACGAAGCCCACGAAGCCTGTGGTGAAGAGCCGCACCAACGCAACCCTGGACGAAGACATCCAGCTGCTGGTCGAGAAGCACAGCGGGCGCACACGGGTCACCACTCGGGATCCGAGCGGCAAGCAGAAGATCCTCACCATCATGTTCGGAGCGAGACGTGCTCCCAGCCATCAGCTCGATGTGACAGATTTCGGCACGCCCGAGGATCCCACCTCCCGCGACCAACGGCTGCATGCCGATCGGGTGCGAGCTCACGATGCTCGGCGGAAGGAGATCGAGGAGGCCATCACCAAGGCGCTGAAGGAGCAGAAGGAGCGCCTCACGGGCGTGTCTGACGTCAAGGTGCCGGATGCTCCCACTCCCGACTTCGACCAGGAGCGCTTCTCGAAGGCCTCCTTTACGCAGGCTCTTGCGGCTCTGCTTCAGGCCGATGACTGCCCCATCTCTGGCATGGTCGTCAAGCCCATTATCGAGAAGGGGAAGAACCAGATCGAGATCACCATCGGTGATCAGAACTTCCTCCTGAATTGCAGCATGCCGCGAAAAAAGAAGTGAGGCTCCTGGATACTTACTAAGGTGCAAGGCGTAGGAAGGTGACATCTCCTCTGCTTTGTCACCTTCCCAGGGGAGATCTTCCTATGTCCTTCACTAGAACTTGCGTTGACTGCGGTGCGACGCTCACGTACAAGAACAAGACGACGTTTGCTACGGCATGTAAGCGAACGGATGAGCCACGTTGCAACAGCTGTAGAGCAAAGCACAAATACGCTAATCCAGATAGCGGATATCACAAGCCCGGGTACGAAGCAAGGCGAAGGCAAGGGCTTCGAAAGTTGTGGGCCGATCCGAACAGCGCTTACAATCAGCGCGAATTTAGAGACAAGCTAAGTCAGAATATGAAGAATGCTTGGCAGGATCCGAGCAATGTTCATAATTCACCGGCGCGTAGCGAAAAGATAACAGCAGCTCTCAGGCGTACGTGGGACAATCCAGACAGTGTATACAATCAACCTGAGTATCGCCAGCTGCGCTCAGAACAGGCAAAACAGCGCTATGCTGATCGCGGCGAGCTGTTTAACGCGCCAATCAATCCTGCGAAGTATGACGCGAAGAGGTGGAAGAACCAAGTCAAAGAACGCGACAACTGGACATGCCAAGAGTGTGGCGCACAAGACAATCTCCACGCGCATCACATCAAGCACGTGTTCTCGCACCCCGAACTAGCAGATGACATCAACAATGGCATCACGCTTTGCGTCGTTTGTCATGCAAAACGACACCCTCATGTCGCTTTGCTACAGGAGCAGGCTAAGCAGGCCCAAACCCAACTCGCGGGATGGGCCTCTGCAGCCACCCAGAAGGGATGATTCAAAGTACGTTATGATGACCTAATTTCCCCTGGCAGAGCGTAGCCTGGGATTTTGATGAGGTAGCCATAGGTAAACCCATCCCCAGCAACCCCGCAGCATCAGAGACGTAGGCTAGCGGCCCGCCGTCACGCAGAAAAAGGCTGCGCCGGCGTGTAAAGCCGCCGCAGGCGTGGTATAATACAACCATACCGAGGAGGTACAACATGGTGTCCACTGTCTACCACTACGAGGTCGCCCACAAGGTGCTCACCGGCAAGATCGAGCAGCCGTGCACCTACGGCGCCGACGATGCCGCCGGCCTGTACGCCGCCATCTGTGACCTGCTGGGGCAGGCCATCCAGGGTGCCCTGGCTCGGGGCAAGCTGGTCCAGGCCTGGAGGCTGGACGACCAGCTCACCAAGTACACCCACGCCCTGGACACGGCCATGGCGGCCATGGCCAAGCCCATCAACTACTAAGGAGCAGACATGAGCGGTTTCCTTCACGCTGACCTGGGTTCAGGCAGCAATCGGATGGGGTTCATTCGGTTCACCGACGGTCGTCCAGACCTGGATGTCCCCATCCTCGCCTCCCGCACCGGCTGGACCAAGAAGCAGGACCTCGCCTTCCTCAAAGCACTAGGCGTCACTCACGTCCACGAGGAGTGCTTGGGCGAATCTGGCAACACGCACTTCATCCCAGTCGAGAGGTTTGTGGAGCTTTGCTGGCGCTGACGTGCATTCACCGCACAGGTGTGGTATAATGCTTGCATGGTGGCCTTCGGCCAGCCAATAGTATAGTTTCGAGGAGGAAACATCATGCTGGAATCGCTCTACTTCGCCCTGGACATCCCCGCCCTCAGCTTCACTCAGCACTCGACCATGTTGTTGATCGAAGCCGCGGCCTCCATTGGCCTCACCGCCTTGGCCGTCGGCATCGTGGCCCTGCCTTGGCACTCCGCTCCGCACACCCCCGCTTCTCGATAGGTAACATCATGTGGATGATCCAGGACAATCAAGGCACCGAGTGGTATGACTATGCGTCCTACGAGAGCAAGGGCGACGCCCTTGCCTGGCTCATCTACTACGCGGAGCTGTACCCTGAAGTGAAGTGGCGCCTCATTCGCAACTAGTGACAGGAGACAACATGACCAAGCTGTTCATCAAGCCCTACACCTTCGACAATGGCCATCGCCAACTCATCCTCTGGGGTGAGTACCGAAACTCGGCCATCGCCTGGCTGGTCGCTCAGTGGGTACTCACCACACAGGTAGCGTGCAGCTTCGAGCTGTTTAGCTCTTAAGTTTCGCGTGACGTGCAACTGGGCTGTGTTTGTGGTATAATACTAATATACCCCAACGAGGAGAGAAACATGACCTTCGAAACCATTCGTTACGGCCTGCTCGACGCTGGCCTCACCGAGGATGAGCTCCTGGAAGTCAACCGCCTCATCATCCGCCTGCTCAAGGATGCCCGCGCACGCCAGTCCCGGCTGATGCGGCGTTCCCTGTCCGCCGGTGACCGGGTGACCTGGACCGGCGGTCAGTCCCAGGGCCGCGGTCGCAAGCGCCTCACCGTCACCAAGACCGGTGTGGTGGAGTCCGTCAAGCGGAAGTTCGCCCACGTCAAGGATGATGACTCCTGGCAGACCTGGCGCGTGCCCATGAGCATGCTCACCATCCTGGAGGACTAGTGCGCCGCTGGATCGTCAAGCGCTGGCGGCGGCTCGTGAACCGGGTTCGCCGCCTCTTTGCCGGGCTCAACGTCATCATGATGATGTTCTTCGTGCATAGCTGAGAAGGTGCTCTTGTTGCGGGATATGTAATGGTGTGAGGCACGGACCGTGCCTTACACCAGAACCTGCCCACAATGCGGTAAAACGCTGTCATACTCAACAGAAGGCAACCGAGACAAGGTTGAGAAGCGTAGCAGCGCATGCAGAACTTGCACAGTTAGAGGGCGACGTCTTTCCGACGAAACACGCAAGAAGATGTCTACCTCACGTGCGGGGTGCACACTATCAGAAGAACACCGCCGACGGATTGGTGAAGGACAGCTTGGCAGAGTCCTACCGCAAGCGCACCGGAAGAAGATATCGGATACAAAGGCGCGTCGGCCTTGGGCAGCATCGCAAGCACAACGTAAACGAATGTCTGATGCAAGAAAAGGCGCAGCGCACTCCGAAGAAACAATAAGGAAGATCTCGTTAGCACACGGCGGAACAGGTGTCCCGGGTGAGCTGGAACTTCTGCGCGGTGATGTGAGGCCAGGCTCGTGGTGGCGTGCGGCGGTGCTAGACAGAGACAATCATAAGTGTGCTGTTTGTGGCACGCCTGATAATCTTCATGCCCATCATGTGTTGTCCGTTAGTCGACATCCTGAGTTGGCAGCCAAGGTCAATAATGGCGTAGCGCTGTGCCAGAAGCATCATATTGAACATCATCGGGTAAATGGCGTGCAATAATGAGCTAAGCGTGGTATAATATTACTATCACAGAGGCAGCCATGGCACTCAAAATAATCTTTTTAGATTTTGATGGAGTATTAAACAGCGCGACCTTCCCGACTGGTGAGGAGTTTCCGCCTATCTGGTTTGACTCGCGCTTGGTCACCAAGATCAACGACATCATCCGGGATCAGCTGGCGGAAGTGAAGTTCGTGATCTCCAGCGACTGGCGGCACGGGCGCAGCATTGCGCAACTCCAGGGCCTGCTGGAAGACGGCGGCAACTTCATTGGAGAGATCGTCGGCTGCACGGGTGATCGCGGGGCCAACTTCAGCATGCACGACTCACGCGCTCTGGAGAAGGCTCGCGCTTGGGAGATCAGCGACTGGCTCTTGGCCAACTCCGACGTGACTCACTGGATTGTCCTCGACGACCTGGATCTGGGCCTGCAGTGGCTTGTCCGAACGGATCACCGAACGGGAATCAGTGACGTAGATGTCGAGGTGGCCCGAAAAATGTTGTCGGATCCTATTCGCAGCGTGTAATCTTCGGCGTGCGTGAGATATAATAGTCTTACCCTACGAGGAGGAACCAATGGTCAGCACTGAGGAACGCCTTCGTGACGCCCGTGAGCAGGAAGTCCAGCACGAGTTCGCTATGCGCGAGGCCAAGGAGGCCTTCAAGATTGCCATGCGCGCTCATCGCACGGCGCAGCGAGTGGTCTGGGATCTGGAACGCCAGGATCGCTACGAGCAGCTGCAAGCCGCCGACATTCAGGAAGCCATGAAGCAGCTCAAGGACCTCGTCGAGGACACTGCCGAAGAGCTCACTGGCGATCTGGAGTTGTAGTCATGTTCAACATTGTCATCGCATACCCTTCCGGCGCAGTGCACGAAAAGGAAGTTGTCACTGAGCGGGAGGCTCGTGAGATTCTCTCCCGCAAGTGGCGCAAGTTCGATGTCGGGCGCGCGGACATGGATCTGTACTGTCTCGGCTACCACCCGGTCGGCAATGAGACTTTGGGCAAGATGCTCCACAAGGTGGCGGGGCATCACATTCCGACCTGGATTCCTGTTCGTTGCCTGGGAGCCTGACATGCATCCTACCCGCAAGCCGCTGCGGAAGCGCGACATCGTGATTGGCTTCGTGCGCGTGTTCCTCAACCACTCCATCGACCCGTCGTAACCTGCGTGCGGATGTGACTTGGGCCGAAGCTCGTCGTGAGGCGGGTTTGGTTTAAAGATTGCGCAACGTGCATCTCAACTCCCGGATAGGGTATAATACAATCATACCCCAACAGGAGAACTCATATGACCGCCATCGACCGCCGCGAAAAGCTCAAGGACGCCTACGACAATGCCTACGCGGCCCTGCGCGTTGCGATGGATACCCACCGGCGACTCGCGAGGAAGCTCTTCGAGGCCAACGACGGGTGTACGGAGTGCTGGGGTCGCGGTTGGATCGTCACCTGGGATACCCTCGACTCCCTGACCGGCTGCTACCACGAGTCAGGCCCTTGCCCCAATGAGGCCTGCACTCCCGCTACCCGCGCAGCGTCCGGGCTGGCACCCTGCTCCTCCAAGTACTACAGCTTCCACGCCGGCTCCACCTGGAACCCCACCGATGAGCAGCTTGATGTCGAGCGCAAGCTCCAGGATGTCGCCAGCGCGGCCAAGTTCGCCTACAACAACGAAGAGCGACGCTGGGACATCGCTGTGGGTCGGCTGGTCAAGGTCACGGGCAGCCGCTCCCGCGGGCGTAATCGCCAGCCGCTGGGCATGATTGGCGTGGTCAAGAGCCTGCCGCGCACCCGCTGGGGCGACAAGGTGGTCTTCCTGAATGCTCAGGGCACCGAGTGCTGGACCAACGGCTACGACCTGACCGTCATCGACCCAGAGCCCGACCTCGAGGCCCTCGGCTTCGAGACCAAGGTGGGCTTCCCCTGCCTGGCCGCTTTCCTGAAGCTGTCCCGCAGTGGCAAGGCTCTGTTGGTGCTCAACCCGCTAGACGGAACGGAGCGGTGGATCCCTGTCTCCCAAATCAACCAGATCAGCGTTCGGCGCAGCGGTCAGACCAGCACAGCCACCAAGGACAAGCTTCGCCGCGGAGACACAATCACGCTGTTCGTGGCGCGCTGGGTCGCCGAGGAAAAGGGGTTCGCGACCAAGTAGAAGTCGCGCTGGCTGCGGAATATGTAGTGCTATGTCAGCCTGGAGGCAGCATGGCACGCAGAACGCTTACTGAGATGATTCGACACGGACAGCGACGCTTGGACGAAATGCCGCTGGTGCAGAAGGCGGATCCCGCTGCATCTCATGAGATGGAAGAAGAGGGCAAGTACCAAGACGCTCTGTCCCACTGGTACCCGGGTGAAGAGACTGAGCAGGCTGGCTACTTCGAGTCGCCCGGGTCATGGGCTGATCCTGTGGCCGGCGATGTAGATGTGCAAGGCCAGACAGATGCTGACATGGGCTGGGGTGACTACGACAGCCACGACCCAGAGGATCTTGAGGCCTCAGATGAGTGGCACGCCGATGCATCCAGGTGGGACGAGATCGCGGGCATCGAGCCAGGTGAAGATGAAGCAGGCGGCTGGGCGACCACCGATGACGGGACGCGGGTCAATATTCCCAGCTAGCGTGTATCTACTCAGTAGGCGTGGTATAATACTAATACACCCCAACGAGGAGATACGACATGACCGACATCGACACCATTTTGGCAGCCTGCACCGACTCCCTCGTCATCAACGCTAACGACAGCGACGCGATCTCACGCTCTCCCGAAGGTGAGGAGATGGTTGAGCTGACCGACACCGACCGTTTCCACACCGAGTTGGCTACCTTCAAGACGGAGCTGAGGGCACGCATGGTGGCCGAGCTCCAGGGTCGCCTGCTCGGTCAGTCGGTTTTGTTCAGGGACCGTGTCCTCTACCGGGCGCTCGCCGGCCAATCGCAATCCGCGAGGAATTTCCTCGCGGAGCGTTGGAATGACGACGTCATCTCCCGTGGTGAGGTCATCGCGGTCAAATGGGAGTTCGACTACGACTGTGAGTTGTCCTGGATCGCCACGGTCCGTCGCCTCGATGGCACGACCGCTTCCTGCTGTGACTACGACCTGCTCCGCTTGATTTAGTTGCCGCGCAAGCGTGCAAACTGCGCCCTGCTTAGGGTATAATGCTACAGTAACTAACGAGGAGACACACATGCGATTCAACTTCCCCCACGCCACCGAGCTGACCGAAGACGTCACCGTCACTTGCATCCCGGCGTTCGCCAACTGGCGGGCATTGGTCAAGGACACGGAAGGCGACCCGGGCTTCGGCTACGCCGATGACAGCGTCAGCGTCTGGAATGCCGCTGAGGACAAGCGCTTCCGGCTGAAGATTCCTGCAGGCGCCCAGCTCCAGTGCGACGTGCGGATCACCAAGCCTGACGTCTACTGCTACACCGTCGTCCTGCCCGGTCACGAGCTGGCTGGTGAGCACGGCTACTTCGGCATCGTCGTCCGGCAGGCAGGTCAGGACAAGCTCCACCGCGCCATCTTCGACAGCCAGCTGGCGGCCAATGCCACCCGGCGTCGGCGCATCGCGGAAGACCAGGCTGAGTACGGCCTCGAGCAGGAGAACGCTATCCGCGATCTGGGCGCTGTCATGGCTGAGCTGAGTGAACAGCTCATCGAGCAGCTGGACGAAGACCGGCGCGACGAAGCCGTGATCGAGCTGGGAAGCTGACGTGGACGTCCCGATCCTGTCTCTCTACTTCGTCTACGATCGGTTCAATCCGAGCCTGACGTCGCTCAGTCACGCCTACACCGACGCCACTGAGGCGCAGCTGGTGGCTGACGAGATGCAGACCAAGCATGTTAGGTGCAAGGCCGAGCTTGGCTGGATGGAGGAGCGCGAGTTCGTGGCGACGAATGCCTTCGAGCTGGAGCGTGCGGTCCGTGACCAGGCGATTCAGAATCACATCCGCCCCTGGAGGAGCTCTTGAACGTTCTACCCTACGTCTATGCCGAAACCCAGATGCCGCGGCTGTGTGAGCACCTGCGAGCCAAGGGCTACGTGTCCAGCTACGACGTGCAGTCGCGCATCCCGCTGGCCCAGCTGCAGATCGTGCGCGGCCAGGAAAGTGTGATCGCGATTCACCACGCGTCGCAGCGCTTCTGGCGGGAGCTGTGGAATCGCAATGTGCGCTGACTTAGCAAAACTTCGAGAGGCGTGCATCCGCGCCCCGCGCGTGGTATAATACTACTGTACGGCGGCATCGCCGCTGTAAGCAGTACCAAGGAGATGACATGCCCATCGCGCGCCCCAACGTCTCACCCTTCGACTCCCGCATCGCGGTCGCTTACCTGCCACTGAACTGCGCCACCAGCCACGCTTTCGCCTGCTATGGCGAGGACGTGGATGAGCCGTTCATCATCGTGGATGAAGCAGTGTTTGACCAACCCTGGTTCACCGAGGCACACCTGATGATTTTGCTGGCCCACGAGACGGGCCACATTCACAACAACAGCGAAGACGAGCGTCAGGCGGACACCACTGGCCTGGATCTGGTTATCCGCGCCGACATGCTCGATGTGCTGGAGCTCTACTTGGAGGAGTTTGAGGCTCGTTATTCGAATTAGAAGCGTGTAAGCTGCCACCCACGCCGTGGTATAATACACCTGTACCTACCAAGGAGCTCTCATGTCTCGCACCGTCACTCTCCACGCCCGCCGCGCCAGCGAGTTTGGCTTCAGCATTTCCGATGATACTCGCATCGTCAGCAAGGGCCAGATTTTCACCCGCGTGGGCGGGTGGCGCGACGTCCGCACCGTCGATGAGGCGCACGCCGACAAGCTCTTCGCCGAGCTGGAGGAGCGCGACTGCGACGCCCTCCTGGAGGCACTCGACACCCCCTCACCCGTCGTCAGCCTGGTGAAGGGCCTGCGTCGCGCGCTGGAGCAGGCGAGCGGGCGCTCGGTCAAGTTCAAGATCCTCGGCGGCGGCGACACCTACGAGTTCGCCAGCCGCGGGGCGCAGCTCACCGTCCTCTTCTACAAGCGCGGCGGTTACACGCAGTGGGGTCTGCCCATCACCTGGGACGACGCGGCCAAGATCCTGTCGGGTACCCGCGAGCTCATGTACCTGAAGCGCAGCCGTCGGGCTGGCATCTACCCGCGCGGCTACAAGCATCGTTGACACGCAGGACGTGCAAGCGCCGAGTGTCTGTGGTATAATACCATTATGGACGCCAACGAGGCGCCCGAGGAACACCCCAACGAGGACCGCAACATGGCCGCCATCGCCACCGTCTCCGCTGAGCTCATCAACCTCATCAAGGCCCGCAACGCCGAGACCCGCGCGTGGCTGGCCGAGGGTCCTCAGCGGTGGGCGACCCTCTTCGTCGAGGATCCCGCCTGGTGGGCCGAGCGTGGCATCCTCACCGTGGACGAGTTCGAGCGTGACAACCTGATCGGCAACTACGTGGACTTCTACAAGGAGCTTCACGGCATCAAGCCCCGCTGGATCAACTTCGACGCCTGCACCCTCAGGGGCCTGCAGGAGATGATGGACGATCTCCATCGTGAGGTCGAGCAGGCCCAGATCTTCGAGGAGGAGGGCCAGCGGCTGGAGCAGGAGGCGCTCGACGCCACTCCCCTCACCCACAACCCCTTCGCGTCGCTGGCGCTGTGATAATGCGGATGCTCTGGGATAGTTAGTACTGCAAGATTCTTGCACCAGAACATGCGTCGACTGTGGTGCAGCCATTGAATACAAGACACTTAGTGGCTACGAGCGCTCATGCAAACGAACAGGCGAACCTCGCTGCAGGCGTTGCAGGATGAAACACGCGCATCGCAAGAAGCCAGAGCTCGCCGCACAGCAGGCAGCGAAGATTCGTAAACTTCGAGCTGATCCTGATAGTTCGTATAACCAAAGCGAGTTTCGCGAGAAGGTGCGTGTCAACATGCATAAGATCTGGTCTGGTGACACTGGCGAGCGTCGCGCGAGCATGTCAGAAGCACGCAAGCGATGGTGGGCCGAGACTGACGGTGCTGAATATGATCCACACAACGTTGACCCACGTACTGATCATCAGCGCTGGGCTTGGAAAGTGAAAATGCGTGACGATTGGGTGTGCCAGGAATGCGGAGCAACCGAGCGGCTGCATGCACATCATATCAAGCACGTCCGGTCATTCCCAGAACTTGCAGAAGACGTGAGCAACGGCATCACGCTCTGTGAGGTGTGCTATGCGAAGAAGTACCCACATGTTGCGATGATGCGCGCAATTCTAATTGAAAACGGATTGTGTACAACCCCACCTGCTTGAGATAGAATAGACTTGCTTCTGGGGATACGCCTCAGTCGCAGCCCAGCACGTTCAACACAAGGAACATCATGAACGTCAAGCGCACCCCGATGGACAAGAACGGAAACACCACTGGCCCGACCGAGACGGGTGATGTGTACTTCTACCGCGGCAAGAGCACCGGCCTGGGCTTCGATGCCCGACTCGGCAAGCCCACCATGTACTTCCAAGGCCCGAAGGGCTGCGCCCAGCGCATGAACATGGAAGACAAGATCGAGCCCGTGCAGTGACAATGTGAGCCTGCGAGAACGAGTCTCGTACGTCAAGGTGGTGGGCATTGTCCTGGTCGTCGTGGCGGTGGGCTATGTGCAGCAAGAATGGGCGGCCTGGCGGGACAAAAGGCGCAACAAAAAATAGCAGTGCATGCATTGACTTCGTGAGCGTGGTATAATACCATTACACTAAACGAGGTCATACGGATGCTCAACAAGCTCGCTATCATTTTCGCCTTCGCCGCCCTTGGCTTACTCGCTCCGGCGCGGCCTCGGCGGAACCAAGGCGTTGCGAGC
>Ga0209434_1000506_pt1 | contig 18809 bp, 20 predicted proteins | sample ETNvirnome_2_300_FD_184068 | JGI IMG/M metagenome (GOLD analysis project Ga0209434, IMG submission 184068) | Marine viral communities from the Pacific Ocean - ETNP_2_300 (SPAdes) (version 2) | ecosystem: Environmental > Aquatic > Marine > Oceanic | place: Pacific Ocean | collected 2013-06-22
ATCGAAAAAGGTCTTAAAGACCATCTCGGTGTTTCAATTTCTATTGAAAAGGACCCGTTAAAGGATGAAATTGAAACTAGTTAATTAACGGAGATATCTTTATGCGCCCCCGCAAAAACAAAAAACGAATAGATCCCCGCTACTTCTTAGAAGAAACCATTGAGCGCGTCGACGAAGAAGCTCGCGAGGATGTTGATCAATTTGCCGATATGGTGGATATCGTCCAAGGCACCGGAGAACCCTTTATTGACGTAGGAAGACAACCAACCAGAGCCTTTAAAACTCCCCCTCTTCAGGTGGACCCACCGGGAATGTTCACGGCGCGCAACTTTAAAGCGGAGACCACCGCGCAGAAGGTGGATCGATGGCTTAAACATAAAATTTCACAAGCTATGTCTCCGCAATCAAGGAGTCGGCGCCGTCGTGTTCGGAGAGCAGCCGACAGATTGGGGAAATTGGGTGCTGCAGGCGCCGTTGCTGATTTGGCTCTCGCAGTCACAGATAGTGATGCTACAGGAGCCCAACGAGCAGCACGAGGATCCGGGGCTGCAGGAGAATTAGCATATTTAAAGTCCCTCACCCCTAAAGGACAACAAGCCGTGAGAACTGCCTTGGGACGACAGACTGCCGGTGCACTTTCGAAGGCTGCTCCAGGCGCCTTTGCTGCTCAGGCTGGTTATGAACTGGGCAAACAAGCTTCTCCTCTCGTTGCTGACTGGGTTGAGGGCGATGAAGATTACGGACAAGGCTCTGCTGGTGAAGTGCTATTTGCTCCTGGCGCCGCAGAACATGCCGGAAAGGGCATCACCGACATTGATTGGAGACCATCTGAGCTTGCAAAGACATTTAAGTACATGTTTCAGCCTCCCGGGAAACAACGAGAAAGTCTAAATCTTCAACTTTCAACCGATCGCCTAAAAGAGATCATCCAAGAAGAAATAGAAGTGTATCTGGGAGAGGCGCAGAAGGCTTCCAAAACCGTAGGAGACCCTCCGTATAGGGAGAGAGGTTCAACCGAATCACAGGCGCAGCAGATGGCTGCTGGAGCCGCTTTATCAGCCCGCAGAGGAGAGACCCCAGTAAGCAAACTGAAAGGAGCCTCGCTGGAGCTGTATAATGGAGAGATCACGACAAAAGAACTACGAGATTTAGCTAAATTGGGTCAAAAAGTCAAAGGACACAAGACAAAAGAGCCAAAACATCGCAAGAGTTTACCAGGACACGCTACACCAGCCAAGGATTAATAGAATGAAATTAACAAAATCTAAATTAAAGAAACTAATTGTTGAAGAAATCAGAGGATTTCGACAAGGACCGTTTTATGACGCGCAAGCCATCATACTTAACTTGGTGAACCGCATGAGACACGAAGATAGAATGGGGCGCCCTGTGATAATGTCAAGCAGAGCCGGCGAAGATGTTGATGTTTTGGCAGAATTAACTAAAGCAGTTCAATTATTGACTGCTCACGGTAAAGAAATGAGAGAGGAAGCCGATGAAACTTACTAAACACCGACTAAAACAATTAATCAGCGAAGAGTTAGATCTGATAGTGGAGACTAATGGAGAAGAGGGCGGCAAAACTACTTCTTTTGACCTTTTTGATCGATCTCCCCGGGGTCCAGCTACCGAGCTTGATGACTTAATTGATCTCAGCGGAAAAGCGATTAAAGACGCTATTAGAAATATAGAAGAGGCTCAAAGCCTGTTGGCGACTCTAACGGAAGAGCCCCACAAGGTTGGAGCGTTTGTTGCCCTCCGGACTCGTGCAAGAATGGTCGATAACGCTTTAGAGGACCTTTTAGAACGATATACAATAGCTGTCGGTGAAGCTCTACGATGGCGAGAGGAGGAATAACATATGAAACAACTAGCATTAGATACTTTGGTTTTAGCCAAGCAGCTTGTCTTACTACAGGGATCCCGCGAGGTTTATGTACTTCTGGCGCTTAAGGGCGTTGGGGCGTTTGTTGCCGGTGTAATCGTCGGATCACTTTTATAGAACAGTAAAATGAAAATTAGCAAAAACAAACTACTGCAGATAATCAAAGAAGAACTATTCTATCGAGAGTTCTATAATGATAGCGGTTTAATTTCTGAGCAACCTCAGAATATCATTAATCCTCGCGTGCACGGGATTACAAGACAAATAGAGAAGCTCGCTCCTGAAGAGCAACTCCAACTTTTTGATATTTTGCGTCCTATGATGCCTCCGCCGGGCTAAAATGAAGATGTTTAACTAATTGGAATCTATTTATAATATGCGACAAAAATCTCGACAGAAAAAGCGACTTGCGGAGATACTTAATAAGTACCGCACAAAGCCTCTTAACCAAGTTCAAGAAGCTGCATGCGGTCAGGCACACGCAAAAGCAGCGCTCTTAGGCACAGACGCCGCCGCATCGACGCATCCCACAAGTGCGCAGGATGTTTCAGAAAGCCCGGGCGAACGCATCACAAAAATGCTTGATAAGTACCGCACGAAGCCTCTCCAAGAGGGCGGCGGAGGTGTGGGGTACCTGCCAATTAAAACTGCGGCAGAAGCCGGCGAGCAGGATGATCCCGTAACGCAGGCAGATGTCACCCAAGACACGAATATGTCAGATGAAGAAATTGAGCAGGCGGCAGTTGAAGAGTCCACACACCGCGAAGATCGTAAGAAAGTAACAGAAAAGCAAGAATTAAATCGCTGGGCTGAGTTATCTGGTGTTCCGCTCCTCGAACAGGAAGAGGGGTATCTAACTCCCGAAGAAGTACTTGAAAATATTAGATATACTGAGGATGAGGACTTTGCGCTGCTAATAGATGCCATAACCGAACACGAGAGTCGCTTCAAGAAGAACGCCCGCGCCGCCGTACGCACATATGAGCCGATCACTGATGAATATCTTGCTACCGTCAGCGGCTCTAGGACCAGGAAAAGGTATGAGCGCCGAGGATATGGTGCGCAAATAAAACGCAAGGGACAGCAAAAACACGATTACGATCCGGACTCCAAGAAAACCGGGAAGGAAATTGCGGCTGAGCTTGCGGCAGCAGACCCTAACTTACATGCTTCAGGAAGATATACCTATACCGAATCACCAGAAGAACTTGAAGAGAGGATGGATAATGGTGTCGATCATCGAGCCGGCGGTGCATTTCAAATAATGACATTTAATTGGAAGCCGTGGGCGCGCCGGGCTGAGAAAAAATATAATCTGGAACCGGGAAGCTTGGGAAATTATAGCGATCCCCATGGAAAACACCCAGGCAAAGCCCCTCTTCTACATCAATATTTGGTTGCCCGACCAGAATTGGAAAAATACTATGATATGGCTAAAGAGTGGGGTGACGCATCTCCTCTTGGACGCTACGACCGAGATGTCGGCGCGATGTGGTATGGTGGACCCGGTGACGTCATTACCGCCGCAAGAGCAAAGCGCAAACAACTCAAGGGTCAAAACATAACTTCGAACGAAAAAAGAGCTCTTAAACGTACCACGTCTATGGGCAGATACAAGACGGGGCAGAATAAAGGATATAATACCGTCGGGGGATACGGCATGGCAATTGGTGTACGCGCCGATGCCATGAAGGATAAAGGTCTTACGGGACAAATTACCCGGTGGGTGGATGGCGCAGAGGTCACCCGCGACGACGCGGGAGGTAGGCATATCGCGAAGACCGGTAGCGAGCCACTGTTTGGTGACACCCGACTTTCTGATGAAGAACTCGCCAGACGGATTGCATCACAAGAGTATACAGGCGCCAGTCCCGAACAGGTTGCCCAAGTCTGGGCAAATATAGACACCGAGGCGGAGCGCCGGCGTGCTGTCGCCGCTGCCGCCGAGGCTGGAGAGGATGTTGAAGACTTTCTGGCGACGTTAGATGACGAGGGAGAAGCCTTGACAACGGGCGACGATGATGATCTTGTCTACTATGGTGACGACGATGACGACGACGATGGTTCCACCGAGGATGACGTAATTCGAGTGCGAGCACCCGATCGCGAAGATATTTCAGTTGTTACTCCCCCTAGGCGATCACGAATGCATGCCCCGGAGGTACCGGATTATCCCTCCACAGAGGAAGAGCGTATGGCTGCTTGGTACCCCGATTTGCCAGCATCTGACCCTCGCCGCCAAGCCGCGGCATCAGCTCGGTGGGTTGACCCGGCGTGGCTGGAGCGGGGCTTCGATGACCCTGGCGCCAAGTGGGTACCCGACGAGGACTACGACTACGATTTTGACGATCCTCAATACAAAGAACCCAAGCGCTTGCGCGCTCCAGGTGCACCCGATCCAGAGGAGGTCGAAGACCTCGCGTGGGACAATTTAGCGAAGAGAGCCGAGGAAGAAAAAGCTGCCCGCAAAGCCCGCGCCGCAGAGGAGACGACTCCGGACCTCTCCTCGCGTGAATATGCCGTGGGGCGCCACCGCGCCGAGAGAGCCGCACAAGGAAAACTTCCAGTACCTCCACCACCCGGTGTCAAAAAGAAATATCCACAACCCCCTGCGGGGCTCACGGGTCGAGGTAGCGTCCGTCGCCTGCGCGAGAATAAAGACCTTCAAAGAATGGCAAAACTAGCCGGCGTGCTCAAGGATTAATCAAATGAAGTTCACCGTTTCCACCCCAGAACTTATCGGCATGATTCATGAAGAATTGTCCGTTATAGCTGAGCAGGACGAAGCGCCGGCGCCCTCGAAGAAGCCTCGCTATCAGGAGTTGTTCAACGATCCAGATTATTATTGGGACAACGTGGAAGGAAAAGTTGTCTCCATTCCTCCGGAGCTTGTTGGAGATCCGACTCTTGAACTAGATCCGGGTGATTCGAGCCAGCTCCCGCTTCCAATCGACCCGGAGGGAAAATCGCCTGCAGGCTTTCTGGTCGATCCAAGCGAAATAGAGAGCGTTCCTTATGGACCTCCGCCCCCACCCCCACTTGAGGGTCCTCCTGCGCTTACTGGTCCGACGGCGATCGGCGCTGGTGAACTGATTCGTCGGAATGCGGCACGACTCGCAGGTATTGGGGCGGATGCACCAGATGCCGTTCTAGCAGCCAAGGAAGCTCTGGAACAGTATAAAGGTCCAAAATTTACAGGATCCGGGAGCCCACGTGGAGCCAATCCTCCAAAAATAACTCCAGAGTACGATGACCTCATGCGCGCCCTTGATGTGGCAGAAGAAGATTGGAAATACAAACCCGGGCAACGCACAAAACCAACGCGAACTGGAAAGCTTCCTTTAAAAGATTATCCGAGCAGAGACTGGGGAAGCAGGGGGCGCACAGGAGTGGAAAGAATTCCCGGAGTCGGAGAAAAAATGAATCCGGGACTAGAATCAAAGATAGCCGATCTAGAGACAGATTCGCTCAGACAACAGAAAATCATTTCCAGCATGGACGAAATAGAGGACGCTGGCGGCGAGCTTTCTCGAAAGCAGCGTCGGCAATCCGCCAAAGCAGCCAAGAACATCGCACGCAACCAAACCGAGCAATCCGCGCTTCGCACTGCTCATAAAAATCCTGCGTTTAGACAGCTGATACGCAGACTCGCTCAAACCGGTGCTGTCGCCGCCGCCGGAACGGCAATTGAACTTGCTGGTGCCGGCTTAACGGCAGCAGAAATAACTGATTTTGTTTTGGGATCAGGCGAAACCTTCGGGATTAAACACGGCTTAGACGTTCTTCCCACTTGGAAGGGCGGAGAAAACATCTCATGGACAGATGCTTTTGATAGAGAAAATTTAAGAGGCTTGGATCCTTCTTCTGTGCGCGCGAGAGATACCGGCGGCTCGCAGGGTCCGAATCCTCTGAAAGGATACAACGTGCACCTCGATACAGGAACGCAAGCCGGCGGAAAACCCAGTGGGGTGGATGTGTTTGGTCGATCCAGGGATCCCATTCGGATTCAGACCAATCCCCGAGAACGGGGCGCCCGTCAACGAATTAATGAAGGAACTAATAATATGAATAAGTTAGAGCAGATTATAGAACAGCTTGTCACCGAAGAAATTGACAAGTATGTCAGCGAAACTAAGGAGCTTACACGCTGGTCGGAACTAGCCGGTCTTAAAGAGACGTCTGCTATGGCTGGTGGTGCTGTAGGGGGCGCTAGCGGTCCTGTTTCTTCAGTTCGCCGTCGCCACAGAGAAGACGACGAAGACGCCCTCCAGGAGCATGACCTTCCCAATGCGCGCGATCACCGGCATGCCGAGGAACCCAGCTTTTTTGAAACCGGCGGCAAATGGGATCAGTTTGTGGGGCGCTGGTCGCCCGGAACTACTGATCCCACGGATAACCGGGTCCTCCAGCAAGCCGAGATCTATAAAGAGCGAGAAAGACGCCGCAGAGAACGTGATGCTCGGATTGCTGCCATTGCTGCAGAAGCGGGTGCCGCACCCTTCGACCCCCGCGCCGAAGCCGTAGAGCAACTAGCCACCATCGATGAACTGAGCCCCGAAGAGCGGCAAAACTTCCTAGATTCTATGGGACCACAGGAGCCGAGCCCCGAGGATCCACTGCCCGACACGGGATTGCACGGTACCGAGCTTAGCCCCGAAGAGTGGCAAAGCTTGCTGGATTCTATGGGACCACAGGAGCCAAGCCCCGAGGATCCATTACCCGATGGTTTAGAAGAAGCCAAGAAGAAGAAAGATTGGATTCAAAAAGCAGTCAATCCAGATCACAAAGGCTATTGCACCCCAATGACCAAGAGCACGTGCACACCGAAACGCAAAGCTCTAGCCAAGCGGTTTAAGAAAGCCGGAAAGAAGGAAAAGAAGAAAGGGGGTACCGGCTGGGAAGGTAAAGTATAATGAAAAGTATCAAGCTAATCAAGAATCTCGTTGAAAACGAACTGAAAGAGTTACTGGGTCCTGATGGAGGCATCATGGATCCCGGAATGGTTCCGTTTGTTCCTCATCACCAGCCCGCTCAAGATCCGCCTGAAGGCGACGCTTCTGATAATGACGAATCCACGCGTTTATATCGTATCGCCCTGAAGGCACGAGAAGCCACAGAAGAGCTTATAGTGGCTTTGGAAGACCCGATCTATGACGATGCCTATGAAAGCGCCTACAAGGCAACCATGTGCCTTAGAAAGGTCCTCAACGACCTTAAGGGGCAGGGCGCAGCACCCACGGAGGAAGAAGAGGTGGTAGCCCCGCCGAGAGGTGAGCAACCTTATGGAGTAATGGGAGTGCTGCCACCAACGTATAGTGGCGATACTGTTGAATAAATTAATTCACCCCCCTTAACTCTTCTGGGTTTCTCGATTATATTTAGTAATGAAGGAAACACAACATGAAGAGTGATTATACTACCGACATCCACAAGAATTTTTTGAATGTGTTTCTGAAAAATCCGCAGCCAGGGGATTCTGTGAGAGATGCAATTGCAACAGCATTGGGACTTCCTGAAAAAATCGGCATTGTTTTAGAAACAGAAAGAAACGAAGGCAAAAAATATGCTCATGTAAAGTGGATTGGCTATACTGAGGACTCTGTTGCAACCGAAGAAGATCTTTTGGGGATTAAGACTAAAAATACCCAGTGGGTGTTATTTTCAGATATAATTGTTTTGGCTAAAGCCATTGATGAATAGCTCATGTTAGACACCTTCATTATTAAAAAAATACTCGAAAGGATTAAACAACGAAATAAGAAACCTAGTCGAGAACAGCCCCTTGTACCCATTCAAGAATATTATGATTATCAGCAAAAAGAAAAAAAACTTCCAAAAGAGGAAGAAAGAGGCGTAGTTATTATAGAGATGAGGTGATTGTGATATTCGTTTTGGAAAACTAGTAGAAGCCAAAAGACCAATTAAAATCCTATTAAGTATACTGCTGGGACTGGCGCTTATAGATCTTATTGCGACAATCATTTGGGTGGACACCCACCGAGCGGTGGAAGCAAATCCAATAATGGATTATTTCATAAGCCAGTCGACGGTACTGTTCGCGGCAATAAAACTTTTATTCACTTTTTTTGGTGTTATTATCCTTCATAAGCTTAAAACACGAAGAAACAAACTTGTGTTCAATGTTTCGATTGGCTTGGTGGCAATTTACTCTCTTTTAGCTTGCTGGCATATCGCAAACGCACTTAAATCATTGGTGTAGTCGATTTAGTTGTTTCTAACTAATTATAGTACCATGCTAGATTGGGAACACCTTGCCGATAATAAAATCAGCTATTGGAAGCATTTTTGCTTTTCGGCGGGAGTGGCTTGCCGTTTAATTCCAACAGTTCTTTTATTGTTGATTCATGCGGTAATTCCTATACTCAAGATTCCTAAAAAATTAAGTATTTCTGGCGCCTCAGATTATCTTTTTGACAAAGACTATGAAATTCGCTCTAGAATTTTAGGACCAGATCCCGCGCGGAAAAAATAACAACCATGTTTGATATTGTTAATAATTCATCAGGAGATATCACCAGTTTACTTGATATTCTTGAAGAATTTATTCCTTATAGCCAAGAACAAATGGGGTGGAGAGAGCCGGTAAGTTTATTTTTTCAATCAGATGAAGAAAACGCCAACAAAATTTTGGGAAGAACTGCCTATTACGATCCAACTGAATTTTCTATAACAGTTTATGTAGATGGACGCCATCCTAAAGATATTTTACGATCGCTGTCGCACGAATTGGTGCACCACGATCAAAATTGCCGCGGCGACTTTGAAAACGGCGCCGCAACCGAAGAAGGATATGCGCAGAAAGACCCTCACATGAGAAATATGGAACTTGAGGCATATGAAAAGGGAAATATCATCTTTAGAGATTTTGAAGACCTAATTAAAGCAGGTAAAATTAATGTTACTTTGACAGGAGAACCTATAATGTCGCTTAAAGAATGGAAAGATAACGAAGTTAATCGTTTACTAATGGAAAAATGGGGATTTGCCGAAAAGAAATTCGGTCCTAAAAATGAGGAGCAGCAAATCTTTGCGCCGAGTCATTATTGTGCTCATCACGTGCGCGAAAATCGATCGGGTCGAGAGGGTCACTGTGTCGATCATAACTGGAACGAAGTACTTCAAGAAGTTACTCAGTACGATGTACAATTTAGCGACGGCGACATCAAAACACTCCACATCGATGAAATTACTGTTCTTGAGGCTCATGATGGTGCTGATCATGGAGGTCATGTGGCGCGCAAAGACGATGGCAAAGAACGCTGCGACGAGGAAGGCAATCGTCCTTCGTTTGAAAAAAAGATGGGTCTCAAAGGAGTCCGCGAAGCCGCGCGCCCACGCCAAGTCGCTGACGCTCCCGTCGACAAGGAGGCGGCAAAAAAGGAAACCCAGGCAGCCGAGGATGCCAGTACGTCGCGTGTCCGAAGCGGACCCACTGCAAGCTCGGATATAGCCGACCTGCGCGCGCGCCAAGCGCAGCATGCGCGCGGAAAGAAAGATCCTGGCAAGCGCGCCGGCACAGTCGCGCCCACTGACGCGTCCGGAAAGCCCACCGGTACCGCAGATCCCCGAAAAGGCGCCCGTTACAAGGAGCGCGAAGACCAGCGCAAAGACCGCACCAAAGAGAAGCGACAACCGAAATCTCGCGAGGAAGAAGTTGCAGATGTGGTAGCCCAGAAGGAGCGAGGCAAGTTGCCAACCCCCAGCGAAAAGCGCTCAGGCGAATCCCAGGCGCAGGTCCGCGAACTAGCCCGTAGAGTTCTCCGGAGATTGCATGAACAATCGCCGCCACCCGCGCGCGGAACACCTGTACCGCTGCCGGATCCGACAGAATTACCGGAAGCCCCGCCACCGCCGCCAATCCAACCGCTACCGGCGAAGCTGCCTCACGGTCCTACAGCAACCCCACCAGGGTCTCCGCCGGCACTGGAGCAACCGAAGCCAAAACAGCCAGCCAGACTCAGAAACGAACAAATCGAAGAGATAGCCAATAAAGTTTTGGCGAGATTGCAAGAAGTCGAGGGATGGGGCATGACCGAAGAAGAAAAGAAGAAGAAAGAGGAAGAAAAGAAGAAGAAGGACGAGAAGCCACCGTACGGCAAAGATCCGACGCCGAAGGGACCGTGGAAGAAGAAGCCGAAGAAGGACGAGAAGCCACCGTACGGCAAAGATCCGACGCCGAAGGGACCGTGGAAGAAGAAGCCGAAGAAGGACGAAACAAAAAAAGAAAACCTTCAACTCGAAGAACTAGCCAACGCAGTTTTGGCGAGATTGCAGGAGGCTGAAGGAGCCGTACGGCGCCCAGAGTCCGGTCTGGACCGGGGTGTCGAGCACAGTGTTGCCACTGCTGTCGACACTCATGCTCTAGCTGGACTGCATGGATCGGGAGAAGTTCCATATGCGAGTCATGCAGGAACTGCTGATTTACAAGATCTTGCTGCCAGAAAGAAGTTGGGTTTTGCGGGTTTATCGGATCCGGGCAAGCACAGTGGCGCCAGAGAAAAATTCAGCAGCGCAACGAGCCGCGACGTGGCTGCTGCAGGCGGTGATATAGTCAAATTCCTGCAATCGCCCACCGCGCGTGCCGGCTTCCAGCAGCGGGATGATGCTTTTAGTCGCAGAGAAAACCTTCAAATTGAAGAACTAGCCAACAAGGTTTTGGCGAGATTAACACAGGAGTAGAAAGAAATGGTATCTAAAAAAAAGATTTTGAAAAGAGTTAAAGCTGGGCTTATGCCGTTGCCCGAATGGATGAGTAATATTCTTCTTGACGTGGCGTCGCTTCCGGAGGCACTAGTGACCGAAACCGCGCCAGTTACTTCGACAACCGCTGCTGAGCCTGTCATTAGTGTTCTCGATCCCGTTGAGCCGCCGCCTGTTGAGCCGCCGGCTATTGAGCTTCCGGCTGTTGAGCCGCCGGCTCCCAAAAGGTCGACTCGAAAGCGTCGTAGCACCAAAACACGTACCTCTACAGTTCCTCGGAAAAGAAAATAATAAAATACCATGGTTGATCTAAACAGAATGACGCGCGACTTCTTGCTCGGCGAGGCGGTAAAGCCTAGCGTGCATAGTTATTTGCAGTCAATTTCTGAAACATTAGACGCCATTGTGCCACGCACCAAAAGAGATTCTTTAAAGCTAGAAATGGCGCGCAGCAACGTCCGAGAGGTTAAAAGAGAATTTAGACGCATTAATGAGCGGTTAAATCTTTTAGAGGAACACGTTAAGGTACTAGAAGAGAACAAGGGGGGATAAATCATGGGTGGCGTTTTTGGTCACATGAGCCATCTGTATGATAATCCTAATTTAAAGTTCTCGCAAATAAAAGACGTTTTTCAAAAAGCGTCCAGCGGCGAACTAGTCGGGACTGAAAAAACAGACGGGCAAAATCTGTTTGTATCTTATGATGTGCGCGATGGAACAGTTCGGGCTGCTCGAAATAAAGGGAATATCAAAGACGGCGGCTTGAAACCGGAGCAACTTGCTGCAAAATTTGCGGGAAGGGGTCCGCTTGAAGAAACCTTTGTTGACGCGTTTGAGGCTTTCGCTTTAGCCGTTGCACAGATGCCGGATGAGCTTAAGCTTCAGTTATTTGGTCCAGAAGCAAACATCTATTATAACGCAGAAGTTCAAGATCCCCGCGCCGCGAATATAATCAACTATGATGTAAAAACTTTCAACATTCATCGGACAGGGCATGCTGAATATGATAAAGACACCGGCGCCCCCATAAGAGATACTAGTGAAAATGCAGGCATTCTTGAACAATATCTTCTGGATGCAGAGAACAATCTAGAAGCTTCAGATTATCGTGTTCAGGTAAATGCGATTCGTCAATTAGAAAGATTGGATAATGACGCCGCGCTAGACGAAGCGCTTGCAAGGATTGAAAAGTTTACTTCAAAATACGGTCTCTCCGACAACAACACTATTGGTGAATATTTGGTGGCGCGCCTGGATGCTTATGTTACCTCTAAGATTCGAACTTTAAATGTTGAAGCCAAAAAGCTGCTGATGAAGAGGATGTTCGAAGAAGGCTATGGAACCGAAGAAATCGAAGGCAAGAAGGCGCGAAAAGTCACACAGAAAGAAATTATCGGCTCCCTAGAGAACCCAGAAGATGCTCAGACTGTTAAGGGATTAATTAATGTTGCCAAACAGGTTATTAAAGAATTCATTTATCCTCTTGAAGACATTATTCATGACTTTTCAGTTGTCATGCTCAAAGGTCTTGAGAGCGCTTTCGTTCTCGACAGCGAAGCGGAAGTTGGAAGACAACGATCTGAACTAGCTGCAGCGATTGATGCCATTGAGGGTTCAGGAAACGAAGAGGCTATGGAAATCCTTCAACAACAGATGCGAAAGTTAAAGAACATAGAGAACGTTTCAACAGCCGCTGAAGGGTTTGTTTTCGATTATGATGGTAATACCTATAAATTTACTGGAAATTTCGCCCCGATCAACCAAATTTTGGGGCTTTTTAAGTATGGTCGTGGGAACGTGCCGCCCCTTAAGCCACTTACCGCGGCTGAGGTCTTAAACGAACAAATTGCCAACAAGGGATCAGCCTACTTATTTATTCCGGGAGGCTTTAAGCCCCCACACAAAGGACACCTTCATCTTTTAGAAACCGCTGTTAACAGTCTGCCAGACGCAAAGCCATACTTAATTACCGGCGAAACGCCCCGCGACGGTATTACCTTAAATCAGGCGATGCAAGTGTGGAAAATCTATCTACAAAATAACCGTAATCTCGATCTCGACGAGCTTTCCATTATTACCGTTCCCAAGGGGGGCTTACCAGTTCTTGATAAGGAGGGGAAGGTGCTAAAAGACAACAAGGGCAAAATAAGAATTTCAAACAGCCCGCTGCAAGCCATCTATAACGCAGGTCTTGGTTTACCAAAAGGCGCAGAGCTCTTTATAGCCTCTAGTGAAGCTGACCCCGGGCATGCCTCGATCGGTAAAGCCATTAAAGAGGCGCGCCCGGATTTGAACGTAAAGGCTTATCAAGTGAAGACTTTAAATGACCCCGAGACGGGCGGCAAGTTTAGTGCGAGAGACATTAGAGAAGCTCTCGCTCAGGGCGATTTTGAAACCTTCAAGAAATTCCTTCCAAATGATGAGGGAGTTAGGCGTAAGGCTGAGTATATTTTTAGTAATATCCTCGGCGGCAAGATTAAAGAAGACGAAGAAGAAATATCACAAGAGGAGGAACTGCCTTTGGCGGAATCTTTTCGTCCCTCCGATTTATTTGGGCTGATCGAAGAAGTTTTTAATGAGCGGCAGTTCCCCGGGTTGCATACCGGCGAAGAAGCTGACCCCAGCTGGGGCGCCCCATCGGAGGAGCCGTCCAAATTCGGCATTAGCGGTGGCGGCATTGGACTTACTTGGGAACTCGGCGCCGGCTCGAAGAAAACGCCCATTGTATCGCCTTACGTTGATACTTTCGCCGGTCGCTTTGATCCTGTCGCCGCATCGAGGAAGATAATAGCAAAGTACGGCGGCAAGCGGACACCAAAGGCAAAGCCGACAAGTATAAGTGAACAAGAAGAGCTTGATGAAATGTCTTCAATGGCTGCCGGCAATATCGAAGGCGGCATGATTAGCACAGGAACCAAAAAAGGTCCATGGCATGAATTTGATGCAGATGCTTTCAATAAACGACAAAAGAAAGATTCTGCACTAAAAGGCGATAAAGATGCACTAATAGAAGATGTAATGAACTATTTACTAAAGCGCGAGGTTTAAAAATATGGTTAAAAGACACGAACTAGCTGAGGAAATCAAACTTCGAAGGAATATTCGAAGAGCTATCGGTGTTGTAATGGAGAGAAAAGAAACGAAAAGAAAAACTACTCTTCGTGAAGAACATCAGCTGCGGTCCGTAATTCGGACTTTGATTAGTGAAGCTGATCCTGCGGTTTCAACCGCGGCAGTTCATAGAAATACCGGAATCAATGCCCTAGAAGACTTATTCAAAAATACTAATCTTTTAACTGTTTTACGACAAGGGTATAAATCTCTAACTTCAAAGAAGGAGCAGCGCGAATCTTATAAGAATCATATTCTAAGTGCTGCTGAAATGTCTTTGGAGGTGGAAAACTCTCGGTTTATTGGCGGAGGCGCGGCGCCGGGGTCGGCAGCAGCAGCCCTTCAGGAGCAAGATGTTAGCATCGATATCGGCGCGCCAGAAAATAATCCTGCGTTTATTGATGTAGAGAAGAAAGAGCCAACCGACGAAGAAGAACTAGAAGGTTTTAGCCTTAAGGGTCAAGATCGAACAGGTCGCAACCGTGCTTATACTGATTATAAGAACGTTGAGAAGAATATTATCACAGCTTATGACGATCTTGATGACCCACAGGATCGAGGTATGTTTGGTGATTATTTGCTAACGAACCTAAAGCTTTATTTCGATAGGTTTGAAGAAGAGCTTCAAGCCGACTTGCCAGAGCCGGATATCGACTTACCTCCGGATGCGGCAACGGCACCCCCCGAGCAAGTGGATGTAGATGTGGAAGAGATGCTAGAGTGGCTAGTACTAAACGAACTAAGCGCGTAGGTCGAAACCGAGACTTCAGCGTCTCAAGAAAGCTGCGGAAAGAGGGCAAGTCTTCCGAAGAGTTTGAAGCTATTCTTTCAACTTTAACACTAGAAGAAATTATCGCCCTCAAACTAGAACTGTCAGCGCGCCCAAGTAACGGGAAATTATATGGTATTTTTCTCTGGAAAAAGTTACCAGATCTGATTAAAGATTCTATAATCAAGGGCGCCCTGAGTGTCACGTCTACTAAAGCCGACGCCTGCAAACTTTTAGGATTAAGCGAACGAGGGTTTAAAGAGATTAATAAGAAATATGAAACTACTAAATACTTTGAAGGGTAATTCGATAGGGAGAATGTCATGCATATATTTACAGACGTAGTTAGAGCGTGCAAAAGAGGGGGTTTCAAGATCAGTATTATTTCATTGGTCGGATCGCTCCTGTTGGCTTCTATTTTTCTGGTGCACAAGGCGCATGCTTCTGACTATTATTCCAATTTTGAAAACATACCAGCGGTTAATAAATTTCCTCTTCGCGCGGGGCGTTGGCGCCGGGATCCCACGGTTATTATATGCGATCATGCCCCCGTAAGCAAAACTCAAATCAAAAAGGCGGTCAGACTTTGGAAGGATTTGGGTCACCGATTTCTCAGTACTCAATACAAATACGATCCTCTTAATAAATGTACAGCCAAAGAGCCGGTCGGCTATATAGTGGTTCATTTAATTACACAGGGTATAAAACTTGAACCTGATGATCTCGCTGAGACACACTTTTTTGTTAGCGCTGAAACCAGTGAAATTAATTGGGCAATCATTTACATGAGATCTCCTGTTAAAGAAATAGTTTTAGAACATGAGATTGGACACGCTTTAGGCTATCTACATTATAACAAAATTAATCATTTGATGAATTCCAAATGGATTTACGGAGGATGGGATGTGGATGGTCTTAAAAATTGATAAAGGGGGCGACAGGTATCGACAGAGTAATAGTGACTGAATAGTGCAAGCAGTGTCATTTGATATATCACTTTAATCTAGATCAAAAACATATAACTGCCAACGACGCAGATTACGATCTAGCCTTAGCGGCTTAATCCTCGGCTCGCTCTTCGCCGAGTGTCCAAGAAGAGCTTGATAGAGAGAACGCTTTTGTCTACCACACTGCGGAAAAAAAGGTTGACTTTTTTGTTTATTTAGAGTAAAATAAACTATGCTTGTGAATGACTTGAAAGGAACACTGCTTTGGACGTGGGTTCGATTCCCACCGCCTCCACCAACTTTATCATGAATAGACCTCATTTTTTTTATTTTATTATATTTTCCCTTCTCATCGCATTGTCGACACCAGCCAATACTGTGCATGCTGTAAATCGCAACGAGCGTTATAGCAGTGATCCCAATATTATAGAACGACCCCCACAGCGCGGTTTCTGGCTCCGGAATCCAACGGTTATAGTATGTGAAGGGTCGATGGTCACCGAAACAATGGTCAAGAAGGCTATGGCGTGGTGGAACAATCGGGGCTTCTATTTCGGAAAACTTCTGTTCCACGAAGACCCCGAAGGAAAGTGCGACGACGACACGCCCGACGAACATATTGTGATACGAAAAGTAACTCGTAAAATTCTTACAGAAATGAAAAAAGGCACCCTCGCCGAAACCCACTTTTATACCAACCCAACTACTCTGGCTATTAATTACGTGAAGATCTACATGGTCGAAACACCGATTCGACTAGTTCTGGAACATGAATTTGGACACGCTCTGGGCTTTTACCACTACAATAAGCGCGGGCACCTGATGCATGTTAAAAACAGCAAGGGGGGCTGGAACGACCATGGCTTATATTCCACGGAACGTAGGTTGATGGACCTCCGCGGCGCCTCGTCGGAACAACAAAAAAGCCAAGAAAAATGAAAAAAGCTTTGGACGTGGGTTCGATTCCCACCGCCTCCACCAACTTTACCATGAATAAATCCCATTTTTCTTATTTTGTTATATTTTTTCTTCTCATTATATTATCGATATTAGCTAACACGGCGCATGCTACAGATCGCAAGGAGCGCTATAGCACCGACCCTGATGTTATTGAGCGTCCGCCGCGGCGCGCCACATGGCTCGTTAGCCCAACGGTTATAGTGTGCGAAGGGTCGATGGTAACCGAAAGAGAAGTCAAGAGGGCTATGGGGTGGTGGATTACGCACGGCTTCTATTTCAAAAGTTTTCTGTTCCACGAAGACCCCGAAGGGAAGTGCACCGACGACACCCCCGACGATCATATTGTAATACGCGCCGTAACTTCTGAAATTCGTGAGGAAATGAAAACAGGCACGCTAGCCGAAACTCATTTTTATACTAATCCAGACAATCTGGCTATTGAATTTGCGGTGATATATTTGGTCTTCGAACCGGTTGAACGAGTTCTGGAACATGAACTTGGACACGCACTTGGTTATTATCACTACAACAAGCCCGGGCACCTCATGCATAATAGGAACGGCTTGAGTGGCTGGGACGACCACGGCTTAAAGCGCACGGACCCCATGGTGACGGAACGTCGCCAATCCGAAGCGAAACAACAAAAAAGCCATGAAAAATGAAAAAAGGCATCTACCCGTAGGATCTAGCTAATTTATAACTTCTTCACTATCTATTATAGGGTGCACAGAACTTATTTATTATTTTTATTGTTTTTATGCTCATGTGTGGCAAATCCCCCTTCGGACGCACCAGATTATGGGGATGTATATTTTCAAATCGGTTGTTATTGGACAGATCCCTCCCAGGTATTACAGCCCACACTGTGGAAATGTTTTGAAAATGTAGAAACAGAACTGTTATCTGGTTTTCTTTATATAGAGTTAGAAGATACAACTAGTTTATATTTTTGTGGCAGAGATCTGGTACTACGTAGTGGTGTCGACATGTATGATAATTTAATAAATTTCATTACAAATGATAGATATGACTGTTTACATCTCCTCGAAGATAAAGATATCGGCAACGCGTTTGATTGGATGTGGGATTCAAATAACAACATCTTACAAATTACATGGCGCCCAGAGGACGAACCACATAAAATGTTGACTCTGGTGATAGAAGATGAAGAATATAATCAAGTAATCAGATCAACAGTTTACCATAAGATCTTAAATTAGCCCCCTTAGAGAATAATAATGGAAAGTATTTTCTTGACAACGAGCGCCTTATTGATTATACTAGTATTTGTTGGTATGATGACCGACAGAGGCAATTAAACAAGGAGACAATAATGAACGACCCCACCCCCCATCAAGAAGGCGAACCATGGACCAGTGCTGGTCGCTTTGATAATTTTGAACAGGCAGACCAAAAACGCATCGATCTTCTAGAAGAGAAAGATCTACAGGTTAAAGTACATCGCTGCGGTCCTGCGGGCGCCCTTTTTCAAGTAAAAACAAGGCTTGACCCTGATACAACTGCTGCGGAAGAAAGGCGAGAAGCAAAGCGCCGTCGCAAGAAGAAATTGTCCAAGAAGCGCCGCAAGAAATAATTATATTTCTCATCTTGAAATATAATCCTTTGATTGTCGTCTAGACTATGTATAGACGAGGGGATGCCCTCAACGTACGTACATTATATATAATCCTATAGGAGGGAAATCAAAATGAGTAAGAGAGCAGTAAATTTACTGAGACAAATGGCGGTACCGATTAAATTTGACAGCAGCAATCCGCCGACTGGTGTTCAAACCAAGGTTAACAACGCACTGTTAAACACGGGAGCAGCCGTTACAACCACGTTAACGGCGGCGCAATCAGGTACCCACTTCAATATTGACGGCACAGATGATATTATAGTTAATATGCCAGCGCTGGGCACCACCAATGTGGGTCTCAACTATTCGTTTATGGTGACGACTGTCGTAGGAGGGGGTAAGTCGATTACATTTGTACTACCCGGATCCAGCGTATCTAACTGGTATGGTTCGATTGTTCACTGGGGACAATCTTCTCCAGCCAGCACCGACGTTGCGGGCGATACCTTAACACTGATCGCCGCGAGTGCGATTGGAAGTAGGGTAAGTATGCTTTGTGTTGCTGACGATGGTACCAACTCCACTTGGCAGTGTAGAGCAGAATCGGATAAGCTTGCCACCATTGGTTAATCACCAATAATAATTAAAATATTCTATATTTTGCCCCCTCTTCGGAGGGGGTTTTTTTTATTGACTTCTGAGAGATTTTAATGTATACTATTAACATGAATCGAGAGGAAACTAGGCGAGAGCGTTATGATAAAAAACTTAAAAATGCCAAGAAGTATCCAATTAGCCTCTGTGCTATCAATTTCCGCATTGACGATAATCTTGGGT
>Ga0209434_1000507_pt1 | contig 18806 bp, 18 predicted proteins | sample ETNvirnome_2_300_FD_184068 | JGI IMG/M metagenome (GOLD analysis project Ga0209434, IMG submission 184068) | Marine viral communities from the Pacific Ocean - ETNP_2_300 (SPAdes) (version 2) | ecosystem: Environmental > Aquatic > Marine > Oceanic | place: Pacific Ocean | collected 2013-06-22
GAAGAAAAGGAATATATACAAAAAAGAAATAAATTTATCTTAAAGGAGATTTTTTAAATGGATAACTCAAAAGAAATTGAACTTCGTATGCTACTAAAGCTTGCGGAAGATGACGAAGTAATAGATTTAGGCGAGTTCAGAAAAAGCAAGGGACCAACTGAAACTATAATACCAAACGGCAATGCTCCAACTACAGACATAAATGAGTTTAGAGACAGAAGTAATCCACAAGATTTAAAGGTTAATACTAAAGATGTAACCCTTAACACTTTGCCTCCAGAAGAAATATTAAAACTTCGTGAATATCTTATGATTGAAGAATTTGAAGCAACACCAGAAAGTCTTATGGAATTCATTGAACATCTTCTTGATTATGGTGTAGAAGGTGACATAATTAAACCAGCAGAAATTACAAAAAATAGATTAATAGAGTATGCTGAGGAATTTGAAGTTATCTACACAGATTATAATGGTGGTACTTATTTTGTATTTTATGATAATAATGTAGAATAAGAAATATAATGGAAAAAAAATGAACAATGAAATAGAATTAAATATGTGGTTGATATTAAAGAGGGCAGAGGAGGAATGGAAACCTCCAGAAGGATTTGTTACAAAATCTCGTTTTCATTATCTATATTTAGAACCAATTGAAAACTCTAGAGATATAAAAGCAGTTGTGTTTGAACAAGGAAACGACAATCCTGCGGGAGATGCTTTGTTGAGACATGATCAAGGGAAATGGATAGTTACAAAGATAGAGCCTTTCTATACAGCAAAACATACAATTCATAGTGAAATTTATAGTATCATTAAAATGTTTTTATCATCAAATGGATTAGAATCACATAATTCGGAATTTCACTCTGAATATTCAATTCCGAAGTTCTCAAATGAGGAAATTAAAATGTTTCCGGGACTTAATGAATTATTGAAAGAAATCCCAGTAGAACATAAAAAAATGCTTGGAAGTGGAAGATTTAGGGCAGTATATGACTTAGGCGAGTTTGTTCTTAAGATTGCTAGGTCAGATGATCATGACCAAGAAGAGGCCAAAAAACAAAACAAAGAAGAGGCTAATCCGAAATTCCATCACAGATTTCCGGAATTAACAGTAAAAACATATAAACATGCGCCAGACTATTCTTGGATTGTCCAAGAAAAGGCAGAGAAGGTGGAGCAAGAGGATTTTAAACAATTTTTTGGAGTATACGAATATGCATTTTTAAATAAGCTAGCTTCTTTAACCCGTGAATTTAGAATGATTGATGAAGAGAGAAAAGAATTACAATATAAAGTAAACAGACGCGAGATTACTGACAATTTCGCGTTGAAAAAAGAACATAAGAGGCTTAATAAGGAAGAAAAAAATGTTATGAATCAAAATAATACTAATATCGCTCAATTTGCTAAATTTTGTCAAATTACGGGAGCTTCTCCAGGTGAGCTAGATGAGAGAAATCTTGGAGTTGTTATACGAAATAATAAAAGATGTATTGTTGTAATTGATGCATCGACTCATTGGAGAGATCAATGAATAACGAAATAGAACTTGATATGTGGCTTTTGTTAAAACAAGCAGACACCCAAGAAGAATGGGATGAACAAAAAGAACAAGAAAAAGAATATTTTGGGCAAGGACTTGCTAGTTTTAGAGAATATATGACACAACATTATTCCTATAATCAGGTACCAATCTCTAATAAATTAAGAGAAGAAATGATAACAAAAAATGAAAAACAACTTCTAAATATCCTTAACAAATTCTTCCCGCAAAATAATATTAATGATGAAGGATATTTTAGATTAGGAGTAGACTTAAATGATTTATATCTTAAAGTCGCAATTGTTGACTCAGGACGAATATTAAATAAAAGAGAAGCAAATATATTAACAAAAGCGTTCCCAAAAACATATGCCCATGCAGAAGATTATTCATGGATTGTTGTAGAAAAAGCCAAACCCTTTTTAGAAAAACATGAAAAACAATTTCTTCCAGAAATAAAAGGATTTTATGGTTTAGCCTCTTTTCTTTTTTGGTTTAAAAGAGAACAAAAAAATACTGACGATAAAATGTCCCATAATAATAATATTCAAAAAGTGAAGAATGTTAAACCAGGAACCTTTCTTCAACAAATTATCGATTATATGAAACTCTATCCGCAATTGGCAACATATGACCTATGTAGATCTAATCTGGGCGTCGTAAAAAGAGATGGGCGAGAAACTCCCGTGTTAATCGATTCAAGCCTACATGAAGATTTTGGATTATTATAAAATGACAGAAAATAATGAAATAGCATTAGAGATGTATAAAATTCTTAAAAAGGCGTCTGCTCAAAGGCTCTTTGACACTATGAATGATACAAATAAATTTGGGTGGCTTTCACCAACTAATAAGTTTTATCCATGTGATGGAAAGTTAAATCATATAGAGACAGCAAGAAATAATTCTGAATTACGTGCTGTTTTAGATTATGAAGACGAAGAAGAACAGCTAGAAAACATTTATAATTATTGTCAAAATCGGCAGGATATTGGCGAACATCCAGACTGGCATGATTATGAAATGGAAGAAGATGACATGATAGAAGCAATTCCTCATATTTTATATTCTAAAGGTTTTTTAAGAGTGGCAGAATCAAATGATATATTATTTTTTGAAGGTGCGTCTGAAGCAATTAGGGCCAAATATCAATTGTGTAAAGAAGTAGCAGATATGTTTGATAAAAAAGTAGAATTTAGTCCAGTGACAATTCCTGAATATTATAGAGGCAAGCGAGATCAAGAAAAAAAAGAGACTAAAATATATCATGAAATAGAAAAAAAATACTTTGAGGAAAATCCAGAAATGGCGTCTGCTAGTGATAAACGAGAAGCTTACAGACAAATACAAGAAAGATTTAAAAAAATATTAAAAGAGAGTAGCTTAAGTGTAAAAATAGCCCAAAAAGACCAGACAGATTATATAAATGAATTAATGAAAGATAAGGAAAATATTCACAAACATTTAAAATATTTAGATTCGGGAGCAACGAGAGACACTTATGACTTAGGAAATGGAAGAGTTTTAAAAGTTGGCGACTATCATAATGGAAGAGAAGACAATCAAACAGAAGCAAATCCTCTTTTAGCACAAAATTTTCCCGATCTTGTACCAAAAGCTTTTGAAAGACATCCGGATTATGAATGGATTGTTGTGGAAAAAGTGAAGCTGCTAGAAGAACAAGATATACCAAAGATCGTACCACAAGTTTATAATTTTGATGATCTTAGAGATTATATTAGGCAAGCAATCGATGGAATAAAAAGTAAAAGAGATCTAAGAAATTATCCAAAAACAATTGTAAGAATGGCTATGTTTTGTTTATATAATGATTCTGCAGTAAATGAATTTCGATGGAATAATTTGGGCATAATTGAAAGAGATGGGCAACCACAAATAGTAATTATTGATGCTAGTATTTTTGGTGCTAAAAATATATATCACTGGTAGCAAATGGAGAAAAAAAATGATAAATGAATTATTACAATTGGCTGATTATTATGATAAAAAAGGAAAGTTTGAAAAAGCAGATATTATCACTCAATTGTTAAAAAAACAAGCAATGAAATTAGATGATATTGATCCTAGTTTGCTTTATGAGCAAGATTCTTGGAATGAAGGATTACATCGGAGTCAAAAAGGATATTGGGATAAAGTTACATCACATTTAAGTCCAGAACAAGAAGATATTGAGGTTGAAGAAGTTGAAGAGCCTGAAAATAAAAGTAAAGAGGGAAATGTGTTTTATATTTCAACCAATAAATCACGGGGTTCATATTATAAAAACCGTCCACTAACAAGAGAAGAATGTGTAGATATAGAAAAAGATTTAAGTTTTTTCCAAAATCCTTTTTTGACTCGCCTTAATGTAATTGAAAGAACTTTAAAAGATCTTGAGAGTATTTGTAATAATGATATGTCAGACCAGTTACGCGCATTTATAAACTCTAAATCATGTAAATATACAGAAAAATATACAGAAAACGAATTATTAAATGCTGTTACTATCTTATATATTGCATCTATGGCTATTTGGGAATTTACTACAGATCAAGAAAAAGTAGAAGATTTGGACGATGGTGAGTGGAATTTGGTGAGTTCCACTACAGCACTTTGGATAGAAATGGAAGATGCTTTTGTAGATAATAATATTAATGATTTAGTTATATTAGGCAAAAAGCACGCGAAAGTAAAAAAGGATTACATGGCGAGCAAAGGATTAGATTAAAAACTTAGGAGATAATAATGACAATTAGAAAAATAGCAGATGAATATAAAAAACAAGAAGAAGAGACAAATCTTCTTAAAAAAGTGGCGGAAGATGACCAAGATTATTGGACAGATACTCGTATAACTAATAGGGAAGTGGAGCAAGCAACTCAATGGACAAAAGGAATGCGAGATGAGTATGATACAGAAGTTGCTAATGTGTCAAATCCAAGCCAAAAAGTAGACAAGTGGGCTGAGATTGAAGAACGTTTTTTTATGAAATTTCATCAAGTCCAAAATGGTATGCTTGAACTTGAAGATATTTTAGAGGAATTAAGTGAACTTGAAGTGGAGAGCGGCAAATATAATGATTTTTTAAATGATATAAACATAAGAAAGAATAATTGGGAAAGACTAGCTAAAAGCTTAAATCCTTATGAAGCAGATGCTTCATATTTGACACATTATAAAAAAGACCAATAGTTAATAAGCCCGAGGAGGAATATAATGAAAATTCAAAAATTAAGTGATGTATATCAACCATTAATTAAAAAAGAGGATCAAGTTCAATCATTATTAGGAGCAAAGAAAGATTTGTCTGAGCGCCGGGTTATTGGTTTCTTTGGGCAAGATAAAGTATATGATGCTTTAGAGGATCATTATAATAAATTACAAAAAGCAATAAAAGATGGAAGATTAACTGAAGAAATGTTGGAAGATGACAGTTATTTATATGAAAATATAGACTTTGTTATTATAAATCCAAGTTTTCCTCTTACAGAACTATTTTCTGATCCTTGGGGATTTATTGGTAGAATTTATAATTATCCAAATAATAAGCCAATATTGGTTAGATATGATATGGTTACTATGGATCATAAAAATATTGCCAATTATATTCCACATGAAAATATATTTGTTTTTTGCATTAAATATCCTACACTAAAGAAAATAGTTGAACATGGGTCTATACCTCATGACATAATGGTTAGATGGAGTTCTAGTTTTGAGCATGAAGCACAGCATCATTTTGGCCACATATATAATATGGTAAAAAATGAGATAAGCAAGCCATATGAAGAAAAAGAAGATGAGATTAGATCTAGATGGGCACAAGTACAACAAATGTTAAGAAATTTAGGTCCGTCTGATTCATTTATTAGTTATATAGATCATATTTTTATGAATAAGGAAAAGTGGCGAAAAGGAATCAATAAACAATTATTTATAGATGAAATCAATAGGCTTATATATAAATATTCAATGTTAGTATTAGGCGTTTTAAATGAAGGGCATAATTCTGTTGATATGGCATATAAGGTGCTTCAGGGAAAATTTACAAAACAAGCAATAGGAGAATTTATAAAACTTTTAGAGGAAAATAATTTTGATTCAATAGATATGGATTTACATAAAGTTCTTAATGCTTCTGATCTTCATGAAAAAAGAATGAGGAATATTGAAAAACTTGCAAAAAAAATTGATAAACTTATAGATTGTCCTTTTGAGAATTGTAATATAAAAAAAGCAGAAGAGTTTATAAGATATGTTATACAAGGCCGTGATGAACCTAGCCATTTTATATACGGTCCTTTTATGACGGAAGAAGAGGCTAAAGTCTGGGGTTGGTGGACTTGGGCTGGAGATTCTGCAGAAGAGCAGTTTAGAACAATTACATACGGCGAAGAATGGGAATATCTTTTAAGACAGCAGGATCCGAAAACTCGTGAAGTAGATGAGGAATCTAGTAAATTATTTCCGATTGATAAACTTCCATTATGGCAAAGTTATTTTATAAAGCAATATGCCAAAGATGGTAGGCTCTCATTTGGGCAATTAAAATCTGCCATAAATGAAGTTCTTAGTGGCGATCATGGTAATGGCAAAAATAGATCGGGTGATCCGGGTTTAAACTTGGCGTTAGATGTTTTATATGTGCTTCGCGAAAGAGGCTTAGCGAAACAATTTGGAGAAGATTAGGAGATAAAAATGAATAATGAAATTGAATTAGACATGTGGCTCTTGCTCAAAAAAGCGTCAAATGATCAGGATGAAATTAGCAGTTTCTTCATTTTGGAAACTGGAGATAAATATTACATTTATCTTTCTCCAAAAAATGATAAAAATGTAGATTTTATATGTAAAGATGAGAGGGGACAAACTTTAATAGAATGGCCAGCATTTTATAATGAACCAAATAAAAAATTTGAGTTATCACTTAATCCATCATTTGTGGCTAATATAGATTTTTTTCCAGTAGGTTCTATGTTTGAGGATTCAGTTAAAAATTTCCTTAGAAAATATAATTTAGAACAAGGCTACGACGAAAGAACTCAAGCTCAATATAAAGTGCCAAATTTTTCAAAAGAAGAAGAAAAGATGTTTGGAGCTTCGGCTGAAGATATTTTTGATGAAGAAAATCTGGATAATAATTGGCTAGGATCGGGCGGATTCAGAGAAGTATATGATTTGGGGAATTTTGTTCTTAAGGTTGCCCATGATGAAAACTCCCTATATACTGCGATAAAAGTTAATGAATCAGAGGCTAATCACCAAATTCATAAAGAGTTTCCAGAACTTACAGTTAAAACATATAAGCATGATCCAAATTATGCTTGGATTATTCAAGATAAGGTGGAAGGACTTTCCACTTGGGACACAGCCAAGATATTAAAATATTTTAATTTAGTTGATGAGGACTTTATTAGAATATCGGGGACAAAGTGTGAGGAACGAATAGAGGAAGTTCTTAGAGAAATAATAAGTGGCGTTAGAGATTTAAATGAGCTGAAGACAAAGAAAATGGTAGAAAAGGGACAGGCGGAAAACTTCAGAAGAACACAAAAAAATATTTATAATAAAAAGATAGGTAAATTCCACCCTAAAATGTTACAATTGGCAAAGATGGTTATGAGGTATAATGTAGACTTACAGGATTTTAAAGCATCTAACTTTGGAGAAACCGCCAGTGGAAGAATTGTAATAATAGATATTGGCACACATTATTCAATAGGAGTTTTATAATGTCAATAGAATTAGATATGTGGCTGCTTCTTAAACAGGCAGACGCCCAAGAGGAATGGAATGAACAAGAGGAGCAGGAGAAAGAATACTTCGGATCTAGTTTTGATCAATTTAAACAGTTTATGAAAGACTTTGATATGAGCAAAGAAGAAGCTGAAAATGGCGCAATTTATAAAAAGATGAGAGAGTTGTGGCCAAATAAACATATCGCCGTAGGCGGATATAGAATGGGTTTTCTATTAGATGACTCATACTTCTTAAAAGTAGCAAAAGATCAAAGCGGAATTGTTATGAGTCAAAGGGAAACGCAACTTAATCCTAATATTTTTCCAAAAGTATACAATTATGCACCAGATTATTCTTGGATTTTAACAGAAGTAGCGGAGCCATTTAATTATAGTTATGAGAAAATATTAGTTCCTGAGCTTGTTGAAATTGATAAAACTATTGAAGAATATGTGGCTAGTTATTATAATGGTTTTAAGTATAAAACAATAATGTCATATGAAGATTATGCGAAGAAAAAAAGAGATCTGGGATATAATGCGGAAGATATTCTAGAATATTATCAAGAGGAAAAGAAGTGGATAGTAAAAGATAATGTGGAAATAGAAAAATTAAAGAAAGTAACACCAGGACCAAACTTACAGAAAATTGTTAAGTTTTTTGACTTCTATCCGCAAGCATCTTTTGATTTCAAATCAGATAATTTGGGAGTTGTACAAAGAGGCGGTAAAGGTGCTATGGGTCCAACAATTGTTCTTGTTGATGCTGGACTACATTCAGATCTTGGCAATATTCATGGAAGTAAAAATATATAAACATTGACATATTGAACTATATAAGTATTATAGAAGGAGAGAGAATGCCCGTGATAAATAAGAAACCGAAGCCAACAAAACAAGATATTATTGATGGGCTAAAACTAATGAAAAAAGAAGACCAGCCGCAAAGAAAAGATTGGAACAGTTGATAGATAAAATAAGAGTAGAAAAAGGTCTAGAGAAAATATATAATCATGAATAATATAAAAGAAATAGAATTAGATATGTGGTTAATCCTGAAACAAGCAGAACAGGATTATATCAAAAGTTTTAATACACCAGTCCCTTGGAAGTTATATCTTGAGGAGACTGATCAAGGAACTATAGCTTATGCTGTAGAGGATGGAAAAACAGAAAGAGCTTTTCAATTACCTATAATAAAAAATAATGGGACATATAGTTTGGGTAGATTAATATGGATGAGCCATGAAACTAAAATTCCTCCACATGATTTTGAAATGAAAGTTGTAGGGTTTTTCTCAGATAATAATTTACTTCGTCTCAAAGGCACTGATATCTCAGCATATAAAATTGATGTTCCAGAATTCTCAAAAGAAGAACTAAAACTGTTTGGACCAGAAGTTGAGTTTGTTTTTAAAAATTTAAAAACATTACAGCCAATAGGAATAGGAAATTTTAGATTAGTTTACGATTTAGGAGATTTTGTTCTAAAAGTAGCAAGACAAAATAGGGGACACGATAAACCGAAACAAATTAATCAAGATGAAGCTCAATCAGGAATTCATCAAGACTTTCCAGATCTTACAGTAAAAACATACAAACATGCCCCAGATTTCTCTTGGATTGTTCAAGAAAAAGTAACACCTGTTAGAAATGAAGCCGAATTAAAACAATTTTTTCCAGAACTTAAGCCCATACACGGGCTTAGACTTGATCAAATTATAGCACGAGAAATTGAAAAAATTCCCCGCTTAATAAAAACACCAAAAGAGCAGGGTTTGGGTGAGGAACATACAAGAAATCAAAAACAAATGAAAAAGAACTATAGACAAATAAAAGAGAATTTTTCTCCCTTAATTCAACAACTGACCAGTCTATGTCTAAGATATGGAGTTGATCATAATGACTTTAAACCAAAGAACTTTGGCACCGTTACAAGTGGGGGACAAAAACGTTTAGTTTTGCTTGATATAGGGACACATTTTAGCAGGAGATAATAATGAGTATTGAATTAGATATGTGGCTTATATTAAAACAAGCCAATCAAGATTTTATTAGTAAGTTTCGCGAAAGAACTTTTTCTTGGGAATTACATTTTAAAGCCATACCTAATTCAAAAGATTTTTATGCCCTAGCAATTGAAGAAGAAACAAGAAAATTGCTTTTTAAAACTAGAATCCTAGCCGTTACAGGATTAAATAGAAATAAGTTTATTATAGGGCCAACAGAAGAAATAAATAAAGTAAGAGATTTTAATAAATATGATTTTAATAACAAAATATCGAATTGGCTTGAGAATATGAAATTACAAATTCCTTATGGACATACAATGATAAAAGAGCCAGAAGATGATATAGAATTTTCAAAAGAAGAAATTGAACTGTTTGGAGATGTTCCATATTTTCTAGAAACAATAAAAAATCGGCTACAAATAGGACAAGGAATTCATAGAACAGTCTTTGATTTAGGAGACTTTGTGCTTAAAGTTGTAAATACACAAAGTTCAATAGAAGATGCTAGAAAAGTTAACAAAGATGAGGCAGATCCTGCACTTCATTCGCTCTTCCCAAATCTTACAGTGAAAACTTATAAACATGCACCAGATTATTCTTGGATAATTCAAGACAAGGTGCTCAAAATTGCCTCAGAAAAAGAAGTTAAAAGTTTCTTTGGTATGCCATATAATGAAGATATACAAAATTATGTTGATGGAGTTAGAGAATTTATAAAACCTAAAGAAGTGCCAGATCTTAATAGTCCCGATATAGATTATGACTTATTTCAATTTAAAAAACTGAATGATAATCTACAACAACTTGTATTAATGGTTATGAGATTTAGAATTAGTGATCTAAGAAACGAAAATTTTGGGGTAATTAAAAAAGATGGAAAAAAACAAATTGTTCTTATCGATATAGGAACTCACGAAGGAAGATGGGAAAATGCCAGTAATAAATAAGAAAAGAAAAATAGATTTAAATGTAAGACCAGATATACTTTGTACGGAATTAGCATTGCGAGGAAAAGGAAGACAACAACTGAACTCAGAACAAATGGCTTTAAAATATCTGTCAGATCAAGAATATAGAAAAGAATATAGAAAAGAAATTATAAATGCTATGAGAATGCCGAATATAATGATGCAAATAAATCAGGTAGTAGAATGCCTTGTGAAAAACAATAAAACACTATAGGAGAAAAACAATAAAACACTATAGGAGAAAAACAATGAATAACTCAAAAGAAATTGAACTTGAAATGTTTCTTAAATTAGCAGATGAAGACCAAAAAGAATGGAGTGACCAAAAAGAATGGAGTGAGCAAGAAGAACAAGAGAAAGAGTTCTTTGGTAATGACTTTGCTTCCTTTTTAGAAAAAACCAAAAATAAAGATCTAAGAGAAATGATAAAAGTTTTTAAAAAAACCTTTTACTCTATATGGCGAGGAGAATATAGAATGGCGGCTATGCTTGATGACATGTTTGTTTTAAAGTTGGCAAAAAATTCAAATGGAGTTATTTTAAACCAAAGAGAAGCAAACTTAGTATCGAAAATATTTCCAAAAGTATATAATACTGCCCCAAATTATGAATGGATTGTAGTTGAAAGAGCTAGAGAATTTGATTACCGACAGTTTGCTAAATTCTTTCCAGAACTTGAAAAAAAAGGATTTGTGGATGTTTTAGATTATTTTATATCTTTAGAATTTGAAATTAATGATCAAGATTCTGATCAAGATTCTGAAAGAGATAAAGAAATGAGTATCAGGGCAAAAGCGGTCAAACCAGGAATTTACTTAAAACAAATAAAAGAATTTTTTGATTTTTATCCACAAGCGGCATTAGACTTTCATAATGGCAATTTTGGTGTCGTAACTCGCAAGGGGGAAGACACTTTGGTTTTAATTGATGCGGGGCTTCATAAGGATTTACCCTGGCTCCCACCACCCAAAAGATACATATAAACATACAAATAATCCGTATAATATAACTATATAAATATCTAAATAATCCGTATATCCACTTTATACCACTATGATCCACTTTATACCATCTCATACCATAACTAACTTACCAATTTTATTAAAGAAATAAATCAATATATAATTATACAATGAATAATTCATTAATTTGCCATATTTAGAGAATCCTTGCTGGGTGGGCAAACCTTGGCCTCCCCAGTACCAGGGGGTTAGTACCCCCGTAGTCTACTACCCCCACCCGTAGGGGGCTAGCAACCCCGGTACTAGCCGCTAGCACTCCCGTAGAAAAAAGTCAATGATTTCAATAACTTAGCTTTTGCTAGCAAGAATTATGCCAAGTTTTTGTACAGAAAGTCTATCGATTTAGTGGACTTTTTCTTGGCACGAAAATTGCTAACCTAGCTGCGGGGATCGCGGGGGATCCCCGTACTTAGCTGTGAAAGAAGAAATTCCTCAATGATTTCAATAACTTAGATATCAATTGCTTCAATTTTTCGGTGCTAGGGTCTTAGTGGTGGTTGAGCCAAAAATTTCGCTTTGGTAGGTCGCTTACTTTAACGGGGTAAGCGACTTAGCCTTATCACCAAGTATGGCAAGCCTTGAACGGTGATGTAGCGTAATGAGGTTCCGTCTATACTCCTCCTGCTCCCTTACTGCTAGTTGGGAGCGTAATATCCTAGCCCGTTGTTGTACCCCTTTGGGGTGACGGTGATTGTACTTGGTTCGTTACTAGTGTGCGTTGGTGTGTACATACCCGTACTGGGTGTGTGGCACTTGTTCGTTAACGCTGGGACGGTTACACCCCGCCGTCTTGGTATGTATCTTTGGGGTAACAGGAGTCTATCATGAGGATGCGCAAGACCGGCAAGAATGGACCGAAGCAGAAGGTTAGCGACCGTACCAAGGCCGAGCTGGGCGTGAAGCGCCAGCTCGCTTTTCAGGGGATGTACGAGGATGAGGCGGGGGATGACCTCCCCGAGGATCAGGTCGTACCTGGGTTTACCGTGGTGAGCATTGCGTTCACAGTCGTCCCCGACGACTCCATCACCAACGAGGACGAGGGGGGTCGCCCGATTGAGTGGGACGAGGACGCCACGGAGGTCATGGTGCTGGAGCACTCTCTCCTGAGGCAGTCCACGTACTCCGCTGGCATCCACAAGACCGGCCCGAAGCGGGGGCAGGGGAAGGCGGCGGGTATGAACTTTGGGGGCTCGCTTGTCCACAAGCCCACGAAGGCCCAGCTCATCTTGGGGGCGAACTTGACGTTCGCAAACACGGGGAAGGCGGCGGTCTTCGCCAAGCAGGACGCCGCCCGGGGCGACAACGCTCGCACCGAGCGGGAGACCGGCGAGTAGGATCGCCGGTAGGGGGGGCGCTGTTCTATAACTGAATAGGGGTATAGGCTCTCTGGATAAAACCGGGGGGCCTATAGTCCGTAGTGGGGAATTTCGCCGTTCTCCATAGCGCCCTCAGTACTGGCTCAGGGATCTGAGGTGAGTAAAAGCCCACAAGGGGCGAACTGGCAGGTTCTATAGGCTAGTGGTGTAATGCTGCTAGTCCTATAGGGCCTTTTTTACGTAGTGGCGCTAGAGTCCCGTCAATGGGCTGTGGGCGTCAGTCCTACGGAGACAGGGCAGACAGTCTCCATAATTGTACACAGGAGATGTATGATTATATCGTAGTCCAGCCCTCGTTATGGACGGTAAACACCGGGGGCACCGCTCTCTACGGAGATAAGGGGAGTTGGTGACGGGAGACTCTCAAGGAACGGCTTATCCACATAGCCTAGTACGCCTAGAGTCACTGGACGCAGTGGCTTTAGATGCCCGTCATAGATTTTCCTACCTTCTGCGGATATGGTAGGACGCCTAGTGGAAAGATGCCCAGCAGCGGCATCTTTAGGTCGTAGTGGCGTAAAATGCCGTCTTTGTGGGGATGCTCACTGGAATGGCTGACCGTCACAACCTCCCAGACACTCCAAGGGAAGATTCTGGTGAGTGAGTCCATCGAGACAGCCCAAATGGGTAATCCCGAGTTTTTTCAACCCCATAGGAGGAACATCATGCCCTTGGTCGATTACAAAACCCAGTGTAACACCCGTAACAGCAAATGCCCCGTCTGTAAGGCGTGGCTTGTCAAGGGGAAGATCAAGACCGTGGACGGGGTGCAGATTTGCCGGTCCCACCCCACGCACAAGTAGGGGGCTGGCCCTGATTGTACAGCTAGGGTATGTGTTATTAATTACTTTCTACCTAGCCCACTATTGGCTCCCTCACCGGGGGCCTTTAGTGCGTAGTGGACATAAAAGCCCGATTGTACACATGAGGGCAGGGCCAAGAGGTTAATACAAGGGACTCTACTACTGCAGGAGTAGACAACCCTCAATGACCCACGAGAGCCCCGAGTACATCTTGTGAAAGCAGGGTGGTCTACTTTCGAGGAACTGTACGTCCCAAGGGACCGCAATTAATGTACTGAGTAATGCTAGCAAAGCTCAGTATACATCGTTGTCGGTCCCTTGGTACTGCGCTGGTTTCCGCTTACTGGTTCCCTTCGGGGAGCCTTTAGGTGTTAGTGGAGCAGTTAGCCACGTTAAGTCCAACAACAACGCGGAGGGCGTTATGGAAGATCTCCAGTATAAGATTATCATTCTGTGTCTGTCCACTATCACGAACATGATGCCCGTCAAGGGCAAGGAGTTTCAGAAGGCGGCTGTGGAGGCACAGCAAGCTCTTAACGCCCTCCGCAAGTTCTTCTAGGAGTTGTTCCTCCCGCCTACTGGTTCCCTTCGGGGAGCCTTTAGCACGTAGTAACTTTAATTGCTCTCTACTTGCTGGGGCTGGGGACTAGCAAGAGAGTATAAGTCCCAGAATACATATCATCTACTAACAGGGCTTCCAGTGATATATAACTGGGTAAGTCTGGGGTAGCTGCGGCTAACTGAGTACCTGATGAGATAAATAAAATTCCTAAAGGCCATGTTCGTGTGGCCTTTAGGACGTAGTTCACCCACCAGCCACAGGAGATATTCATGAGTATTGTTGCTACGAAGATGGTCGAGATGTGCGGTGTGCTGGTCGAGGTAAAGGTATGTGCTCCGTCCAAGAGGAAGGCGGCGGGGTCCATTCAGGGTGGGCGCAGCGTATCTTCCCGTCGTAGCGGCGTCAACGGTGTGTCCCAGCAGATGAGGGATAGTCGTAACACTGGCAAGCCTGGCTACCCTATCAAGGCACTCGTCAGGCAGGTGCAGAAGCACATCTCACATGTGCCTATCTCCCTTGCCACTCTGGAACACAAGTCGATGCTCCCCGCCAATACCTTCAAGGCGGTGCTCGATTACCTCCGGGAAAAGAATAATATCCTCGTGGCTAATAACTCCGTCACCTCCAAGGTGCCTATCACGGCTCGTACATTCTAGCCGGGGGAAAGGAGTTCCTTTTTAAAGGTTACCGACTACTACATAACTACAGGAAGGTATTTTTTTTTGTCTCCATGCTACTAGCTGGGGGCCTTTAACAATTAGTAGGTAGAAATTCCACTATCGCTATCCTTATAGAAACTACATAGGGACAGCGGGAAACATACAGCCGCAGAAAACATAACGTAAGTCTGCGCTCCACAGCGCCCCACCAAAAGGGACCGTGGGATCTGAGCCGGATCTAAAGGGCCAAGCCCAAGTGCGGTATATAGACCGCAGCCCAGACAGGGAGCACGGTAGACAGGGTTCATATATGTCTACCACAGCCCAAATGATAGAGATCTACCTCCAGACGGAGGTGAACAGGTTGAGAGGGGTTAAACTCTCAATCCGCGTCTCGGCACCGCGTAATGCCGGTCTTAAAACCCTACACAGAAACCGCATTATACATTTGGGTTACCTAGCTGGTAACCTTTAACCAGTAGTGGGCTAAAAATCCACTATCGCTATCCTTATAGAAATATCTGGTACACAACTTGCTAAGTGATTGGGGGTCCGGTCAGAAATGTTGGCACGGAACTTGCTATCTGGGGGTAGGGGGTGGGTCACGTACCAGAGTTATTTTTGTAGTAAAAGTGTATAAATCCCTTGCTAATTGGAGGGCATCATGGGATATGTATGGACCGGCTTTACAAAAGGCATTACTAATGACTTGCTATGAAGTGCTCTATGGTGACAAGGGTGGAGTATTAAACCAGTGGGCTATCTGTAGAAAGGAGTCGGTGCTTGCCAAGATCGAGGAACTCAAGGAGTTTCTGGACCGTGGTAGAGATACGCCTTTTGATTGGAAAGAGGCGCGAGGTGATTTGCCGCTTGGCATAACCTATCTCGCAACAGCAGATGGCATCTTTCCAAGAGTCATAACGGTCATGGAAAAGGAACTGTGTTAACATGGACAATAACAACTAGGGTTTGTAACCAGTGTTAGCCAACAAGCACCATTTAAGCTAACCAAACGCTACACTACTCACGAGCCCTAGTTGTTTTTTTAGGTCACTTCGGTGGCCTTTAGGACGTAGGAGGAACACCATGGAGATTGAAGTTATTCTTAGTGATGAGTATGAGGAATTGGAGTATGCTATTGTTAGTGTAGAAACGGGCAGACTTCTTTCTCATCCTTATTGGGATTACTATACCGATCAGCATCCACTCATCGTGGACTACTTGGTGAATATGGGGTGGGTTCCCTCCCAGAAGAACCTGAACGAACTCCCATGGCTCAAGAAGTTGTGGGAGAATCGCTGAGAATATCTAGTATTCTCCTTTAGGCTACTTCGGTAGCCTTTAGGTAGTAGTGGTCCTTTGGGCCACATAACAACATACCGGGAGGTATAGGGGATAGGAAGAGTGGAGATAGAAATAAGATTCCCCCGTCTTATATTGCTATCTCTTGAGCACATATAAAGCCAAGCTCTTATATGTGTGCTTCTTCCCAACCATCTTGGCTATAGTGTTCTAGCACATGTCGTGAGTCGGCAGACCTTCCCCGGTAACTAGAGTATTTTATAGGGGACTTGATTGGCCATCTTCGGGTGGCCTTTAGGTCGTAGTGGTTCTTTGAGCCACATAATTTTGTAAATCCAACTTGGAGGAAAGAATGGCGTATCGTAGGAACAAGCGTGGTGCTTTTGGCTGGATCGTTATCGTTGTCGTCGTGGCTTTGGCAGTGGTCGGAGGTTCTGCTGCATATCACAACTTCAGTGGAACGAAGGAGGCAGTCGTAAAAACTGCCAAGGGTGGCAAGCAGGTCATGTCCAAGGGCATCGACCGGCTTGGCCAGGAGTTGGACGAGTATAATGCTCGCCAGAAGGCTGAGGAGAAGGCCAAGAAGAAGGCCAAGAAGAAGGCCAAGAAGAAGGCCAAGTGAAGGAGACAGTCCCTAAGTGGCTTGACTATTAATGTCAAGTGAAACTGTAAGGTGTAGTGCCGTTAGGGCAGGTAATACTACATCATCATTATGGTTCTTCCTAGAGGTCACCTTCGGGTGGCCTTTAGGTGTTAGTAGAGGTATAGGCCCACCCGGATCCTGTGGTGCGAAACCAAACGAGCTAAGGTTCGTTGGAGAGGGTTTGAGCGGAAGCAAGGGCTTATATAGGAGTTAATGTGGTATCTAGGAAATATCACAGAGATTCTGAAGGCATTATTCCTAGATGGTGTTACTTTACAAACTGGCCGAGGGTGTTTAAAGACATTCCTCCTCTTGAGATCCTAAGTACACTACTGGCCGTAGGAGAAAACTGTAGGGTAAGAAAGAGAAAACCTATTGGCAACCTTCGGGTTGCCTTTAGGTGGTAGTGGTTCCTTGAGCCACATAACTTTATGAATCCAACTTGGAGGAAAGTATGTATAATGATGACGATACTAATTACGCTGACTGTGTTAAGATTTTGAACATCTATAACATAAGCAAGGATAGTCCTCTTCGCAAGATTGATGAGGATATGCTGTTGGACATGATACTCGATTCGACGCCGCTGTTGTACGAGGGTATTTCTCCACAGACATTGCTTCAAGGATTGGAGGGTCTGGCTCAGGAGGTTTTGGATTTGGATCAGCGGCTGGCTGCGGGTAGTATTCCTAAGGATTCGGCTTTTCACAAGTTGGCGAAGCCGATTCAGCTTGCTCTCGTCAAGGAGGCGGATCAGAGGGTCGTGGCGCTCGATAGTGATGAGTTCGATGAGCAAGCCAATCTGATGTATGATGAAATGATGCTTCGGAAGATTGTGGAGCTTACCAAACAGTATGGTGGACAGGAGATGCCTTCGTTGTCTCCGGTGGATGACTTGATTCCTCCCAAAAAGAAGTTGACGCTTCTGAACTAGCAGCAATCAGCAGTAATCCTAGAGGCACTCTTCGGAGTGCCTTTAGGACGTAGAGGCATACTTCTTAGGTTGATGACAGACCTTAAAGTTAGTATGAACGTACTGAACTGTAAAAAGTCATTACACTTCGGTCCTAGAAATAGTGATGGTGCTACTACTATATCTCTACAAAGTACCCTTCCTATTTAGGACTATGTAGATAAGCGCAATCCACATAGTCTTTAGGTTGTCACATGAACGACTTCGGTTGAGTCATGAAGCATTCAGTAACCGGCATTGCCAGTTGCGTTTCTCTCATAGGTTAGAGCTTACCCTATGTTAGAAAGAGAGTGCTTAAAAGCTCATCTTCTTGAAGGCGAAGGAATCGAGCTGTCGGAACTTCGGTGAAGACGACTAGTGGGTGTAAGACTCACCAAGAAGATTTATATTATGTTACTATGCCACAGGGGCATATGTAACGGCCCTACTCCCAAGAAGGGTTGGCTGAATGCTGAGGGAATGGTGATTGTGCTCACCATGAAGGCGTCACAGAGATGGGACTTGTGTCAGGTGTGAATCCTGGAATCAACCCATAGTACACTTCTTAACGGTCACCTTCGGGTGGCCTTTAAGTCGTAGATATGATAATAAGTTAATTAAGCCAGAGGATTTAACATGGAACTTTCGAAAGAAGAAAAAATTGGGGCTTATAGACGAATGGCAAAGTTCTGCCAAGACATCATTAATTCAGTAGATGAGCTTACCATTGTCGAGCTTTACAAGGAGAGGCTTCTTGATTTTGAGCGAAGAATTGATCGCTTAGAAATAGAAATTGAGAATGACAGAGCGTCATCGTCTAACACATCAGAATAGGTTAAGGGCGAGGTAGGTTTAGAATTTACTATCGCAATATATATATTCGATTTGTGTCAGCAAGGAAGGAGCAAGGCAATGGTTACTGTTCACATTTCAGAGGAATACGGTTATCGTGAATGGAAATGGGAAGGCGAGCTAAAAAGCTTTGTAGAGATGTGGAACAAGGCTCAGTCCTTTGGTGTACATTGCTTAGTGCCCATTCCGACATTATTTCCGGGTGCTATCCTTGAGGATGGTCCACTTAGCTTAATTATACCAGACTATTACACTCATATTCATGAGGAGGATGATTCTTACATCCGAATTAAGGATGTTGTTACTGACTGGGGCAGCACTGTCTCTTTGGAGGAAAAATGAGTAATGCTGAGTTGATGCAGGAGTTGTGG
>Ga0209434_1000509_pt1 | contig 18780 bp, 18 predicted proteins | sample ETNvirnome_2_300_FD_184068 | JGI IMG/M metagenome (GOLD analysis project Ga0209434, IMG submission 184068) | Marine viral communities from the Pacific Ocean - ETNP_2_300 (SPAdes) (version 2) | ecosystem: Environmental > Aquatic > Marine > Oceanic | place: Pacific Ocean | collected 2013-06-22
AAGATCTCAGGCATAGTTGGCCCAGGTCCGTAGATGTATACTCTGGTGACTTGGTAGCTCATGATTGTTCTCCTTCTTTCTTGGGTTGTTGTTCGAGAGCTGCTAGCTCCCATGGACACTCGGCCTCAATGTCGAGACAGACGCGGACTGGTTCTTCTTCTTGCTTACTCATCGGTTGCTCCTTCTGTTCTTGTAACTGGGTAGTGCCATGATGAGGGCTCTCACCTCGTCAAACGGGTCGTGACCTGGCCAAAGCTCACAGAACTCATGGAAGATGGCGGGCATGGCCCAGTCCTCGTTGGGGAATGCTGCTACCGCTTTCGCGGCTACTTCGTCATGGATGGTATTGCGCATGGAACGCTCCAAAGGTGACAAGTTTTGTGCAAACTTGGTGTGGTTTTATGCGAAGCTCCAGCCTCCCCAGGAGTGGAGAGACCAGAGATATCGCATGGTTAGGGTGGATGTGGTGTGTCCTGGTGGACGTTATCCCTGGGGTGGGACTACTTAAGGAACGACACCGCAGCTACGTGCATTGGATGCCACTCTTGCCCCTGAAGCCACTTGATGTGACAAGCCTGATGACGGATCCACGTTCCCTTGTACTGAGGTGACCCGTCCTGCTTGAACCCGAGTAGCTTGCCATTGTGGTAGACCGCAACCTCGCCCTGTTGAACGACCTTCCCGCAGGTGCAAGCCTTCTGGCCCTCCCGTGGTGGATACTTCGCGACCCAAGCCTTAGGTAACTTAGCCGGCCCAAGCTTCCAGGCACGCTTTCGCTTGATGATTCCAAAGGTAAGAAACGACATTAACTTTCTGAGCATATCACTCACTCCTTGTTAAAGATTCATTTCTCCCTCTCATAACATTTTGTTTTTATTTCTTTCTCTCTCCCTCTTTTCCCTCCCTCTTAGAGGCCCCCCCTCCCCCTTTATTAACTTAGTAAAAATAAACAGAATCACCTCTACGAATCTTTCCCCATTCCGGACTTAATGCGTTGCGTTATATATAAGGAGAGAGAGATCATAACACCCCCCCTCGGCTGTGCATGTCATCGCCGCCAGTTTCCTAGACTGGTATTGTGTTACACCGGATTGCTAGTTCCGGGGCGGTCTATGGAATCTTACGGGGTCTCAGTGGGGACACATGTATGTCTGTAACTGGTAAGGCATAAACCGCTGCGCGTCCGCTTTTAGGTGGTCCCTTGCGGGCCATAGCGTCTACTCCGTAGCGGTGGATTAAGTGGGGTACTGCTATGATAGAGTATGCTTGTCCCGGGGGCAACTAGTCGATAGAGTTTTCTCATGCACGTAGAAATCCCCATTTCAATACTGATACTTAGCGAAGAAGAGAAAGCAAAGGCCGATGCCCGACGCAAAGAGAAAGCGCGCCCAAGGGTCGTACAGCATCCATGGGAAGAAGCCCCGGATAGTCCAGACAAAAGATAAGCATAAGCTCTGGGATGACCTCTTCTCTATAACGGAGAGTCAGATATCCATCCTCAAAGAGCGGGTGGACTTGAACCAGGAGCTCGACGACAAAGACATGCGCAAGCTCGATGGTTGCTTCAATGGGATGAAGAGACTGCTCGAGATCGAGAACCAACTGAAATCAGACTTCATCGCCTCAATGACAGACGAGGAATTGGTGAAGCTCGCGAAGAAGGCAATAAGGGAGCGGAAGAATGATCAGGAAGTATGAGCCCATCGACGAGGATTTCCTCTACCACTCATGGCTGCACTCAGTGAAGTGTCCAACCAAGATGGTGACCTCCATGACACGTCGAGTCATAGATGATGTGATAGAGCAGGGTAACATCCGGGTGTTCTGCCCCGACGACGACCCAGATCATATCATCGGCTGGATGGCCTACGGGAAGATTGAACACACCCCACTTCTCCATTTTCTCTTCGTTAAGAAGGACTTTCGGATGAATGGCCTCGGAACCGAGCTCATTAGGAGCGTTTATCCTGATTTAGAGATGACTATCTTCTGCACCTTCTGGTCGTTTCACATGCAACAATTGAATGCTCGTAAGAGATGGAACGCAAAGTTCGTTGGGAATTTACTTCCGACAGTGGTCTTTGATATCATGTCAAGAGAGAATGGGAGACGTGAGGAGCAGCATGGCCCGTAAAGTTACCAGTTTGCCGACAGTAACGTTGACGAGTAGGGAGATACTCGAGGCGGTAGCTGTTCGCATGGGTACCAGGAAAGGGCCAACTGACGCTCAGAGAAGAAAGAAGAGAAGTCATGCGCTGAGTATGACGAGCTCTTTATTCAAGGAGCAGCTCGATCTCATCTCTGACACGAGCAGAAGGAAGGCGGCTATCTGTAGTCGGCGTAGTGGTAAGAGCTACGCGGCTGGTCGCTACCTAATCAAGGAGGCCCTCGATGATGAGGGCACGACGTGTGTATACATTGCCAGGACCAGGGAAGCTGCCAAACGTATCTTGTGGTCCTCTTTAAAAGAGGCTAACCAGAAGTATCGTCTAGGGATCAAGTTTAACAATGCGGATTTGATTGCGACCTTTCCCAATCGTAGTCAGATCTTGTTTACTGGTGCCAATGATGCCTCAGACGTGGATAAGCTGCGTGGGGCAGCTTTCTCCTTAGCCGTCCTTGACGAGGCAGCTTTCTTCAACATCGACTTGAAGGAGCTCGTTAACGAGGTCTTAACGCCCGCGTTACTCGACAGGGACGGCTCTCTGGTGATGATCTCCACACCCAACAGTGCATGTACTGGGTTCTTCTACGACATCACCGAGAAGGGTACGTACAACTTCTCAATTCACAGGTGGACAGTAAAAGAGAACCCTTACATGCGACATGCTATCAGGGCCATCGAAGATGATATTCGAAATGGGATCTTGAACCCCTCCGAGCCATCCTTCAAACGAGAGTACCTCGGACTCTGGGTCCGCGACGACCAGGACATCGTCTATCCCTATGGTGAGCATAATCTGTTTGAAAAAACCCCAGAAGGTGATGACTGGGAATACGTCCTCGGTATTGACCTTGGCTATCATGATGCCACTGCTTTCGTGGTAGCGGCCTGGTGTTCAGACCATCCTCACCTTTATTTACTCGATGAGTATAAGCAAAGCAAAATGCTGGTCTCTGACGTCGAGGATAAAATACGAGCATTTATGCGGGACTATGAGTTCAACTCTATCGTGATGGATACGGGTGGTGGCGCATCAAGGATGGTTCTCGAGACATTCAAGGAACGGTCAGGCCTTCCTGTTAAGCCCGCAAGGAAGACGGGCGATAAGGTTGGAATGATTAAGATGATGAACTCTGACCTCAATACTGGGATCATCAAGGCACACAAGGACATGGAGCTGCTCAAAGAGTGGGATAAGCTCCAGTATAATAAGGCCAAGACTGCCGAAGATAAAAGATACGATAACCACCTCTCTGACGCAGCGCTCTATGCGTGGGCCGAAAGCCGTAACTGGTTGTTCGAAGAGAAGACTTTGGGGCCTGAAAAGGGCTCAGAGGAGTGGTTCAAGAAGCTTGAGGATGACATGGAGCAACATCTTCTTGATAGAGATGAGCATGACAAGTATGATCAAGACCTATGGGGGATTGGGTATTCGGACCAAGAACTCTGGGTGAACTAGGAGCAGATAAATGAGTGAGCAGCCTACACCAACTACAAAGAAGCTGAAGAGCATGCTGCGCATGCTGACTGAGCATGGCGTCGCCCGCTACAAGGACGCCGAGGTAGAGATTGAATTTAGCGGCTTTATGCCAACGACGTTTGATGATGAATCAAAAGAGTTCGATATGTCGGACTATGAGCAACCCGGTGCATCCAAGACAGAGCCCATTAGGGAAATGACCGAGGATGAATACTTGTGGTGGAGTGCGGATAATACATCATGAAATATGGCGTATTCGGAGAGACGTTCTGGTGGCAGGTTGAGCAAGATCCTCATTCTGCTGTTTCCAAGTTTGTGGACGTTCTCCGCAACGACCAAGACAATTTCTATACGGAGTGCATGACCCACCGTGGGTTGTATAACGGTAGGTCTCCGCACTCTCGTCTCACTGGTGGTTCTCAATACTACACCACTGCTCGCCAGCCACAGCTGACCTTCAACATCGTCCACTCTATCTGTCAGGCAGCTTCCGCAAAAATTTCGAAGCATCGTCCAGCCATCAGCTTTCTCACCGAGGGCGGGAACTTTACTCAGAAGAGTAAGGCGAAGATGTTCAATAAGTTTATCCAGGGCATCTTCAACGAAGTAGAGGCTTACCCGATTGCTCAGCGCTCCTTCCTTGATGCGTGCATTAATGGGACAGGGATCATCAAGATCTTCACTGAGTTTGGAAAGGTGAAGCTAGAGAGAGTTCCTCTCTATGAGATGACTGTCGATCCCCTAGAAGTCGATAATGGGTATCCCCCTCGCCAGCTCTTTCAGACAAAGAGAGTGTCTCGCTTTGTTCTTGCTGAAATGTTTCCCGAGAGCAAAGACGCCATCATGGGCGCTGATGAAGATCGTGATGACGAGTATACTCAAAACGATACTCGAACCAGTGACATGATTCTTTGTCACGAGGCGTGGCATCTCCCCTCTGGCCCAAAGGCTAAGGATGGGAGACATCTGATTTGTGTCGATAATGCGACTCTTCTCGATGAGCCATGGGAGAAGGATTACTTCCCCTTTGTATTTATCCGCTGGACCGAGAACCCTGCTTCATTTTGGGGCAACGGTCTCACCAGGGAGGTCAAAGGGATACAGGTAGAAATTAACAAGCTGCTCGCTCGAATCCAAGAGCAGATGCACCTTGCAACCCCAAAGGTCTTCATTGAGGACAGCTCCAAGATTGTCCAAACGCATCTGAATAACAGGGTGTGGGGAGCGATTAAATATCGAGGTACTCCGCCACAGTTCTTTGTTCCTCGAGCTGTATCTGGCGAGATGTTCTCTCACTTGGACCGACTAGTAGATAGGGCTTACGAGATGACTGGTATCTCTCAGCTCTCCGCGCAATCAAAGAAACCAGTAGGATTAGAGTCGGGCCGAGCTCTTCGAGAGTTTTCCGATATTGAGTCAGAGCGATTTATGGTTGTTGGTCAGGCTTACGAGAAACTCTTCACGGATGTTTCGAAGCAGATCATCCGACTCGTCTCTCAGGGCGGGTCGTACGTCTCAAAAAGCTATGACATGACGAGTGGCATGGAGCGCATTAAGTGGTCTGATATCGATCTCGATGAGGACCAGTATGTGATGCAGGTCAAACCGATTGGCTCCTTGCCTCAGACCCCAGCGGCCAAACTGTCGTCGGTTGCGGAGATGACGCAGAATGGTCTCTTTACTCCGGAAGAGGCTCACCAGCTCTTAGACTTCCCTGACCTGGAGAAGTCGAACAAGCTCAAGACAGCTCATATTGATGTCATCGATATGATGATTGATGAGATCCTTGAAAAAGAAGAGTGGCATCCCCCTGAACCATTTATGGATTTGGAGTTTGGGATTCAGCGATTCCAGCAGGCCTACAACTTGGCCATCATTGAGAAGGCCCCAGAGAATAGGCTTGAACTCATGCGCAGATGGATTGAAAAAGCGCTGACAATAATCGAGCATGGTATGGCTCCAGAAGGTGGACCACCGGGCGGACCAATGCCGGGACCAATGGCGCCAGGACCAATGCCGCCGGGGGCAATGCCACCAGGAGCAATGCCAGGGGGACCAATGGCCCCACCAATGCCGGGAGGAGGAATGGGAATGAACCCGCCTCCTCAATTGCCGCAAGGTGAATTAATGCCAGCAGGAATCCCGACTGGCTTAGCATAGGAGCAATAGATGGAAGACGCAGCACAAGAAGCACCCGCAGTACCCGCACCTGCACCCTCTGCCGAGCCAGAGATGCCGGAGACTTTTAATATCTTCTCGGAGGATGCGGCCCCAGTAGCGGGACAACCCCAGGCCCAGACCGAGGAGCCCAAGAGAAGCAAAGCGTTTCTCGAGAAGGTTGCCGCAGATAAGGCTAAGCGATCTCAAGAGATCCAAGCGAAAAAGCATCAGGCTGAGCTCTCTCAGCGGGACCAGCAGATCCATCAGATGCAGGGGAATAAAGACCTGCTTCAGCGAAACCCGGACGAGTACTTCAGACAGCAAGGGGTGGACCCTGCCCAGTTCTATAATCAGTGGACCGAGCAGAAGATTAATCCCCAAGCTGGCACCTCCATGGAGAGTCAGATTAATCGGACCCAGATGGAGCTCGCTAAGCTTCGGTCTGAGGTGCAGCAAAGAGACCAGTCTCACCAGCAGCAAATCCAGGATGTCGAAACAAGGCAGAGTGTCAAGAAGTTCGTTGGCGATATCGAGCAGTTCTCCGCAAACAACCAGGAATCTTATCCTATGGCCCGAGAGAACTGTACTGCTCGCGACGTAGCTCAGGGGATTGCAAAGTATTACCAGAAGACTGGGCAACAACTAACTATCGAAGAAGCATTCCAAAAGATTGAGAGCGGATTGGCTGAGCATCAGAGAAAACTCTACACTGACCCGAAACATGTAGAACGTTTTCGCCGCTATAACTCGCAGCCTGTAGCATCGAATAGAGTGAAGGGACCACAAGCAACCCTGTCCAGTAAGTGGGGCGAACAGCCTACACGAAAAGACCCCGAGGACATGTCCTTCGAAGAGATTCGAGAGATGTACAAGGGGAAACTCTTCACTTGAATTAAGGAAGGAGGGGAGCAATGGCTTCCTTTAACTTAACGAACTTCGATGCGGCCATGAAGCACATGTACCCGTATAAGAAGGTCGAGAACCTCGTATACAAGAACAATCCGTTGTTTGCGATGATCCCAAAGGAAACTACGTTTCCTGGGCGAAACGCAACTTATGCAGTTGAGTACGGCATGACCACTGGTCGTAGTGCTGATTTTCAAACTGCTCAGAACAACCGTGGCGGTACTAAGCTCGAAGACTTCGTTGTCACTCGAGTGAAAGACTATGCGGTGGTCAGTGTTGATAATGAGACGCTTCTTGCTGCCGATGGTAGCGAGGGTTCTCTGCTTGACGTTGCCAAGGCAAAGACTGACTCAGCCCTTCATGTGCTTTCTCGCACAATGGGCCGAGACATTTTCCGCAGTGGTACCGGCTCTATCATGAAGCTTGCTGCTAGTGGTGCTGTTTCCGGGAGTGTTGTTACACCGTTGACTGCTGCTGGAACCATCCAGGTTGAAGTTGGAATGCGTCTGAAGGGAAGTGCTACCGATGGCAGCGCTCTCTATGATGGTGTCCTGACTGTTGAAAGTGTTGACCGTACTGCCAACACATTCACCACAACAATTGCCCCTGGAACTGCAATGGCGTCACTCGGAAACGATGACTTCTTGTATGTCGAGGGTGATGCTGCTGATGCTGGAGCTAACATCAAGATGTCAGGTCTTGATTCTTGGCTCCCATCAACGATTGCTTCGTCTGGTGATTCTCACTTCGGTGTTAACCGCTACACTGACTCAACTCGTTTGGGTGGTCAGCGACAAGCTGTAGTCTCTGCTTCTATTCAGAACACTCTCATCAATGCCGCCGTTTTGGTTGCTCGTGAGGGTGGTCGTCCTGATGCAGTGTTTATCAATCCAACTGATTGGGCCGAGCTCGCGATTGACCTCGAAGGTCGTGCTCTTGCAGCTCAGAGCTATAACCGTCGTCGTTATGACAACGGTGACGATATGGCTCAGTTTGGCTTTGCAACTCTTCAGCTTGCCACACCTGCTGGCATGGTTGATATCGTTGCCGACCACAACTGCCCAATCAATGTCTGCTACATGCTCCAGCTTAACACCTGGAAGTTCAAGTCTCTCGGACCAGCTCCGCGTCTTCTTGACTTCGATGGCTTGAAGGGGATTCGCCAAAGTAACGAAGACGGTGTTGAGTACCGTTGGGGTTACTACGGAAACCTCCTCTGCACGGCTCCTGGCTTTAACTGTCGCGTAGCGCTGGCGTAAGGAGAATATCATGGCTTTTGTCCAAACACTTGGCGGAACCGAGCAAGTTATGATTGCTGGTTCTTTTGACGATGACTGTAGCACTGTTCGTGGCACCGGATTTTCTGTTGCTGTTGCTAGCGGTGTTTTCACGGTTACTCTTGACCGTGCATACAATGGACTCATCTCCTGCACGGCAACTGTTATGAACGCAACCAGTGCTTCTGGCGAGTCGTTGATTGCAGCACTGAAGTCACACAGCATTACAGATGGAACCACTGGTGGAACTATCGTTTTTGAAACGATTGATGACACTGGTAACATTGAAACCACTCCAACAGCTGGCACTGAAGTTCACTTCACTGCTGTTCTTGATGTGGATACCTGATAATTCTTAGGTGAGGGGGCTTAGCCCCCAATCCTTCAGGAGTAGCAAATGCCAAAACAAGATGTTCTTGCAATGATGCTTGGTGAAGGTGAGCCACTTCCTCCCGAAGGTGGGGAAGAGATGTTGCCTGAGGAGCCAGGTGGTGGTGGTGAGCTAGAAATGGCTTTCAACGATGCAGCAAGTTCAGCAGCAGCCGCAGCTAGAGAAGGTGATGACGCAGCATTTTCTGAGTATCTTTACGATGCAATCGCAATCTTTATGGAGAAGGATAGTCCAAGTGATCTGGTTGGGCCAGAAGAGGTGATCTGATGTCTACGCTTTCAGACCTGAGAACGAGAGCTCGACAACGTGCAGATGCTGTCGGCAACAATTTTTTCTCTGACTCAGAGGTTGATGGTTACATCAATACTGGGCTGGGGGAGTTGCACGATCTGCTCGTTACGAAGTTTGAAGACTACTATGTCAACAATCTCTCTTTCTCTCTGGAAGCAGACAAGAGCACCTATAACTTCTCAGCCATTGGCTTGAATGACTTCTACAAATTGCTTGGTGTTGACGCTGTTCGGGGAGGAGATTCGATTCGTGTAAAGCGATTCTCCTTCCCTGACCGCAACATGTTCCAGGCCGACGTGGCTCTCTACAATAGTAGGGGATACGCAGACTATGAATACTCTATTCGCGGGAATGCTCTGGAGTTTATTCCAACGCCCACCTCGGCGGACACGATTAAGATCTGGTACGTTCCTCAGTTTGCCAAACTAACAGAAGACTCTTCCTCGGTTGATAGCAGAATCATGCTCAACTGGGAGGAGTACGCAGTCCTCGTTGCAGCAACAAAGATGCTGCAAAAAGAGGAAACATCTACAGCCGCACTAGAGAGAGATCTCGATAGAATCACAGCAAGAATTGAAGACGCTTCTCGAGAGAGAGACGTCGGGGAGCCTTTTGGGGTTACCGATGAGACATCGGGAGCTCTTCCTTATTCTCGCTGGGGATTCTAATGACTCTTCGAAGATTCGAGCGAATCCATGCTACTGACCCAGATCTCAATAGGGTTCAGGAGAGGCTTCAGGATGCCCTGTTTCCTGTCACGGATGCCTCAATCATTGATGGCAAGCTCCTTACTGATCTAGACCTAGCTTCCGGAACCACCTCGATAATCTCACACGGCCTTGGTCGAGACATTATTGGCTGGATTGTGGTAGGCAAGAACGCTGCTCAGCACGTTTACGATGTCCAGTCTTCAAATGATGATCCAGACAAGTTTCTCTATCTCACTGCTGGCGGTACAGTTACCGTAGATCTGTGGGTGTTCTGATGGCATTACAGAAAAAGCTAGTAAGCATTCCATTTAATGTCGGTGCCGATACCAAGACTTCTGACATTGTCATGCAGCCCGGCCAACTGGAGGTTCTCGAGAACGCTGTCTTTGAGAAGACTGGCAGGATTGAGAAACGTAAAGGATGCTCAACTGTAGAATGGAGCAGGTCTGATGGTGATGTTCCAGCAGGAAGCTATGCCTACAGGGATAACCTCATAATAGAGGGGGATGATTCTCTAATATCCCTTGTTGGCTCAGATAACGACACTGTTGTTCTTCAGTCCGGCAGGAACAATTTTATTGAATCTGAGATTTTTCACGCAACAAAGGGTGCTGGCCACCATCAGCAAAATGCATCAATAGCAATTAGCCATAGTGGTGATTATATCGCTATTGCCTGGACCCAGGCATACTTCAACTACACGACTTACAATGTGAACTATGAGTATGGGGTCTCTATTTTAGATGCCGTTACTCACACAATCGTTAATTCAGGCAGAGTAATCTATTCCGATGCTAGGGCCGATAAGGTTCATCCGGGGAAGATTAAAGTTGTAGCCCATGCTCAAAGCGATGAGGCCGATGATAACTTTGCAGCTTATTATGAATATGTGGATGGCAGCGGAAACATTGAGCTTAGAAAGACGATTTTCAAGCATTATGATTCCGCTCTAACCGGCACAAGTGTCATCGTAGTTGCAGACACATCGACCTACAGGCAGACAGCTGCCGAGGCTAGCTTCGATGTTGTTGAGCATAAGATATCGGTAGCCGCTGATTACAGGAAAGTCCATATTGTCTTTACTGAGTACAATGGTGGCCATTCAGCTAGATACTATCTTGATACTAATGGGACATTATCAGAAACTCAGGATTTCGCTCAATCTGGAGCAATGACCCAACTTGTAGCTTATCGATCAGACGCGGGTGGAACCGCTCGATTTTATTTCGCCTTTGCAGTTGGAGTGACTCTCTCGATTCGACAACAGCAAGAAGCTGCCTCGGGTACAGATCAATACTTAGCCACTCACAGTGTGGGTAGTGGTTTGACCGTTATCGAGAGTGGGGGGTTCTGTGACTCTGAGGACGGAACTAAGGTCGAATATTTCACAACAGTTGGAACTAGCTCTGCAACATTTCAGTCAAAAACTTCCCGCTATCAGATAACGCCAGACGGTACAGGTCTCAACACATACAGTGCGCCCCTGATGCTCAACTCATGGACACCTCTTGGGCCATTGAAAACATCAAGCTCTCTTCAGTATTTCATGTGCCATGAGAATAGAAATACTGACGATAATGACACATTTCTCCATACTCCAGTTGCATGGACCGATACCGCAGATGCTCCCCCTTGGCTTCTTGGATGGATTTACCGGAGCATAGTTGGCTCAACTTTTCGGCAGGAGCTTATCCGATCTCATGTGAATGGCGTTTCTACGAGATTTGTCAGCGATGGTACGCATTCCTATTCAGCCCTGCCTCGAACAACAAATGTTCAGACATTTGCAGATGGCTCTGGCGGTGTAACAACTGCAATAAACAGTTCTTGTCATCTAATTAAAATCACCAACGTAAGACCGACACATGAGACACCTAGGACGCAGCTTGGTGGGCAGCTGTTTATTGCACCGGGCTGCATCAAGGCAACAAGCGGTGACAAGATTCATGAAGCTGGATTCTTTTATAAGCCGAGCATTAAGGTTGTTGAGGCAGCAGCGGGAAGCCTTACTTCTACGGGGGTATATAAATACAAAGCCGTTTGGGAGTGGGAGGATTCCTATGGAAATCTTCACAGATCGGAGCCGTCAGATGTTGAAAGCTTGACGCTTACGAGTTCAAATACAGGGGTTACGATTACATCAGATTGCTTATCAGCCACTATGAAGGGTGGTGTTAGCCTTGTTATTTATCGAACTCAAAATGGTGGCTCGATTTACAACAAGGTCGCAACACTGAGCAGTTTAGCCATGGCGTCCCCCACCGCGATCCCAGCAATATCTCACATAGATAAGCTCTCTGATGCTAATGCGGCTACTGGTGCATATCTTTATACAGAGGGTGGAGAACTCGCCAATGTTGCCCCACCCGCTTCTCGATATGTTGAATCTCATCGAAACAGAATTTTTGCCATAACCGAAGATAATCGTATTTGGTTCAGCAAGGAATATGAAAATAAGATTGGCCTTGGATTCAGTGACGAGTTTCAGATTCCAATGGATGGCCTTGACCATGACAAACCAACAGCTCTTTGCAGCTCGGGAACAGAGCTCTATATCTTTAGAGAGAACTCTACATGGTTAATTAGCGGTGAAGGCCCCTCGAAGACCGGTGTTGGAGAGTTCTACAAGCCACGTCAGGTAAGTGCCAATATTGGTGCCCTAAAAGGTAGCACAACGTTTTACAGCGATAGTGGTATTTACTTCCAGAATACTCGAGGAATCTTCAGTATCGGGCAAGAGGGGATTCAGTATGTTGGGGCACCGGTTGAAGACCTCGTGGGTGATAGCAGGGTAATAGCTATTCGACACCACCAGAAGACAGAGACCATTAGGTTTGCGCTTTCAGACAAAGTCCTCGCCTATAATTATCGCTACAACACCTGGTCTAACTACACATACAGCCTGTCTGAAGATGAAGTAATCGTTGGCATGGAATGTCTCAATGACATTATTCAGATTGTTACCAATCAGGATAATATCCTAAAAGAGGATTCTAGCTACAAGGTTGGCGCCAACTACATTGTTCTCAAGATGAGAACAGGCTGGATATCATTTAATGAGATTCAGGGCTTTGGTAGGGCTTACCGCTTTGCGCTTCTGGGTGAGAGCCGGGACAAGCATGTCCTGACTGTGAAAGTCTATTACGACTATGACGATAGCGCTGCGGTGGACACTTACGAATTTACTACCAGCGAAGCCGCTGATGCCGTTCTCCAATTTAGGGCTCATCTATCTAAGCAGAAGTGCCAGGCTGTGAAGTTCGAGATTTACGATGCAGACCATGACAGCGCCTCTGTGGGTGACGGGTTTGCCATTGACCAGATTACGATTGAGGTCGGAACGAAGAAGGGCATCTTCCGAACAGCTCAAACGACGAATACGATAGGAGCAAGCTAATGGCTTACGAAGGCGAAAGCGAGTACGAGGAGGAAGCCGAGCAAAGACGGAGAGAGGCAGAAGCTGCCGCCGCAGCCGCCCACGAGCCAGGCGAAGGCGAGTCTCAGCCGGGGAGTGAGGCTGCTGCTGGTGTTGATCCTGAAACTGGCGAAGAGATTGATCCCCCTGGCGGATACCAGGAAACGCCTGGCGGTATGACGTGGGGCGTCGATCAGCAAGCTCCCGATGTAACCCTTGGTTATCAGACAACCGGCCTTGGCGGGTCTCAACTTGGTGATACCTACCTGGAGGCAATGCAGGCCATCTCTGGGAGGGATGACGCAAGCCTTCGAGGTGCCGGCATGCAGGCCGCAACAGGCCCGGATGCAGGTGTTGCGAAGGCTGCGCAAGCGGGTGCATTAGGTCACGAGTATTTTGACCCGGCGGAAGTGGTGACCGGGACACACCCATACCAGTACGCCAAGGTTGGCGCCGTGGACCCAGCCGTAGGGGAGCGCGTTAAGGGTCCAGGGGCCATGCCCACGGCGAGAGTCGAAGGGGTTGCTGGACCTGGGGCGGCAGACGTTCGTCAAGCGTGGGAGACTGGTCCATCTGCAACCGTTGCGGGCATTGACCAGTTTGCTGGCGCTGATGTTGGTGACACTGACGTTTTTGGTGGTGCCCAGTTTGCTGGCGCTGATGCTTTCGGTGGTGCTCAGATCGGTGCAGTGGATGCCTTCGGCGGTGCCCAGATTGATCCTACTGATGTCTTTGGTGGCGCTCAGGTTGGTCCCGTTGGGGGCCCCACTGCTGCGGAGATATTAGTTCAAGACCAACAGGGCCGAGAGGCACAGCTGTCTGGCATCGATCAACTTCAGTTCCTTGCTGGTGGCGCAGAATCTCGCGCATTGCAGCTTCAAAGAGAGAGGGGCCTTCGCGAAGTAATGGCGATGATGGCCTCCCAGAGAGGAGTGCCGACTTCTGCTATTATGAGAGAGGGTATTCGCGGGCAGGAGAATGTTGACAGGGCTATTGCCGAGGCTGCGGCCAACCAGCAGCTTCAAGCAATTCAAGCCCTCGGTCAGCAGGGTGGCGCAATGCGTCAGCAGGATATTGGTCTTGCAGGGCAGCAGGCCCAGTTCCAGCAGCAAGCTGGTCTCACTGGCTTCGAGGCGGGTGCTCAGGCCCAACTTGCTCAAGCAGGATTTACGCAGCAAGCAGGCCTAGCAGGTGCAGCGCAACAGGCTCAAACGGCAGCGCAACAGGCACAACTCACGCAGCAAGCGGGTCTGGCCGGTACTGGGATGGAACATCAGACTGCCTTAGCCCAGGCTCAATTAGGCCAGCAAGCCGGGTTAACCGGGGCGGAAATGGCGCAACAAGCAGGTCTGGCCCAGGCCGGCTTTCAGCAGCAGGCAGGCCTTGCAGGTAGCGCGCAGCTAGCGCAGCAAGCGGCTCAGCAAGCAGCGCTTACACAACAGGCTGGCTTGGCCGGTCAGGATATCTCAGCCCAGCAGGCTCAGGCCAGTGCTCAATTTGCACAGCAGACTGGTATAACTCAGGCTCAACTGAATGTTGAGCAGCAGAATCTTCAAGCCCAGTTAGATCAGCAGTCGCGCAACCTTGGGGCCCAGATGGCGCAAGAGGCAGCAATGGCTGATGCTCAGTTTGAGCAACAGGGCTACATGACCGCTGCGGACTTGGAAGCTCAGTCAAGAAGACAAGAATCGGCGCAGATGCAGCAAGCTGCCATGGCTACCTTCCAGTCAGAGGTTGACCGGGCTCAGCAGACATCGGGATTCCAGCAACAGGCCCTGATGACTAAAGCCGATAATGATTTTCAGGCAGCAATGGCAGACGCCCAGTTTGCTCAACAGGCAAATCTGACCGAGAATGAGCTCGAATCTACTAGAAGACTCGAGAATGCGGGGCTGAATACTCAAGCAGCAATTGAAACGGCAAGGATGGAAACAGAGGTCAACTCGGTTGCCGCACAGTTCCAGCAACAAGCCAACCTGACAAACGTTGAGCTTGAGTCAGAGAGGCAGCAGGCTGAACTTCAGGCGAACGTGCAACTTGAGGCTCAGAGAGACTCAATGATGGCGAGCTTGCTTGGAATGGGCTTAGACTTTGAGACTGCCCGAATGCAGGTGGATGGAAACCTTGCTCTGGAGAGATCTAAGATTCAACGCGATTACTACCTTGGTAGAATGGGCGCGAGGACTGAACTTGGTCGAGCTCTCATCGAGGGCACTGGCTGGTTCGAGGGTGAGATGGAGCAGGTCGAAGATAACATCTATGCAATCGACTACATTCTATCGGGCGGAGCCGAGGCCTCTCCGCCGACACCGGCTGGGGGTGGAAGTAGTGATGACGGTACAAGTGAAGGTCAGGTTCATTGAGGAGAGTTGAATGCCCAAGAATACAGATAATGCGCAGTACAGGAAGCAGCTTGCTAGAAATAGATTCATGGAGCTGCTCAACAACCGAGGGCAAGTATCCGATGATGATCTGATGCGCTCAGCGTACATGCTTGGTGGTGAGTATGCTGGTCTGAATTTTGACACTGCTGAGTATCACTTGCCCAAGGGCTCATTTAGGGAGGACGCTCTCCCCGGTGGTGGGACCAGGGGAAGACGCTTGCCCGGTGGCTACGATCAAACGGTTTCCTCGTTAATGGATTTGGACCAATCGGTTTCATCGGTTGCCCGTCCTCTTCGGGGCCACGAGAAGCATGTTCTTTCTGACAGCGGCCCCCGCCAGCTTCAGACTCCTTATCTAGATCCTCATCGATCTCCCCAGTATGAGGGGCAAGATCCTGTTTACCGAGGGAAGACTCCTCAATTCAGCCTCGGAACTATCGACCAGCTCAAGATGGATAAGCCCAGTCCCTTCGACCCAACCGGTCGAGGACCAGTGGGACAGCGAACATACGAGCAGCGGGAGGGCATGGCGAAGGAGAAGATTGCAGGCTTAAACCTTTCCGATGTTGGCAGGTTCACCAAGCAAGGGCTGGAGGCCTTTGGTGAGGTTGCTCCTCTCATGCAGGCCAGGGGAAAGACCCAACTCCAGAGAGCCGTGATGGATAAAATCACCGGCAAGATGCAGATCGAAGCATCTAGGAAAATGGTCGAGCTTGGCTTCAAGCAATTCAATAAGGCCGCAGAGGCCGCAAAGACGGCTGCCTTTGGTGTAAAGATGGCCTCTCAGAATCCCATGCTTTTAGCTGATCGAATCCCTACTGCTTCTACGACAATCCTTGATGCCCTCAACCAGGTTCAAGACATGGATACTAACACTGCTGAAACCTTCTTGGGCTGGATGAGCGACCAGGGTGGAGCAGAGGGCAGGTCAGCCCTTGAGAATGCGGCGACAGAGCTCAGTGCTGCTCAGGAATCACTGGCCGCAGATGTGGCTGGCATTGGGGTGAGTATGGGCAGAGAGGCCGGGCGAGGTCAGGGCGATATCGGCGGAGCGGCGGCGAGGACAGGGGCGGCATTTGCCGGAGCCAAGGGCGGAGCGGCTATTGGTGGAGCGCTTGGTGCGATGACTGGACCGGCGGCACCTGTTATGGCACCTGTTCTCAGCTTTTTTGGTGGAGCGTTGGGTGGCATGGGTGGTGCTGCGGCTGGAAAGAAGCTGGCCCCTGTTGCTGGTCAGAAGGGTGGTCAAGAGATTGCTCGACCTGAATCAGGGCTAGGCAAGAAGCCTACAATGGATGAACTCATGGAAGGTGGGCAGTAGTCATGGCTGATGAACTGGATGATACACCGTCTGCGGAATCTGTGCTTCTACCAGAGCTTGCCAAGGAGCAGGAGGAGGCCAAGGCAGAGGCCGGAGGACCGATCCGCGCATCGTATCCGCCTGTTGAACAGCCCACATCTGCAAGTCAGAGGATATACGATCCAGGCCGCAGAGCGGGAGATCCCTTCAAATATTCTCGGGATCTTCGTCTTCAGGCCGGAGTCTTATTTCCGCACAGTCAAGAACTACAGCAAGAGTATCTAGAGAGAGGGAACCAACAAATTGCCTCGCAAGCGCTGCATCTTGATGAGCAACTGTTTGACCCCGATAAGGGCTTTCTCACGAAAAGCCCCGTCAATTACTCGTGGAACCTTCTTAATCTCGCGAAGGAAGAAGAGGCAGACAGGAAGAAGTTTGCCGAATTGCACGGCAAGAAGATGAAGCTCATCGCTGGGCATCAAGCAGAGCTCGCAGGGTTTGAAAAGGAAAATCTCGGTTTGCAACTGGGTGCCCTTCAGCATCAGGTAGACTTTTCTGATGCCATGTCTAAGTCTTTAGGCAATCAGCTAGAGCAGGCTGAAATGCTCCAAATGAAATATCAGCCTCTCGAAGATAAGTTCATGACGCTGATGGAGAGAATCTATACGGGGATGGATCACGCTCTCGAGGGCGGAACTATTTTTGATACCGTTGATACTACGACTGAGTATAACCCGAGTACAGAGCAATGGGAAACCAGGGAGGATGCCAGCGCGAGTGGAATTGCTGCTGTTAGTGTGGCCTCTCTCGGCATTATCGCAAATTTCGCTTTGACAATTGCGAGTGAGGGAAAGGTCCCCATGATCGCCGATCGTCTCGTTTTCGGAATCGCTGAGAATTCTCTGAAGAAGCAAAAAGAGAAGATAGAGAAGTATCGACATGCTGGGAAAGCCATAAATACTCTTTATGGAACCTTGCTTGGTCAGCTTGAGAGTGAGCGAGCGGCGGATAGCGCTTATTTTGCTGCCATCAATAAGAGGCTTGAGTTTGATTTTACCAAGAAGGCGGCAGGAGCAGAGTCAGAGGTTATGAAGAATGCCTATCTTATTGCCGCAGAGCGCACGAAGATACAGAGGGAGAAGGACGAGGTCGTCTCTCTCCAGGCTCTTCAGTCTCACGCTATACAGCTAAGGAATGCTGAGAGACAGCATCTTGCTAATGCTAGCCAGTCTCAGTCCCAGTGGAGAAGCGACGAGGCCAAGCGTCTCGAGGGTCTTCGCATGAGGGTTTCTCCTCCTGACGAGATGGCGTCGGAAAGAAATCTCGACCTAAAGACCAAAATATTTACTCAGGCAGAGAGAAAGAACGTCTCAGATTTTACAGTCTCAATGGACTACTTCACGAAGGCTCTCGTTCTGATTGAGGAGCTTGAGAACAAGTACGGTACAGAAGAGGTGGGCCCCGGCTCTGCTTTGATTAACAAGATCAAAAGATCGGTAAACGTTAAGTATACCGAGCTTCTGGGGCCAATGACTCCAGAGTATGCTCTCAGCCACTTCGGTAAGATGTCTGCGCAAAAGCATGGTCGAGCAAATGATTCCGCCAACCTGGCTGTTCAAGAGATGCTGCACTGGATTGCAATGTTCTATGAAGGAACAGAAGACCTATCTACGGTGAAGTTTAAGATTGCTGGATTTCTCGGTGACCAGCTAAAAGCTCAGTCCCAGAATTATAACCTGTACAAGAGAAGCGGAAATCCGAAAGCAATTGTACTCGGCGAGGCATTAATGGGCGCAACGAACAAGGTTTATGAAAACGCCGATGAGCTTGCCGAGATCGTGATGGATCCAGAGACAAGCGGAGATGCTTGGCGGGATTACTTTTTCAGGGCTACAACGGATGAGAGGCTCATCGAGGGTTTCCGCGGAAATCTCTACAAGGAGCTGAATAGGCCTCTAACGGGTGATGGAGCGAGGTGGTAAGAGATGGCGAAGCGTAGGCTCCTCAATGAGAAAACAGGAGTGCACGAGCCTGTCGACGACAGCTTCGTGGATAAGTATATCAATCAAGGTGGCTATCGCTTCGAGAAGGGGGAGAAGGTTCCTGTCCAGTCAGGTGGGAACGCTTATCTTCTCTTAGACCCCGACGAAGCCCTCAACTACATTCGCACGGGCAATGCCCGCTATATGAGCTTCGAGGAGTATGAGCAGAAGAGAGAGGAAGTAGACTTCACTGACTTCGGTGGAGACATGGCTGCGGCTTCTCTCGGCATGGTTGAGTATATCGGGACGCCGTTGGCCAC
>Ga0209434_1000511_pt1 | contig 18707 bp, 31 predicted proteins | sample ETNvirnome_2_300_FD_184068 | JGI IMG/M metagenome (GOLD analysis project Ga0209434, IMG submission 184068) | Marine viral communities from the Pacific Ocean - ETNP_2_300 (SPAdes) (version 2) | ecosystem: Environmental > Aquatic > Marine > Oceanic | place: Pacific Ocean | collected 2013-06-22
TAAAGCAACGTACTTTTTTTCGCCAGCGAGTTTCAAAACCGTTTCCATCTCTGGGCAAAAAATTTTCGCGAGAAACTCCAGCCACCGTAGGCTTTTAATTGCGTGTAGATATAATTACAATATGATCATCCACGCGTAGGAGATGTGATGAAAATTACAAAAAGACAACTCAGAAGAATCATTAGAGAAGAGAAGAATCGATTACTATCTGAACAGCCATCGCCCGGAGCGTATCCAGTACTACATGACCTCGAGTCTGCTATACTGGAGATATTTTTTGAGGACGGTCAAGTGACCACCGCGGATGTCTTTGATCGCTTGCGTATGGACGGACATTCGGATGAAGATATTGACTGGGCCATAGAGGCATCGACACGATGAAAATTACCAAACATCAACTTAGAAGAATCATCAGAGAAGAGAAGCAGCGCCTCCTGACGGAGACCATGCTCGAGTGGGAAGACCACCCAGACATCCCCGATTATATCATGGGCAGTGTAATTCCCACCCTAACCGAGATGGTTACAGCCGCGGGCTTCGTAGGGAACGTGAGCGAAGACATTGTCATGGACAAGCTCCTGGACTGTATGTCGGCAATCGCGCAGGAGCTCGGTGTCGTGGCCCGTCCCGAAGGCCGTGGGCGCGAGTACATCACCCTGCGCGATCCAAGCGGAAACATTCCATAGGAAACAAAATGAAAATCACAGAGACACAGCTAAAGAAAATCATTAATGAAGAGACCGAACCTGCAGTGGCACACCGTATCCAGCACAGGATCAAGGAAGCCGAATTCTATGGGGAAACTCCAGAGGGCCAGCTCACAGGCACGGAGGCCTCCGATCTCAAGTTCAATCTAGAGGTCCAGGTAGAGAAGGACGTAAAGAGCGCCATCATCGCCGCCGTCAAATCAGGCCTGGATGTGAACAGTGCAGTAGACGCCGTCCTCCGTACCGCCGATGGGTATCAGGGTTACTAAGATGAAAGTATCTAAGAGACAGCTAAGGCGCATGATTCGCGAGGAAAAGCGTATCCTCACCGAGACCATGACCGAGTGGGAAGACTACCCCGATATCACTGACTACGTGTGGGCCGATGTTCGCGAAACCTTAATTAGCATAATTGATGAGCAGGTGGTGGGCCTTTCGATTTCCCCAGACGGAATAGACGATATTGTGTCTAGCGCGCTTTTGGGTGCCATGGCGGACATTGCAAATCAGCTTGGAGTCGAGGGTCCATACTGAAATGAAATTCAACAAAACCCAGTTAAGACAGGTGATAAGATCAGAGAAACGCCATCTCGCCGAGCAGCGCCGTCTCCATGAGGTCGAGTATGCTATGGATCATGACCCCGTTGGTCGGTTTGAAACTGAATTGGCTAACGCATGGGATCCGGCAGTCGGCCAGGGTGCGATGGAGAGTGAGTTGGGCATGGTAATTGAGACGTTCTTGCAGGACAGGGGACACTCGTAGGATGGATGCATCCGCGATCTACTGAATGGAATCACCGTACTGACGGGTTGCGCAATCTCTGGCTGGGTCATTTTTAACATGATGTCCGGCCATTTTTCTTTTTCGCCCTGGCTCTACATCGCCTGTTTTTTAAATGTTACTGCCGGTGTTGCAACGCTCGTTACTCGGTAATGGCAACATTTTTTCCCGTGCACGTGTTTTCCTAATAATATAAGGAAGTCTCCGTTATACTTAATGTGTGGTGGGGCGTGTCCTCACACTCATAACCCTATATGCCTGCGTGGGATATTGCAGATTCTGTGCCCACGAATCCTCTAGACTGGATGGAATAAAACAAAATGAGAATTAAAAAAGCACAGCTAGCACATCTGGTCCGCGGGATCGTCCGTGAGGAGCGAAGCCGCCTCCTCCAAGTGACGATCGCTGAACGCGTGCCCCGCTCCAGAAAAAATGGCCGAGAGATCCTGAAAGAAGAGATCGGCCTCGCCAAAAAGCTCCATGCCAAACCATCGTCGTATGGTGCTGGTATGTTTGTAGAAGACTCCTCTGGAGAATACCAATCGTTTGGCAGGATGATTTTAGATCTCCTCGACGCCGGAGATGAAGAATTTTTTGATTCAGACAATGGCCAAGATCCAGAAAATCTCGAGACTCTCCTTACCAGACATGCGGAAGGCGTACAAGGTGGCGCGGAGAAATGGGACTCCGACGTGTTCTCCGATTATTATAACGTTAACCTCATCAAGGTTGTCAATCGATATGCCGGGTTGAACGGATTGGAAGTCGAATGGCTCGGCGAAGATGACGAGATGCCGTCAGACATTGCCTGGCGTGAACAGAACACACCACCGGAACCTGAATATGAGGATGACGGTACAAATGAATTTGAGGAAAGGTATTCATGAAAATTACAAAAAGACAACTGAAAAGAATCATCAAGGAAGAGAAGCGGAAACTATTACGAGAATACCGGGGGACCGAGGCGGAAGATGCCAGGTTTACGCAAGATCTTGAAGCTGAAAAAGACATGAAGGCAGCCGGTCTTACTGGGGATGAGATAGCGCAGATGTGGCCGTTCCTCAAGGGAACTGCTGATTCTTTCGATTTTATGGATACTTCCATGTACGAAAAGCTATTTAATTGGTTCGTGTTTGATGGCCCGCCAGATGATCGCATGCCATACGGAACTGCAAAGGCTCGCGATGACATGCCCGATGAATGGATTTTAGACAGGTTAGCAGTATGAAACTTACCAAAAGACAACTAAAAAGAATCATTAAAGAAGAGAAGCGGAAACTATTACGAGAATACCGAGGTGTTGAGATGGATGCGAACCTCGAAGAGACTCTGTTCAACGCTCTTGACGAGTACGTAATGGTGATGGATGAGGAGATGGGTTACGATGTCCCACGAGATCAACTAAAGGCCAACGTCTATGAGTTTGTTGACGGCTATTTTCAGCAGACGGAAGAGCCTCCAGGGGGCTGGGAATAATGAGAATTACCAAACATCAGCTTAGAAGAATTATTAGTGAAAGCTTTGCCGTTCCGGATTCCAGGCTTGGATTTTTAGGTCCAGGCTTTGGCACAAAACAAAACCATTATGATCCCTATGCAAAACATCACCTTCACGAGGAAGAAGCAACCTGGACTGGTGGAAGCGATTTGGAAGATGGCGATGGTTGGGCTGGCGGAGATTCTCGGGTGAACCCTGTTGATAATTTGAAAGCTGACACAGGCTTGGAAAATGTAGCAGAACCCGAAACATTGGAACTCGCTCTAACAGAAAAAAGATTGCGCCAGATAGTGAGGCATGCATTGTCCAGGATTTTGTTGTGAAAATTACTGAAAGAAGAATTAAGGAAATTATAGAAGAAGAAACAAAATACGCTTCTGACGGTTTGCTTCAAAAAGAAGCAATGCAACATCAGCTCCAGCGGATTGCGCTCCAGGCTGCAATGCTTCATGATGGTGTTAAAGAAAATGTAGAAATTTCCACATGGGCAACCAAAAAATTAAATTCACTAGCTGAAGACATTGATGATGTTTTTTACCATTTTCAGCGGCAAAATGAGGAATTTTTTAAAAAGAAAGATTCGTAAAAGCTCCTATATTTATGTGTGAAAGTGGAGCAAATATTCAATGCAAAAAAGGTTTCTTTTTGTATTTCTGCCATTTGTAGCATGCGCAAAAAACGTACCTGAATTTACATATGCATACCGTTCTCCACTCTTCAATGAGTGTATCGATGATTCAGGCTTCTGCGATGAAGACCTGGATGATCTTCCTGAGCGAAATGAATCCGACTCAGGTATTTTAACAGAAGAGGAGTAATTTGTGAAAATTTACGAACACCCATTAGATGATGACATCACGATTGTTGAAATTGAAAAGACTGACGAAAAAACGACTTATCTCGAATCCGTTTTAGACGGTTTTCAAGAATTTGGTATGACATATCCTTCATCTAGCTACGAGGATGGCAAAAAGGTTATTTATCTTGATGGTCGAATCCGAGCAAATCCGTGGTGTGACCAAACTGAAATTTTGGTCATGCTCGCAGCACAGCTTGGTATACTTAATGCAAAGCATCTTAATTCCGATCCTTGGTGCGAAACATTAAAACTCGTAGAAAGCTCTGGAGAGGATGAAATTTTGGAAACATTAAGTGCCCGCGGAAGCGAATATTTTCAGGTATTTAAAACGGCTTATCACGTGAATTCTTAAGAAAAATGATTGAAAACATTGATATCGTCAAACCGGGTGCTTTATTTGTTTTGGGCCCCAAAGAAACCGTAGGATCTGGCATTCACCTTTTATTTCCACACTGGGAAGGGGGGAATGTGATGATCACGGATATCAGGGATGCCCGATTATTTACAGGTGCTTCCACTAATTCCACTGGAACAGTGACACTTGTGGAATTTTTATTTGAAGATAGAATTTATAATGAAGGCATTATGGATTTTATAAAAAGAGCAAAACATATTACTTAAGTTAGTGGAGAGAAAATGAACATTAAAGCATTGGAACGAGTTTTTCTCAAAGAAGTCTCGCGACTTCTTGGAAGTGTTAAACGCGAAAATAGTTACAAGCCTGCCAGAACACAAATTAACGAATCAATTGAGCGTCTAGAGGCAGATTATAAAAAAGAAACCCAGGAAGATTTATCTGTCAAAAAATCCGAAAAACTTTCTAATGATGAGACCGCCACTTAATTTTAGGGTGGTGTTAATCTAAAAACAGGCAAACAATTGTCTGTTTTTTATATGCGGAACGCATATTTATTACGAGGTTTCTGAATGAGTGAAATAAACACATACGCCCTGGAACCTCTATACGTTTCAAACAGGCATCTGCTCTGTAACGAAAGTCAAATCATGTTAAATGAAGGCATGAAAGAAGTTGTTATGGATGCACTCCAGTATATTGTGGGAGCCATTTCAGAATATGGATTGGTGGCAACAGTTGGCGGAGCGCCTGCCGGTCCTGTCTTGGAAACAATCACAGATGCAGGATTTATGGCTGAATCTGTGGCGGCTGCACTTGCGTCGATTGGCGATGTTATAAGCATGTTCGGAGAACTGGCTGAAATCGTTAAAGCAATTTTTGCTCTTACTTTGGGTGGTGGGTTCGATTCTTTTTATGATGAGGTGAGAAGCATTTGGCAACGTGTTAGCGACCTCCTCCCTGATACGGCAGAAGAAAAGATTGAGGAACTCATTGAAGGTGCCAAAAAAACGATCAACGATATCCTGGGCAAATTTGGCGATTTCGTGTCAGACGCCATCAAGCTTGCAATTCCAGAAGCAACGATCGGAACCGGTGTTGGTGAGGCAGTACAAAAGCTTCTCATGACAGTTGCGGAAAACGCCTACTCTCTTTTGACCACAATAATTGAACAGCTTGGCCGGTTTCAAAAAGTTGTCACAAGTCCTGACGCTGCCGCAAAACTTTTTAACGATATTTTTGACGGAATCGACGAGCTGTTGGAGAAAGTTCAGAAAAAGATGGAGGAAGAACCAGAGGGCATTGCCGGAATATTCGACAAAGTAACGTCCTTGCATCCGGGGAAGGCCATGCAAGACGTGCTTGCCGAGAAGGCACTGGCGGCATTTCGTGATTTCGTAGCCGACAAGCGGCCGGTCATTTTGGCGCTGGTAGATAAAATTGTAAGGATTATGTTTCCTGCTATTTTTGCGCTGCTGGCAAGCTATCAGATTCTAATGAAAGATGAATGGAAAACTAAAAAAGAAATAGGCGATGATGACGCAAAAAGCGGTCTTACACCCGGCCGGGGTGGACGGGGCGAGAATTCCCTAGATGTATTGCTTGCGGCAGGGAGGAGTAGATCATTTGAGACATTAACAGAGGTGACCGGTGGAGGAATTGGTGTTCCTCAACCTACGGGATATGGGCCCAATTATCATACCGTCAATACGGATCCTATTACTTGGGAAAACCTAGAAGGCCCGGAATATTTCGTAACATCGCAACCAGATGGGAGTGTTCTTGCTGGAGTAAGTCTGCCAGGAACGAATCTTGCAACACCTGCGTATGAATTTAAAGATGAAGCTTCAGCTATGTCGTGGGTGAGAAATACGTTCGAAAAATATCGGCGTGAATTTATGGCACAAGAATCTCCACCCCGCTAAGCACCGCATACTCCTCCAGCATTACCACCAAATTGGCGTGAGTCGTGGCTAGCGTGATGTGATGAAAATCGACTAGTGAAGAATGAATTATTCCTATAATTTCACCGTCTCCATTTAAAATTGCACCGCCGGAGCTTCCTCCCACTGCCGACATGGTATAAACCGATGATTCACCATCGTGGTCAATAATATCACCGGCGTAATAACCGTCAAACAACGGAACTACGTGGGGCGAAAAAAATCCAGTGGGTGCGGCAAAAACATAGACTTTTTCGTTTATGAAAACTGGTTCTTCGGCAATTGGTGCCGGAATTCCGTTGGTAGTCCCCAAAAACTCAACAATGCACAGATCATTTGTGGGTGAATTAAAGACCACATTTCCCATGTAGACTTCTCCACTAAAATCCGTGATAAAAACTGTCTTTACATGAACCTTGTATTCTTGTGTTAAAAATTGAGGAAGCGTTGGATTGCAAAGATGATCGGCGGTAAGAGCATAGTTTCTGTTGTTTATTTTACCAATCAGCGTGCCGGAGCCCTTGTAAATAATTGGCACTTCCATTCCAATGTTGACATCGACATCAATTTGTACAAAGGCATCCCTAGATAGTGTAACACGCTGGACTTGATTGCCTACATGCCTAATTTGCCGATCGTGAATCAATAAAATAAAGAGCTGTGTGAAGGCAATCCCTAGAATAAAAACAGGAAAAATTTTTTTACGCCACATTTATCCTCCTAACTGTAAATATTGCAGTTTCGAGTTATACTTCCAGCATGAGGTATGAATGAGTAAGAATAACATTGTTTTGTTTGATATGGACGGGACACTTACCCCAGCCAGAGAGGCCGCAGATATTCCTATTGCGGTGGCTCTCAACGAACTATCACGGCACGCCATGATCGGAATTGTGACAGGCTCACACTATAGCTACTTACAGCAACAGTGCGAATCGATTCTCAATTCATTGATTGGACCAGACTTAGCGCGGGTGTTGCTGTTTCCTTGTAATGGTGGACAGTTTTACAAATGGTCGGGGAGTGGGTGGCAATTACTTTCTGACAAAAACATGTGTTCACATTTGGGTGAAGAGAAATTTAGTGAACTTATTAAATCATGCGTATACGTTTTAAATGCTGCGCTTGAAGACATGACAGATGAGCAATGGAAACTTTCTGGACATTTCGTTGAATATCGAGGTCCAATGATTAACCTTTGTTTTCCAGGGCGGCAGGCAACAAAGCCTGCTCGCAAAAAGTTTCAACAAATAGATACTGCTCAAGGCGTAAGATCAAAAGCCTTATTGCGACTCCAAGGTAAATTACAGTTTGAAGATATCCAGGGGCTTGAGTGTAAATTAGGTGGTAACACATCAATTGATATCTTCCCAATGGGGTGGGATAAAACGCTGGCTCTTGAACACCTGAAAGAATTTAATGTATGGTTTGTAGGTGATCGATGTACTGGAAATGGAAATGATCGTGAAATTTATGAATATGCCTGCCAGACAAAACAAGGCTTTCAAACAAGCAGCCCGGCAGAAACAGTTACTATTATTGAAAAAATTCTCAAAACAATCCGTGGAAAATAAATGAAATATAAGACAATTTTAGCAGATCCTCCCTGGTATCAGCGTGGAGGAGGTAAGATAAAGCGTGGCGCCGACAAGCATTATCCAATTTTGAAAGAAGCACAGATTAAAGAAGTTATGAGAAATCTGTTGCTTGGAAATGTTGCTGACGATGCGCATCTTTATTTGTGGGTGGCAAATAATCATTTACCAGAAGGATTGAGAGTTATTGATCATCTCGGCTTTAGATATATTACCAATCTTGTGTGGGCAAAATCGAGATTCGGTTTGGGCAGATATTTCCGCGGACAGCATGAGTTGTGCTTGTTTGCCACCCGTGGCCGCGGTTTTGGCGTTAGAACGCAGGTCAACAACGTGCCTTCACTAATAGGTCAATCGCTTATCAGCCCGACAAAGCACAGTGTTAAACCATTAGAATTATACGACTTAATTGAAAGCAGAAGTCAAGGACCTTATTTAGAGCTTTTTGCTCGTGGCACAAGACCCGGCTGGGTAAGCTGGGGCGATGAAATTGGAGTCTAAATTGTCGATAAATCCCGAACTACAGGCGTGTTTTCCATTTCCACAAGCTCGGCAACAGCAAGTTGATGCGCTCGATTTTGCAATTGATGCTTTTGAAAATCAAAATAAGAAATTTGTGATTGTGGAAGCTGGAACAGGCGTAGGCAAGAGCGCGATTGGAGTTGGACTTAATCGTTATTTTTTGAATAAAGCTGGCGCTGAAGGATTTTTGCCTGGTGGATATTTCATAACAACGCAGAAAATTTTGCAGGAGCAATATCTCCAAGATTTTGGAAACGTAAATGGTGATATGCTGTCTTTGAAATCGAGCGCAAATTTTCAGTGTAGATATCATCGAAAAAATACGTGTGCCGATAGCCTGCGCGCCTTAACTGGCGCAGACAGATCATCAAAATTCTTCAGAACATGCGCGTTTGGCTGTTCGTACAAACATGCCAAGAAAGAATTTATTGCAGGTAATGAAGGAATTACTAATTTTTCCTATTTTCTTGCCGAGACACAATACGCAGGCCAACTCAAGCCTCGAAATCTTCTGGTTATCGATGAGGCACACAATATCGAGTTACAGCTCAGTAAATTTATTGAGGTTACGGTTTCGGAACGCTTTGCAAAATCAATTTTAAAGCTGGCATGGCCTGGCGAAATGTCGTTAGCAGCTAGTATGAAGTGGATTAAGGACGTATATCGACCCAAGCTTGCTTCTCACTGTAAATTCGTTAAAGTCTCACTCCAAAAATATCTTGGTGTACAGGAAAAAATTAATGAGTTTGCGACACTGGCAAAAAAAATGGAAATGCTTGACAAGCATTTGTGTAAGATCAATCGTTTTCTAGAAATTTATCGCACAGATAACTGGATTGTGAATCACGAAAATGCTTATGGCAGAAGCATGAGAAAAATAGAATTTAAACCAATTGACGTTTCGCATTTTTGTGATGACCTGCTTTTCAGGCATGGGGCTAAAATTCTATTAATGTCTGCAACAATTTTGGATAAGGATGCATTTTGCGAAAGTCTTGGAATTGATCCTTTGGCCGCGGCTTTTGTCAGTTTTCCAAGCCCGTTTCCGCAGAAGAATCGACCGGTAATTTACAATCCGATCGGAAGTATGTCGTCAAAAAATATCGATATGACTTTGCCAAAAATGGCCCTGGCTGTAAAAGTTATTTTAGACGGACACAAAACGGAAAAAGGAATTATTCACTGTCATTCATATAAAATTGCCAAATACCTGAAGCAGAATATTAAAAGTTCGAGGTTGTTAATTCACAATAGCGACAACAGGGACGCTATTCTTGAAAAACATATGCGGAGTAAATCACCTTCGGTCCTGTTGTCACCCTCTATGACCGAAGGTGTAGACCTTAAGGATGAGTGTAGTAGGTTCCAGATATTGTGCAAGATACCATTTCCATACCTTGGAGATCGCCTTGTCAAGAAAAGGATGCACAAGTGGAGATGGTGGTACCCAATGCAAACTACGAAAACAATTTTACAATCTACCGGTAGATCAGTACGTCACAAGGAAGATTTTGCAATCACATATATCTTAGATAGTGATTGGGATTATTTCATTTCAAGAAACAAAAAATTCTTCCCTAGAGATTTTATTGATTGTATGCAAAAATAGGAGCAAACAATGATTACTACGAGTGTTAAACAGGCAAAGATTTTAATTGGTGAATGGAAGTTGCTGGGCAAGCCAGTTTATCTGACAAGCGGCGGATTCGATCCAATGCATATTGGCCACCTTCGATGTATACAGGAAACTGCTACATTGGCACAAGGGGTTGGTGGAAAAACAGTTATTGTAGTAAATGGTGATGGTTTTTTGGAGCGAAAAAAGGGAGGTCCCTTTATGCCTTGCATCGAACGGTGTGAGATTATCGCAGGAATACGAGGTGTAGATCTGGTGGTTCCATGGGATGACGGAAGTCAAACTGTCGTGGGAGCGCTAGAAGAGCTTCGGCCTCATTTTTTTACCAAAGGTGGCGACAGAGATGATCCCACCGTAATTCCCGAGTGGGATGTGTGCCAAAGTATAAATTGTAAAGTCGTTTTTGGTATTGGTGGTAAAAAAGTGCAATCATCTTCTTGGCTTACTAAAAACTGTTCCAGCGAATAACAAATCTTATCACGCGAACCTATTTAATTGTAGGTGAAAATTTATGAAAGATTTTGGGGCTTTTAGAGCAGTCGTTAGAGAAATATTACTAGAAAATCTTGACGATGCACAGATTTTATCTCAATACGCTCATCGAGGCCAGCAAAGACGAACCGGTGAGCCGTATTCTTTTCATCCACAAAGAGTGGCTGATATTGTAAAAGGCTTTTATCCTGATGACGAGGCGGCTTATTATGCCGCCCTTTTTCACGATATAATTGAAGATGCCATTCCCACAGGAAACATTGAAGATGAAGCAGAGTTATACACATTTATAACTGACATCATTGAAGATGATACACTTGTTGATGAAATTATTGGTGTGGTTGGAACACTAACAAAACCGAGTGGCGGAGATTATGATGCATATATTGATATTGTTTTAACAGATCCTACGGCGTTGAGAGTTAAAATAGCTGACATGATACATAATTTATCAGATTTTCCCTCTGAACGCCAGCGTCAAAAATATTCAGATGTATTTAAGCGGCTTGCAACAACAGGGGGCAAGCCTCAATCAATTTCGCCAATTCAGTGGAAGGCATTTGAGGATGCCATAAAAAATGCAGAGAAATAAAACAGCAGCCGCGGGCTTCATTCTATTTCGCTCGTTCAATGGTGTTTATAAGATGCTGTGTTTGTGGGACAAGGACGGACGCGGAGATACACCAAAGGGACGATGTGACGACAAAGACGTTAACATCTTTCACACCGCGCAACGAGAATGCTTTGAAGAAACATCAATTATGGTAGCCAAAAACGATGTTATTTCACAAGAAACATTATTTTTAAATAAGCGTCTAACGCTGTTCTGCGCTATTACCGATCAGGATGTTGAAATTAGACAGAATCCCGAAAGCGGAAAATATGAACACTTACACTTTGAATGGGTGTGTGCAGACACGTTTCAGAAAATGCTACCTGATTATCTAAAACCAGCTATTCCTTGGGGGAATGCTGTGTTAGAACAATATTTAACATTAGATAGCGAGGGCTATTAATTTAATATGTCTATCTTTAAAGAACACAAAACGTCTGCTGACCGCTCGGCATCTGATCGCCGGAGACACAGGCAGAAAATTGATAAGGCAATTAAAGAGGGAATTACCGACATAATTGCCGACGAATCTATTATTGGGCAAAATGGGAAGAAAAAAATTAAGATCCCGGTGAAGGGAATTAAGCAATATCGTTTTGTTTATGGGAAAAATCAGCGGGAAGAAGTAGGATCTTCCTCAGGGAACGATGTTAGCAGAGGTCAAAAAATTAGAAAAAATTCGCAGCAATCTAACGAGGCTGGAAATAAGCCTGGTCAAGATCCTGGTGAAGAATTTTATGAAGTAGAAATTACTCTCGATGAATTGGCCAGTTATCTGTTTGATAGCCTGGAACTTCCGGAACTTGAACGTAAAGCATTAAAAAAAATGCTGAGCGAAAGACCCAAAAGAAAAGGATATAGAAACAAAGGAATCAGGCCCAGGCTTGATAAAAAACAAACTGTACGCCGGATGTTAAAGCGCCGAAATATTGCAAGGAGAATGAAAGAAATCAGTGAGGACGATTTTCCATTCCGGGAATCTGATCTCCGTTATAAGCATATTCACCACAAACAAAAACCACATTCAAGTGCAGTGTTGTTTTTTATCATGGATATCAGCGGTTCTATGACTCGCGAAAAGAAATATCTGGCTAGAAGCTTTTTCTTTTTGCTTTATCATTTTATTCGCTCAAAATATGAACACACCGAAATTGTATTTATTGCCCATGATGCCGATGCATATGAAGTGACTGAGGATCAATTTTTTAGCCGTGGATCTAGTGGTGGTACACTAGTTTCAAGTGCACTTCACACCGTGGAAGACATTATATCTAAAAGATTTCATCCCCAGAGTTGGAATATTTACGCATTTCAGTGTAGCGACGGAGACAACTGGCCTGGGGACAATGAACGCGTATTAATTTCTCTTGATCGACTCCAACATCTGTGTCAATTTATAGGTTATTGTGAAGTTGAACCCAACGATGAAGCGCTCAAATGGATGGACAAAGATAGCAGCATTTTTGCGCTCTACAAGAATGCAGAAATTGCAAATCTTAAAACAGCGAAAATTTCTAATCGCCAGGAGATTTGGCCGGCGTTTAAGGGATTTTTTGGAGGGATAAATGTCTAGTTGGACCTTTGATGATCTTGGAATATTCGATGAAAGGATTTGCAATATTGCACAAAAACATGGGTTGGATTGGTTCCCTATCATTTATGAAACGTGCGACTACTATGAAATGATTGGAAATATGTCGTATAATGGCATGCCTTCTCATTATGCACACTGGTCGTTTGGAAAATCATTTGAGCGGACCCACCAAATGTACAATTTGGGTGCTGAAGGTTTGCCTTACGAATTAATCATTAATTCCGATCCGGCCATTGCTTATTTGATGCGCGAAAACCCTCTTTACTTACAGGTCTTGATCATGGCTCATTGCGTAGGCCATTCAGATTTTTTTAAAAACAACAAAGAATTTGCAGATACAGAGCCAAAAAGAATCGTTTCAAAATTTAGAAACGCCCGAAAAAGAATCCAGGGGTATATTGAAGATCCTTCCATTGGGATTGGACGGGTAGAGGTCATTTTAGATGCTGCTCATGCCGTCCAGTTTCAAACAAATCGACATTCTACACGATATTTTTCTCAGCAGGAAAAGGAAAAAGAAATTTTAGAAGAGTGGGTAGTCGGTGCTAAGCATGATCCTAGCCTGGGACTTCCTGATTTGAGAAAAATTCCTGCAAAGCCAGAATATGATTTGTTGGGTTTTATTCTAGAACACTGTCGCCACCTCGAATCCTGGGAAGCTGACGTGTTGGAGATCGTGCGAAATGAGGCTTATTATTTTTTGCCACAAATGAAAACAAAAATTATGAATGAAGGATGGGCAAGTACTTGGCACTATAAAATTTGTCATGAACTTAACTTAGATGGAAATATGCATATTCCATTTATTAAATCTCATAATCAAGTTGTCAGATCACATACCGGAGGAGTCAATCCTTACCATGTAGGATTTGCCATGTTTAAAGATATTGAAAAACGATTCGGGATAGATGAGTGTTTTATCGCGAGGGCAACCCTGAATGATGAATCGTTCCTCCGGGCTTATTTAACTAGAGAATTGTGCGAAGAATTAGAACTATTTCAATTCCTGGAAAGAGAAGAGTTTTATTTAATAACCGAGGTATCTGATGAAGAAGGGTGGAAGAACATTCGGCAGGGCCTAATCAAACAAACAGGAGCAAATAATATACCAATAATCTATGTTGAAGAAATTGAAGAAGGTGAAGTCTTGATTCTTCACCACGAACACGATGGAAGAGATATTGAAGTATCGTATGCTCAGAAGGTCGTCGATCATATTCAGGTACTGTGGAAAAACACCGTCAAACTAATTACAACTATAGAAGATGAACCCTTCGAAATTTAAGGAGAACTAATGAGTTCGAAAAAGCAAAAATTTTTAGACCTGATTGAAAAGCAGCGACAAGCAAAGACAGCTGAAAAATTTGAGGGTACGTTTCTTGATTATCTCGAATTAATTTCTCAAAATCCAGGACTCGTCAAATCCAGCCATAAGCGCTTATATGATGCAATAATGGGTTTTGGGATTGAAGATCTGGTCGATGAAGAACGAAAAAGAAAAATCTTTGGAGATGAGGATGTCGATATTTACACGTATTTTAAAAATGAATTTTTTGGAATGGAACGTGTTATTGCAAAAGTTATGCGATTTTTGACGTCGGCATCGCTTAAAGGTGAAGAATCCAGACAGGTACTTTTGTTAATGGGTCCTGTTGGTGCAGGTAAATCAGCCGTGACTGAGCACATTAAGGCTGCGTTGGAACAGGAAATATATTACCATCTTAGCGATGATCCACAATGTGGTGAACCAGCCCAGCTTATTCCTCGTGGATTGCGGCCAAAATTTGAAAAAATGTTGGGAGTAAAAATAACTGGAGATATTAGTCCTGTAATTCGTCAGGTTTTGTTAGATGAATATGAGGGAGTCTATGAAGAAATGCCTGTGACACAATCTACTTTTTCCCAGCGGGGCAGGCGGGGAATAGCATCGGTTCCTCCAATGGATGCTAATTCACAAGACGTCTCTGTTCTAATTGGATCTGAAGATATCTCTAAGCTGGATAAGTACTCGGAAGACGATCCCAGAATCCTTTCACTAAACGGTGCGTTCAACGTGGGAAACAGGGGAATCGTGGAATTGGTAGAAGTGTTTAAAAATGAAATTGAATTTTTACACACCATTATTACCGCCACTCAGGAAAAAAGGGTGCCGTGTCCTGGAAAGCATGATATGCTCCACTTTGATGGCGTCATCATTGCCCATTGTAATGAGGCAGAATGGAATAAATTCAGGTCAGAACACACGAATGAAGCCATCCTTGATCGAATTGTAAAAATTAACGTTCCTTACGTATTAGAACTGGATCAGGAAATTAAAATTTACGAAAAATTTCTGAGTCGGGCTGATTTCGAGGCACATATTGCCCCTCACACCATTCGAATTGCGTCGATGTTTTCTATTTTAAGCCGGTTGCACCAAACTCAAAAATGCGATTTACTTACCAAGATGAAAATTTACAACGGCGAAGAAGTCATTGAGAAAGGTCGGGTCAAAAAAGTAGACATCAAGGATCTGCGGGAAGAATTTCGTTATGAAGGAATGAGTGGAATATCTACGCGCTTTATTATGAAGGCAATCGACAATGCCCTTGCAGACTCAAAGAAAGCTTACATTACTCCTGTCACCATTATTAAATCGTTGACCAACCAAGTCCAAGAACAACTTATTGACGAAGAATTTCGGCAGCACTGTCTGGAGTTAATTCAGAAAATTGTTAGGGAAGAGTACTTAAAAATGCTTGAAAATGAAATTGCAAAGGCTTTTGTAACGGCTTATGAAGAACAGGCACAAACACTTTTCAATTCCTATCTAGATAACGCCGAAGCTCACACTACACACCAGAAAATTAAAGACCGAATTACTTCGGAGGAACGCCAACCTGACGAACGATTTATGAGGGCTATCGAAGAACAAATCGGAATTACCGGTTCATCGCGGGACGGTTTTAGATCTGACGTTACGGCATACATGTTTGCCAAAATGAGGCGACGCGAAAAAGTAGACTTTAAATCATACGAACCTCTCAAGGAAGCCATCGAAAGCTATTTGATTGCATCGGTAAAAGATATGGCTAGAATTGTTACCAAAAGTATTTCCAGAGACGACGACCAACGGAAGAAATACAGCGAAATGGTACAAACCATGATTGATGAATATGGTTATACTGGCGAATCAGCGGAAGAGGTGCTTACATATGCAAGCAATAACCTCTGGCGCGATAGCTAAATAACCAGAGAAAAAATATGATTAAATTTCCAGAAATGGCGCTTGTCTGCGGTACGGTGCTTGTTGTTGCTTCTCATAATTCGTTTGGATTTTTGTTAATCAGCGTTTCTTTTATTACTGCTTTTCTTAAATGGACGTTAGAAATGCGACAGCGTGCTGTGGAGCAAGAAGCAAAAGGAGCATTGATGACGAATATTTCAGAGATAATTGGCGAATTTTTAACGTCAAAAGGAATAACGTATGCCCCCACAAGCCGGGACGGCACCTTACACTAAATTTATAGCGTCAGATGAATTTAAGACACGATTTCAAAAGGCATCGCTATCAATTTTAGATGCGTGTAAACCTGACGGAATTTTTTTAGATGAATCTGGAAGACCTATTGACGTTTGTAGTGGAATTTTTCTAATAAATCATTTGGCCATTTTCCATAAATGGGATGACATAATTCGAAAAACCTTCGTTCAATGTTTTATGGCCGCCGAACAGGGGGTGACAGCGTCGGGAATTTTTGCGTGCTATGCTTTGGCAAAATTAGCAATTAACGATGTTGAGTTTGATTTAACACAAGTCTCTAAGCAATCTCATTATACCACCGTGCCGAGCGTACATTATCTTATCAAGGAACTGTTGGATGATACATCCGGCAATTTATTGTCAAGTGTTCTTCATAATACAGGAACCTGCGGACAACTAAACATCCAGACCGGATCTAAAACAAAAATTACGTTAGAAGTTTTTTCAGGTCATAATTTCCATATTGGAGTGGACCCCAGTTTTTGTGTACAATCAGTGAATCGAGACTCGGCACTGGTTTTTTTAATTGATGGGGTAGTTGAAAGTGTTGGTGAAATTGATCACTTCTTACGGTATTGTCACGAAAATAAATGTACTGCATTAATAATTGCCAGACGTTTCGGCGACGATGTTATTTCTACATTGAACATGAATTTTCAAAGAAAAACACTCGACGTTATTCCGCTAAAAGTTAAAGATGAAATATCACATTTAAATATTTTTTCGGACTTGGCAATTACTACAGGAAGTAATGTAATTAATGATTCGTCAGGACAAACCATAGTCGGTTTTGATCCGCGTGGAATGGTGGTTATTAACGGCCTGCGGTGTTCTAATAAGAATTTTTCATTCAATTCCAAAACGGATGCTACCAAAAGTGTAAAAAATAGAATCAAAAAACTTAAAAAACGAATTTATGCAGAAATGATACAGGGCACAATGAACAAGGAAGATATCGATATTTTTTTGCGAGAGAGAATTAATTCGTTAAGCACTAATTCGGTAACCTTGTGGCTCCCAATTGGAAGTAATAAAACGGGTTTGTACGAATTTATATCCAGTCGTTTCAATTTTGGGATTGGTGTTATTGACGGTATGTGTAAGACCGGCATAATCGACATTGAAAATTCTGTGGTCAACAATATTTTTTACGATTTAAAAATTGCGTTTTTACCGGCAAATATTTTAATTCATTCTCTGTTTATTGCACGAAATATTATGACAAGTATTAAAACGGCTGGCGGTTGTATTGTTATCGAACAGGTTGGCAAATGTGCCCACAAACACGCATAATAAATTTTACAAAGTATCATAAAACGTAATGATTTTTGAAGAGAGGTTATAATGGCACGCAAGAAAACAACACCCCCTGCTGTCTCACACGCGGTTAGACAGGGTGATGTGGCAAATTTAATCATGAATTCGTTAGATTTGTTAAGAGGGGAAATATTGACAGCAATTGCATCGAGTGATATTTCGCTTTCCGATAATGACAAAGCAACAATGTCGCATATAACACAAGCTACTCTTACAAGTGTTAGAGGTAAAGCACTCGGCAGAGTAGTTAAGCTTTATGAAAATTGATACTTTCGGGACAAAAGCATGTTATCAAGTGTCGGTGTATATTACCACAGTTTAGGCGGCACGAAGATCCGCCAGTCCATGAATTTGTGGTTTTTTCGGCAATTGTTGATGGCGGATTTCAACAGGCGCTAGTTCAGTGCAATAATTGTGGAATTACTCATAGAGTAATTGATTTCTGCAAAAGTGAAATTTTAAAATCTAAAGAAAATCTGGGATCGATCCAAACCATTGACGATATATGTCTGTCACTTCCAGATGATTTAGAGAATTTACTCAAAACGTGTGCCGTTGATTTGGCAACGTTTCAATATGTAGACTTCGCTTTAAATAACGAGTTGTGGGGTACCAAAATTTTGTTAACAAAGGAAGAAGTTGAAGGGTATGTTACTGGGAAGTCGGTGATCATTGTAAGTGGCGACCGATTTAGAGTTGAACCTTTTGCGTATTCTATGGAGATCAAGCGTGCCTAAAAAATATGGAAAAAATAAAGAAGAAGAAAGGCTTCAACAATCAATCGCATCGCGCGAAATAGTTAAAACTATATTAGAATATGGCATTACTCAATACCAGATACAAAAAATCATATATTTATTATCACTAGAACTTGAAAATCGAGAGATGATGGATTCTATTTATCAAATTTTAAAAACAGTTCTAGATTCTTCAGATGAAGAAAATCAACAAGGGTTAATTACCACGTGAGGAAAATATGTCAGACGAATTAGTTGGAAAATGGAATGAGCTTAAAACTCTAGTTGAGAGTCTTGAGCTTGACGTCTTAAAACAGGCGAATGGAAATGCATCGGCAGGGGTCCGTGCTCGGCGCGGGCTTCGGCTGTTGAAAAACGAAGTGGCGGATCTCGTTCGCATGTCACTCAATACTGAAAAATCTCGTAAATCCTAATATATTTCTATATGGGCCCGAAACGGCTTCGACGGGGTAGGAGAGAACGAGAGTGCAGGTGGTCACACGAAACAGCAGACCTAAAATGTGGTTTCAAAAACT
>Ga0209434_1000512_pt1 | contig 18668 bp, 12 predicted proteins | sample ETNvirnome_2_300_FD_184068 | JGI IMG/M metagenome (GOLD analysis project Ga0209434, IMG submission 184068) | Marine viral communities from the Pacific Ocean - ETNP_2_300 (SPAdes) (version 2) | ecosystem: Environmental > Aquatic > Marine > Oceanic | place: Pacific Ocean | collected 2013-06-22
GCTCAGGTACTTCAGGCACTACAGGTTCGTCAGGCAGCTCTGGTAATTCTGGTGGTTCTGGTAACTCTGGAGGTTCCGGCAACTCTTCTACTTCAGGTACTACAGGTTCGTCAGGTAGCTCTGGTAGCTCTGGTAGTTCTGGTAACTCTGGTGGTTCCGGCAACTCTTCTACTTCAGGTACTACAGGTTCGTCAGGTAGCTCTGGTAGCTCTGGTAGCTCTGGTAACTCTGGCGGCAGCGGTAACTCAGGCAACTCAGGTGGATCTGGCAGCACGGGAAGTTCTGGCAGTTCAGGTAGTTCAGGTTCTTCAGGGGCCGCACGGAACTCCGGTACGTCAGGTAACTCGGGAGGTTCTGGTAGTTCTGGTAGCACAGGTAGTTCAGGTTCTTCAGGTGGAAGCGGCAGCACTGGTTCATCTGGTAGCTCTGGTAGCTCTGGTAACTCTGGTACTTCAGGCACTTCGGGTTCATCTGGCGGGAGTGGCAACACTGGTTCATCTGGTAGCTCCGGTAACTCTGGTGGCTCAGGTACTTCAGGCACTACAGGTTCGTCAGGCAGCTCTGGTAATTCTGGTGGTTCTGGTAACTCTGGAGGTTCCGGCAACTCTTCTACTTCAGGTACTACAGGTTCGTCAGGTAGCTCTGGTAGTTCTGGCAACACAGGTAATTCTGGCGGCTCAGGTAACTCAGGGAGTTCTGGCGGATCTGGCAATACTGGTGCTGCTGGAAACTCTGGTACCTCGGGTAACTCTGGCGCTAATGGTGCCACTGGTTGTAGTTGGTATCAGGTGTGGGCGTGTGGTTGCTATAGCAATGCATCACCTCACCATAATATGTCAATAGGTACTGGTCAGGCTGGAGGCAATTACATGTGTTGCAGGGGAAATGGTACTTATGCGTTTGGTCATGGCGCACTTGCCTGTATGGGCTCCACGGCATCGAGTTCCTTTGCTACTACAGTTATAGGCTATCAAGCGGGATGCAGATTTCTTCACAATGTCTGTTATTCAGTTATTTTAGGGGCTGGTTCTTGGAGTAGTGGGTCGGGTAGGCAATGCTGCTTCAATAACAATGTGTCAATTGGCTATGCGATAGGAAATAACGCAACTGCATGTATTTCTTACGGAAACCTGAATGTGCTAATAGGCAATTATGTCGGCCGAACTCAGAAATCATACAACTTTGAGACAGCAATAGGTTACAAGGCTGGATGTTGCTTTTGCTCAAACTGGGGTAGAGTAGCTGTTGGCCATGAGGCTAATGCTTGCGGAAGAGCTAACACGGGTAATGTTAGTATTGGCAAGTCGGCTGGATGTTGCGGTTGGTGGACCTACTCCGCAACAAATGTAGGCTACCAAGCTCAAGCACGAGGCGGTTACGCTTGTTATTCAGTAAGTGTAGGTGGCGGAGCCCAGTGTAGTTCTTATGTGGCTAGATATTCAACAGCTATAGGAGATTGTGCTTTGTGGTGCAATTATTACGGCTATTACAATACAGCTATAGGCAGGCAGGCGGGGAAATGTGTTGGTAGCTATGGGTGGAATCAAGGATGTGGTATGACTTTTGTTGGCTTCTGTGCCGGGGTCTGTGCTAACAGTAGCAGTTACCCCATTAAGTCTGGTTATAATAGTACCTATATAGGTAATTGTACCAGAAGTGGACAAAGTAATTCTTGTACTCCATATTACGAGACGGTTATAGGGCATAACACAGTAGGCAACGGTAATTATTCAGTAACAGTTGGTGGCAGTTATACTACGCAAACATGTTTCTGTGGAGGAACCATTAATAAGGGCAGTGGATCTTTTAGGATAGTCCACCCTAACCCCGAAAAGAAAAATAAATGGCTATTTCATTCTTTTGTCGAGTCACCCACTGCAGGAGATAATATTTACAGATGGTCAGTTAATGTTTCTGGAGGATCCTGTGTTATGGAGCTACCAGACTACTACAATGACCTTAATGAGAACAGCATGGCTTGGGTTAAACCGGTAGACCACTTTGGGTCAGCATATGCCGAGGTGGACGAAGGACAAAAGAATTTGCTTATTTGTTCTGACAAAGATGGATGCTATAATATATTATTAATTGGGACTAGATGTGATATGAGAGCCAAGGAAGGTTGGCTTGGTATAGAAAGGGAAAAATAAAGAAAAAAATTTTGCTTTTTAGATGTAATTATTGTATAAACTTAAGGATAAAGGAAGAAAAAAATGGCTTTACAGAAAACATTCGTTTATGAAGAGGCGGGAAATATCGAGCTTACTGGCGCTTACCACAGAGTCAGAGAGGTCAATATAGAGTTTAAGTCACCAGCTCTTACAACTGGAGATGTGGCAGAGATGGCTGAAGACAAATGCTGGATCGACGTAGAGGTTTTCGCTACATCCGGTGTCAGACATGACATGGCTACCCCAATTGCGGGATATCAATTTGAATTTCCATTACCTAGCGTGGGTGAATTTTCAAACACAGATGAAATTTTCACCTCCGCTTATAATTACTTGAAGACTGGCCACGTAAATCATGAAAACACATTCTTCTATAGTGGGGCAGTTGATGTTTGATGAGCGTCCTAAATGCTAAAAAATATTTAGTTTTTCATATTGAGGGCGGCATAGGCAAGAATATCATGGCTACCGCCGTGGTGAAGGCTGTCAAGAAGCAGCACCCGGATAGAGAAATTATTGTAGTAAGCCCCCATTCTGGACTTTGGATGAATAATCCAAACGTGTACAGAATCTATATGATGGGGCAGACCCCTTATTTTTACGAAGACTTTATAAAAAATAAAGATACTCTAGTCTTAAAATCAGATCCTTATTTACACCAAGGCTACATCAATAAAAAAATCCACTGCATAGAGGCTTGGTGTGAACAAAGCAACGTAAAGTATAATGGAGAAGAGCCAGAGATTATCTTGACCCAACAAGAGCTATCTGAGGCCTCGGGGAGCAACTCAACTCACGGTAAGCCCATATTGCTATTGCAAACCAGTGGTGGTAATGACCAAGGTTATTCGTGGGTTAGGGACATGCCCTTTGGTCTGGCTCATGAGCTATGTGAGAAGTTAAAAGAACAGTACAAAATTCTTCATGTCAGATTAGAAAATCAACCTTCAATAGACGGAGTTGACTGGGTGTATAGTCCAAATATAAGACAGGTTGCAGCTTTAGTTAAATATTCCCATGCTAGAGTCCTTATCGATAGTTTCGTACAACATACAGCTAAGGCTTTTGGGAAAAAATCTACAGTTATTTGGCCGGTCGATAAATCAAAGCAGTTGGGGTACGACCTACACGATAACATAGTTTCTTCTTACGAACCACAAAAAACTCATATGGCTGACTATTATTTAACTGAGGATGACATTGTCGGTCAGTCTCATATGTGCCCATTTCCTGAGGGAAAGAATATCTTTGATCTTGATGAAATACTTGAGTCAGTAAAAAAACACAACACAGCTTCAGAATACATTCCGCCCCCAAAACAAGAAGAAGGGAAAAACCCCAAGGACCAGCCTGAATCTTGCCCTAAATGCTAGAATAACCTAATCTTATCTGGAATCTTTAGTTGGTTTTAGTGTAATCTTTTTTTAGAATGAAGGTTGTAGATATAGCAGATGAGCTCTTCAGAGAGGTAGGCGAAGATTCAAATTATTCAATAGCTTCAGTATCTTATTGGGTTCGTGCTAATATAGGTAGATTGAATAGCCATTTATATACTTTTTTTGAAATAAATTCTTCTTACGAGATAAGCCAAAAGACTGATACAAAAAATGATAATTCATTAGTTGAGGCAGAAATCACTGTAGACGAAGCAGCTATTTTAAAGAAAATGTTCTTGATTTACTATTACGATAGGACAATTAGAACTAACATAACTAACGCTGGAACAGATACGATTGTACAGGTAACAGATCAAGGATCTACAGTTAGAAAGATTAATAAAAATGAAGTTATAAAATCTTTGACATCTCTAAAGCGACAAGAGTATCAAGAAATGAAGGATTTAATTAGAGACTATAGAGCTCACCAAGTTAAACCTAGGCAGGTCGTCGGTGACGATACCATTAAGGGTACGCATGGGGGAGATCAGCAATTTATTAGAACAGAAGTAAATACACTTAGCTAATGCCGAGCTTAATATCAACTACTGAAAAAAACAATTTAACAGGTATTTTTAATGACATTTTTGATACCTTTAAAAGGGAAATTGTTATACATAAAGAACCTAAGCGTGTTGTAAGTTCAATAAATACAGCTGCTATATTTGGATATGGCGATCCTTCCAGTTCGGTTAATTATACCTATGTACCTCAGTCTGGAATTTATGACGCTACAATTAGATATAATTTAGATCAAGCTGTTGATAGGCTTGGCGAAATACCTCAATATATTTCAGAAGGAGGAGTTTTTATAAAGGTTCAAGAACCTGCAAGAAATTATATAAACAAAGGAAAGACGGAAAAGGTTACATTTGATAACAAATCTTTTAAAGTAGTTTCTGAAGATGCAAACAAAAGCTTTTTAAATAGTAAGTTTTTCGTATATAAATTGGAGGCTACTAAATAATGGCAGTAGTCCCTATAAAGACTTTTTTTAGAAAAGGTTTCCTAGAGAAGACGGTTAGGAACTCTCCTCAGGTAGCTATGGCTGTTGACAAGATTTTTAGAAGGAGAGTTATTGGTCTTAAAGGAGCCACTTTGGCGGACTTTGACCGTCACCCAGTAACCAGAGAGTTAAAACAAGGTAAGTCAGGTATAAATCTTTCCAGTACTCTAGGTGGAGTAGGAAACTTATTCTCTTTTATAGGGTTTTATTCTCATGAAAATCCTACAGCTTTAGTCAGAGAGGCATTAAAGTCTTATCTTAATGTGATGGGAGCCCAAAGAAAATTCAGAGGCACCAAAGGTGTAAGATTTTATAGATACTCTTTGAGCTTTCCTACTTTAAGCTCGTTTGATGGGGTGGCTCAGATGCCTTGGGAAAGTGGTAATAGCTGGGTTAAAGGTATAGAAAAGGGCATATCAGGGTTCAGTAACTATATGTATTTTACTCACGGAGAGGGTAAGAGTTTTAAAGATAAGTCGAGGTCTGGCACAGCTGTACAGTCGAAAAGAGAAATAAATGTTGGACTTTTCAAGCCCACTAAGTATATCTCTGAGATACTAGATAAGTTTAGGAAGAGATTAGCTTAATGAAAGTTCAATTTGAAAACAAGGTAATGAGCAGCCTGCTACTTTTCGTTGACCACGAAATCACTCAAAAAGGGGACGCTTATACTGATAATGATAGCAACTTTTATCAAATAGACAGTCTATTTTCTGATTACTATGTCTACGCTGCCCCCTTTAAGCAATTAGTTTCTGATGTTAGTGTGACTGGGTCTTCTACCCCTGAGGTTATAAGTGGAGTATATGTTGATGGAGATGGCCCAATTTACGTTGGTACTAGCGGTCTTCATTCTATTAACCATATGCAGGGGCAGGTTTATTTCACTGGGGAGACTAACCCAATGGCTGGAAAAACTGTTAGTGGTAGGTATTCTGTTAAGGATTTTAATGTTTTCTTAACTAGTATGCCCGAAGAGCAGCTTCTTTTTGAGACGAAGTTGGTACTCAACCCTAGGGTGGGTGGGCTAATCCCCAATACTGGTGTTGAGGCGAATACCCAGACTTATCCTGCTATATTCATTAAAGATAACGGAGGAACAAATGAAGAGTTCGCTATGGGAGGTATAGAGGATACAACTATCAACGCTAGAGCTATAGTTTTAGCTGATTCTTTGTTTAATTTAGACGCTGTTTGTGGTATTTTGAAGGATACAGTAAGGAAACCTTTGTATACAATTGAACAATCTGACTTAAATTTAAATGCCCTTGGAGCCTATACAGGTGTAAAGTATAATTATACAGGAATAGGAACGGGTGACTATTGTTACATAGATGGAGTAAATGTCTCTAAAAATGTATCGAATAGGGGAGATTTTCAAAATCTAAATCCGAATGTTTTTTCGGCTTTTGTGGATTTTGAGGTTCATAGTCATCGTATGCCTAGAGCCTAAATATTATTTCTCTAAAATCAATAAAAAATGTAATTTAAACTAAAGAAGGAGAATTTAAGATATGGCAACATCACTACAAGGTGCAAATACAAAACAAGCAGCTGCGTCAACCCGCAAGCGGATCATTTATCAGAGTGAGGCTTTGTTCGCAGGCAGCAGCAGCAGCCCTCAGATAATCAACAGAGTTCAGAGCGCAAACTACTCGTTTACTGTTCCCAGAGTAGACGTAAACCAATATGGACAGCTAGGCCAGATCGAAAGAATTATTACAGAAGTGCCTACTGTGTCATTGGATTTTTCGTACTCTCTTTTCTCAACAGATAACGAAAAGCAGTTATTCGGGACTACTTCCGCTAACTCTAGCGCTACTAGGGGTGTTATGTATAATATTAACACTGACACGGCTGTAGAAAAACAATTTTATCAATTAGCTCTGTCGGATGAAGGTACAGATTATTTTGGTACTGGTTCGGGTTCAAATAAATGCATCATAATTGAAGACGGGTTCCTATCGTCAGCTTCTTGGACTGGCTCTGTGGGAGATATTCCTACGGCCTCAATGAATGTTGAGTCCACCAAGATGAAGATGGGTGCCGCTCAAGGGGCACCTACAAACGCAAAGGAAACAGCCACTACTCCAAGAGTTTTGAGGCCGGGTAATATTACTTTCACGGCGCAAAGTTCTGGTGGCTACTTAACACCCTCCGGAGATAACAGGCTTCCGGCCTTGGGTATCGACGTCCTTCATGTACAAAGTTTTACATGTAATATGGATATGCCTCGTGAGTCAATTCAAAGGCTCGGTGACAAATTTGAGTTCGCAAGACTCATAACTTTTCCTCTGTCGGCAACTATGTCTTTGGAAGCTATTGTTTCCCAGCAGGCAGCAGATGACCTTGAGGAGATTGTAGGTACTGGCTCTAGCACATCTGTTGATCCCGGATTTGAGATTGACATCAATTGTGGTAGAGAAGGTACTAGTGGTGTTAATGGTATTAAGTTAAGATTTAAAGACGCTAAAGTAGATGGCCATTCTTTCTCGTCTAGCATCGGAGCAAACAAGTCTGTGACGTTGGATTTCACCGTGCAGGTTGATTCTGGTGCAGATTCTTATGGTTCTGGCACCGCAGGTTTTTGGTTGCAGGAGATAACCTAATAGGTTGATTTGTTAATCGAATTCTTTTTCTTTTAAAGGATCCCCACTTAACGGTGGGGATTTTTTTTGTTTTTCTTGTGTAATTAAATATAACTTCAAAGAAGCTATGAAGTTGGAAAAAGGAGCTAGCGTAAAGGATATCATATCTTTTCAGGTACATAGGAATATTATAAACCTGTACAAAAGGTATTTCGAGATTACAGAGGACCTTCTTAGGGAGCACAAAGCTTTCATTTCAAAACTTCAAGATAGAGAATTAGGTGATATTGATATAGAATCTGTTGATTATTTTACTGATGAAAAATATGATTGTATTAGAAAAAGAATTTTAGATTCTGGTAATGACTGTATTAGAGAGATAGAAAAAGCATTAGAATTTGTTGATATAGTATTAAAAAAAGATGAGTGAAGAAAAAATAAACACAAAAAAGTGGCTTTATACTTTTAAGGTTCCTAGGAAATATGTAAAAAAGGTAGAAGAGGAGTCCAAGGATGAGAAGGGCAGCCCCATCACTATCACTAGAGAAAAAGATGTCCTCGAAGACATAGATATATACCTAAAGAGGCCAACTAGAAAGATGTTCGACGAGTGCAACCTATTCTATTCAGTAAAGGTTTCAGAGGGGGTTAAAGCTGGTCTCTTAACACGGGCCATGATCAACAAGAGATATAAGAATGATGGTGGCGGGTTAAGTGAAGAAGAGCAGAAGGATTTTAACGAGAAATATGGAGAGCTGCTACTTAAAGAAAAAGAGTTTCAAGTAGTCCAATTAAATTTACAAGATGATAAGGATATATCAGACGAAGAAAGGCAAAAGAGACTGGGTGTATTAGTGGAAGAAATGGAAGACCTTAAAGCGGAGCTTGAAAGGTACCAAGTCACAGCGGAGGCCTTATATGAACACACTTCTGAAGCTAGGGCAGCTAGACTGACTAATATGTGGTGGTTGTTGCATCTAACTTATATAAAATTTAAAAATGACAAGAAGGGTGGAATAGACGACTACATGCCCTTATTTGCTGGTAAGAATTTCGAGCAAAAGACCGAAGCCTACGAACTCGTTGAAGAGCGTATAGAAGCAGAAGAAGATAGATATATTCATTTTGAGGCCGAGACCATCGAAAAATCTGGATATCTTTTAGCTGCATGGAACGGTGGAAACTGTAAGACTTTTGAAGATTTTGAGAGAGTAGATAAGTCGTTAGAGTATATTCGGGAGGAAGTTAGGAAAGATGACACCCTTCAAGAGGTATATGAGGATAAGATTAAGCTCTTAGCGGGCCTTGAGGTGCCCATAGAGCCATTTAAACCAGAAAAGGATACCAAGGTAGCGGAGGAGGAACCAGAGGAGCCAGAGGAGCCAGAAGAGACGGAAGATCCTGCTGAGGGTAAGGAGAGTGAATGACCCTAAAAACATCTACCTCAGATATAAGAATCTGTACAGAGATATAATATTTGGCTACTCTGAAGAGAGGTTCAAATCTAATAAGAAAAAAATATACATCAAGCACTTAAATGACCTAGAGACAGGTCAGTCCGAAAGGAAGTATCAAGACTATCTTTTTTTGGGAAAAGAAAGAGGCCTGAAAACCGAAGATGAGTCTATAGAGTTTCTTATAGAAGAGGGGATATGGTCTAAAAAAAAAGAAGATAAGATCGAAAGCCTTGAAGACAAGCTATCAAATCTAAAAAATACAAAACACAAGTTAATAGTTAAGGCCCAATTATCTCAGTTAGAAGCGGAGATCAAACCCCTTTCTGACGAGCTATATATATTATCACGAGAAAGAACGGATAATATTGGGATGACAGCAGAAAGTTTTGCTAATAAAAAAATTAGTGAAATGACTATACAAAGCTCTTTTTTTAAAGACAGAGATCTCAAGCAATTATTTTACTCGGAAGAAGAGTTTGATTACCTAGGCCAGATAGAGGTTAATGAGGCTTTGGCTATGTATGGAGAGATGGTTTCCAGAAAGTTTGCTGGCGATGAGCTAAGAAGAGTAGCTGTTTGTCCTTTCTTTATGAATGTCTACGTGCTTTGTGACGATAACCCTTACAATTTTTTTGGCAAATCTATCTTAAGCCTTACTAACTTTCAGGTAGCTTTAATGTCTCAAGCTAAGTACTTCAAGAGCTTAATGTCTAACCATAAAAGTCCGCCAGAGGACTATTATAAAACTCCAGACAAGATTATAGAGTGGTTTGAGCTACAAAGTAAGACTGCTGATGCTAAAAACTCCATGGAAGACAAAGGTGAAGCCGGAGGCAAGACTTTGATTGGCGCAAATAAAGACGAGATAAAGTCTATGGAAAGCGGGGAAGAGGGAGTGATGAACCTTAACAAAGAAATAAAAAAACATGGAGGATCAATGGAATTTGAGGAAATATTAAAGATGCATGGATTGTAGCCTATTTTAAAGTGTAATAACTTAGAAGTTATAAGGTTTAAGGAACTATGGCTACTGCAGGATCTACCAGAATTAATATCGACCTAGCCTTGAATACTAAGGGTTTTAGGCCCCTTGGTAGAATCAATGGTCAACTAGGTGAGTTTGAGAAATCATTAGACGCTTCTAACGCCCGCGTCTTGGCTTTCGGCGCTTCAGCCGGAGCAATATTGGCTGTTAAGAAAGCTTTCACAGCAACTGTCAAAGCTGCCATAGAGGTACAAAAATCTCTAAAAGACATTAATGTAATACTTCAGGCTACCTCAGGCAACCTCAAGAAATTCGGATCAGAGTTATTTAAAATAGCTTCTGACACTGGTCAAGCTTTTAGCGTAGCTGCTGAAGCTGCCACCGAATTAGCTAGGCAGGGTTTAGGTACAGTCGAAACCCTTAAGAGAACCAGAGACGCTCTGATATTGGCTAGGTTATCCGGTCTGGATGCAGCGGCGGCTGTCAACGCTCTAACTGCTGCTTTAAACACTTTCACAAGAGTCGGCTTAGATAGTACGGCTATTATTAATAAGCTCGCTAATGTTGATGCTGCGTTTGCTGTAAGTTCAGAAGATTTAGCTAAGGCTTTAGGTCGTGTAGGTTCTGCGGCTGTTGCTGCTGGCGTTGACTTAGATCAATTGTTAGCTATCGTAACCACAGCTCAGCAAAAAACCGCTAGAGGTGGCGCTGTGATTGGTAACAGCTTCAAGACTATCTTTACCAGAATACAGAGACCTAGGGTTATAAAGCAACTGGAAAGTTTAGGCGTCGCCGTAAAAGGTTTAGAAGGTGAGGCTTTACCTGCGATGAAGGTGTTAGAGAACTTAGCCAAACAGTTTGATAACTTGAGCCAATCCCAAAGAGCTCAAATCTCAGAGCTTGTTGGTGGTGTTTTCCAAGTCAACGTTTTGAAAGCCGCCTTAAGTGATCTAAGTAGAGAACAATCTATCTACAATAGAGCTTTGGGAATTTCTATTGGATCCTCTGACCAAGCTATCAGGAGGAATGAAGAGTTGAATCAAACTTTAGCTGCACAATTTCAAAAGACTTTAAATACCTTTAAAGAAGCGGCTGCGGAGCTTGGCACTTTAACTCTAGCTCCAGCTATGGAGAATATATTTGGAGCAATAAACAAGACTTTTGAGTCGGCTGCTGGTGATGGCGACTTGGCGAAAACTGGACAGTTGATAGGGAAGAGCGTGTTTCAGGCTATCGGTAAGTTTATAGGTGGCCCGGGCTTGATTATTATAGGAGGAGTATTGTTTAAAACTTTTGCTACTCTTGCCACTTTTGCTGCTGACGCTTTTAAGACTTTAACAGGTTTAAATAAAAACTTTCAAACCCAACTCAATTTACAAAAACAAATTTTCAGTGTCCTTAGCGAGAATCCGGACTTAATGAATAAAATTAAGAATGGAACTATGACTGTTGAGGACGCTCATCAACTTGTATTAAATAAAATTAATCAACAAACTGGAGCTTTAGAAAGACAACTTCAAGTAGCTAATACAATAGCTTCCTCCCTAACCAAAAGTGGAGTAGCTTATTCTGCCGACTTTGGTGCTACTACAGGTGGAACAAGAAAATTTGGTCGAAGACCAAAGGGTAAAAGTGGTGGGTTCGTTCCTAACTTTGCTAGAGATGATGAAGTTATGGGCATGATGATGGGTGGCTATTCAGGTGCTCAGTTATCTAATCCCAAAGTAAGAAGAGATACTATTCATAACGGGAGAGGTGGGGCTTTTTCTGCTTTCACCAATGGTCACGAAAAAGTAGTTGACTTTACAAATACTAAAGGCAAAAAGGCTACGGCGGTTATTCCTCCTAAAGGCACCCCGGCTTATGACGATTTCATAGGTGCTCTATCCGGAGGCTATGTTCCTAACTTTGCAAATATTGCGGCTGTTACCAAAAAAATTATGGCAGGCAAGAACCCAACTGGTTGGAACAATATGAATCTGGCTCCTGCGACAATGGCTCAAGCTAAGAAGAACTCCGCAGCTAGAAAGAAAAAAGCCGGACCAAAGAAAAAGATTGTCCACCCCTCGTTCGATGCTGGCAAGCAATATGGAATGCTAGGCTTGTATGGCAATACAGATAAAGCAGCTACAATAACAGCTTCCACAAAAGATATAACCAGACTTAAAAATAGAAAAGGTATACCCGGTTCGGTGCAGTTTTCGAACTTCTCCCAAAAATCTTTTGAAGGAGGAATGAAGAAGCAGAAGACGAGTTTTGGCTCTTTGATTAAGAAGCACATGGCCAAACCTATGGAGAGGCTTAGTAACGATTTTGCTCAACAAATGGGGTTAAGGGATGATGCCCCAAGGGTTACTTCTACAAATATAAGCACAAGGGGTAATTCTCTCCTACCTCCCGGTGCAGAAGGAGCTATATTTGAAACAAGTATAAACGCTTTGACTAAAAACGCTAAGGCTTTCGAGGCTGGGTTAGCCGGTGATACTAGTGCGCTGTGGGATTTTGAAGAATCTGGTAATGTTGACAAAAACTTTAAAAGAAAATTTGGATTTAGCTCTGGACTAAAAAGAGCCGATGCTAAAAGGTCATTCAGTAAAGAGGCTATAAACAGCATAGGGAATAAAATGTTTAGTTCCTTGCTAAACCCAGACGGATCTCCGGTGCATAGGGGAAACAGGTTGGCCGTAAAGATGTCAAACTTCGCTCAGAATTATCCTACAATAGCTAAGAAGAAGAAGGGTAAAGCTGGAGGGTACATACCCAACTTTAGTGCTCTACATAACGCAGTCATGCGGGAGAAGTCTGCCGGTGTCCCAGCGAACAGAATAAGAGTCGGGTCCAGCCCCTCCCTTGCTTCAGGTGTGAACCCTATGGGTTTGGGCGTCTGGAATACTAGGGACGAACCTAGAGGCCTTTCTCAGGGCATACGTAGAAGTTTTGCTGGTGGAGCGAACCCCAAGAGAGCTGGTATTCCTAATTTTGCAGAAGACATGTCCGCTGGGGATAAAAAAGCGGAGAAAGCGATGAATAAGAGTACGGCCCAGATGATGAAGATGAGCGCCATCATGATGGGTTTAAGTACAGGAATCTCCCTATTAAGGAACTCTGTAGACACTGAGACATCGGAGAATCATAAGCTAATATCTGGATTAGGTGCATTAGAAAGTGCTGTGATGACTGTCATGATGGGCGGCATGATGGGTGGAATGTTTCCTAAGCTTGATGCTATGGGTAGTAAGAAGTTGTTTGCTGGGGGGCCTGCAGGGCCAAGAGCACTGCACCCGGCTACAGCTGCAATGCCGACTAGTTATTTAGGCCCGGGCTCAGGTAGGATTAGTGATCCGGGTTTAAGGGGAGGCACAAGAGCGTGGACGAACAAAAAAGCGGGTTGGTTTAGTGGGGGAGGGGCATATTTGCAAGGGGCGAGTAATCCGTATTCTGCCACTGGCGGGGCGAGTAGAGCAGCTGGTCAATTTATTTCAACGCCTAGTAAACTAGGAGGCGCAATTGGCGCTACGGGAAGAGGTATCGTACGTGGAGGGAAAGCGGCGGGTAGAGGGATCATGAGTGCGGGTAGAGGGATCAAATCAGGCGTTAAGGGCATGGGGCCTCTAGGCGTTGCCGCAATGGGGGTTGCAGCTTATCAGGGCGTAAGCACATTAGCGAATGAAACTTTTAACAGTTCTTTCAACGAATTGAAAGACGCTAGTTCCGCTTTCAAAAAAGTCAGCGAAGAAGCCGAAAAGAATATAGGGGCTTTAACTAAATTTGGTGACTCTGCAGAGCAGGCCTCTAAAGTGTTTCACGATTCTAACGCTACTATGGGGCAAGTAATGCAGGCTCAAAAAGAGATGGCAAAAGCGGCCCAAGACTTACCTGCAAATATTAGAACCCAAATACAGAGTATGGTCGACCCGTCCCAAATACAAGCCGTGGTTCAGAAAGGTGTAGAGCAGCAGCAAGATGCAAAACGAAATGCTCAAACTAGAGTTGACGTAGCCACAGCCACAAGAGAGATAAGAAAGAGCGACTTTTCTATTACTGGTACTGGACTCTTTGATAGCGCAGCTACAGCCAAGAGAAAAGAAGAGAGAGACTTGAGGACAACTCGCGGAGTCGGCAGGACAGCTCTTAGCACAGTCAGCGACACAGACATCAATGCGCTGGGTTCTGGCAAACTATTAAGCGCTACGGAAGCTCTTTCTAGGGCGGATAGTAGTGAAAAATCTATACGGGAAGTTGGTGATGCGCTGGGAGGTATTGGTTTGGATCCAATGGTAATAGACTCCCTTACAAAAGCTATGGAAGAGGGAGATTACGCTGCCAGACAAATGGCTCAAGGTGTGCTTGACGAGCTTCTACAAAGACGTAAGTTAGCTCAAGAGGATAAAGCTATGGCTCCTGTAAGAGAAGCTTTGATTAAAAAGACTCGTGAAGCAACCATGGCAATACAAGAGCAAAAAGACGCCTTGCAACTAGAGCAAAAGATAAGAAAAGAAACTATAAAAATCAGCAGTCAGGCGGCAGGAGCGTTCTTAAATGCTACCGGAAAAATAGAATTAGGCGCTAGAACTAAAATAGCAACGCAGTTGCAGGGATCTTCAGAAAAATTTGGAAGCGCTATTAGCGCAACAAACAAAGCCTTTGGCGGTACTCAGCTCGCAGGGACATCTCTCGGTCAATCAGTCCAACAAACTCTAAGGTCAGCTGCGTCTGGTGGCGTGGGCTCAATGAATACTCAGGCTGTAGAAAGGCAAACAGAACAACTCAGGGCCGCGGCTGAGCAAGCTACAGGTAAGGAGCAGACGTCTCTTGAGAATCTTGCTAATCAACTAGAGGCTTTGAACGGAACAAGTAGATTGCTATTTAAAGAAAATCAAAAACAAGTCTACGAGACAAGGGCAATTGCAATGGCTCAGAAAGCTGCCGCGAGACAACAGCAGAGACTTAAGTCTTTTGGTGGAAGCAAAGCTATTCTGGATCCAAGTTCTTTAAATGGAGTAATTAATCAAATTACTAGTGGAGAAATGGCAATGGGAGTAGGCGCTAGAGCTGGAAGCAGAACAGGTTTTAACAGAGGTAACGCTAACAGACTTGCTGGTCTGCAGGAATTGATGGGCGGCAAGTTGCCTGAGCATATGGTAGCTCAAGGAAGAAGAAGCGCTGCTCAAGTCAAACTCGCAGATATACGCGTCATGAATAAAAGATTTGGCATGGGCATGAGCGAAAAAGATATGAGATCGACAGCAAAAGAGCAAGCTGCGGAATTATTTAAGTCAGGCAATCCTATAGATAGAAACAATAAAGGTCTAGAGTCTTTAACCGGCACGATGAAAGAACTAAACAATCTACTAGGAGCCGCCCAGAATAATACAATAGCAATGGGTAGCCAAGAAATGATAGCTGCACAGCAAGCGAGTGAGGGTGAGCAATATATGACGAATAGCCGTTTTCAATTAACAAAAGGGGCAGGAAGAGAATTTGCCGGATTGCAGGGGTATGGAGGAGCCGTAAGGGCAAATAAGCAGGATCAAGATGCATGGGGAGTATGGGGAAAAGAAGCTGCCATGTATTATGAATACAGCGGAAGAGGCGCACGGGGTAGGCAAGATGTGGGAACATATAGAGCAAACGCTTCTAGAATGTCGCAGAGCAACCAAAATAATAACACTACAAATGTATATGTTAACGGAATTAATATGCAAGGAGATAGAGAGCAGCAACGCAGGATGATGCAGATGATGCACTACGCAGGCAGATATGATCCAAGATTACGTCAAGCTATCGCTCAAGGAAACATACCAGCAGGACAAGGTTACTAATGTCGACTATTAATCTAACAAACGCTGAAGTCTTAGACTTTTCTCAAACCGCCAACTATATAGATGGCGGTATTTACCAGTATGGCAGAACGGTCTCTTTGTCTATCACCGCTTTTATATATCCGGGCAATAACATAGAGTCTACTAACTTTGGAAAAGTAGATAAAGAAGAAAGAGCTCATCTTGATGAAATACTGTCTAGCGGCTTTGTCACGAACATTAGTATAGGAGGACAAATAATAAGTGATGTAAAAATATTATCTTATGAATTTCCAACTAGTTCAGCTTCTCTAAACAATCATATAAATTTATTAAAAGTCAACATAAATTTAGAATTTTATGAAGCCTTTGATCAAACAGGGGATCTAAAGCTAACCGACCCAGATATATATAAAGATTCTCCATTATTTTTGAAAAAAGATTATGCTCAGTACTTTTCATCTTTTGGGGAAAACTTTAGCTTTTCTATTAATGACAATTACGAACATAACTTTACTCAAAATATAACCTTTGCTCTTAGGCAGAATAGTGAAACTGAGGTAGATCTAGTGGCAAAAGCAAAAGAGCTAGCTTTAAAGGCTTTTAATTTGACTGGCAATGCCATGGCTAAAGTAGGCTATATAGATAGCAGGTACGCCGATTTTTCAAGAATAGTTAAAGGCAGTGGTTTGTTTTCTGAATCTTACGACTCTTTAAATAATAGATATTCAATAACCCGCACAATAAGCTCTAAGAATGGAGTATATAAATCTAGTCAAAAAGATGAAAAATGGTCAGCTAGTTTTACTCATTCCGTACAAACAGGAGGAGAAGGCTCCGTTTCTGTTACTGAGAGTGGAGTAATTCAAGGAAGAAGCGTTGAAAACATAGAGACTACAACAGACAAAGGTCAAGACACTTATGAAAATGCATATACAGGACTTGTGTCGATTAAAGCAGGAGCTTATGATAGATGTCAGGCTACATTTGCAACGTTTATAAAAGACCCTCCAAGCTGGGTTCCCGGAGATCAAGAGTGGAATAACGCCGATGACCTAAAGGATAAGCTTATCTCTTTTGGTAGAAACATAAATAGAACCGGAGGACAAATATCGTACACTATCTCGTTCACAAACAACCCACGTATGCATGCAGACGCAATTTTTGAATATACTATACAGGCGTCAAGGCAAGCCAGTAATATTACTTCTCTGACTGAATCTGGTACTATAAGGCCATATGAAGAAAGTAAAAATTCAGAATACGATCCTAAGACCTTGTACGATAAATTCGCTGCCTCTGATGATGTAATAGCAAGGATAAAACCTTTATTTGAATCAGTCAGAGTGCTTTCGTCAACCTCAAATTTAACTTATCCTAAAAATCTAACTGGGTCTAATATATCTTTCCCTGCTTATGGAGTTGAGACTTCATACAGCTTTACTTATTCTGACGATCCTACTCTAAGAAACGAAACTTATGTTAGAAGGCTGGAAAAAACAGATGATTATAAGATGCCTGTGGCTATGAGGTCTTCTGTAGTAGCTCCAAATGTTAAAGAGACAAACTACGACTCAAATCAAAGCACAGAAGGAACTAAAAGCGTATCAATGAATTGCGTTTTTAAAAGAAACCCCAGCTCTAACTTAATAAATAGTAGTCACACTAACTATTTGAAAACTGCATCAGACAGCGTTCTGACTAGTTTGAAAAACGAGACTCAAACCTCCGCTTTTGTTACGTCTCTACAGGCCGGAAAAGATGAATTGTCTTGGTATCTAAATGGCATGAGTTATAATTTTGGTTCTGACTATAATCTTAGCTACTCGGCTGACATGAGTTTTGTGGATAAGAAGGGTGTCGCAGCTGAAGCTCTGGAATATTAACACATGGGGAACTATAAACAGGATGTCATAGTACAATACGGAGCCTTTCAGTTTCCTGTACCTACCCCTTATGTCTCTAAAACCTTTTCTAATGAATATATAGGAGGAGATCTATGGGCTACAAAAGTAAGTATTTCTTTAACTGGACAAATAGCTCTGTTACCCAAGAGAGAATCTCCTCAAGAGTTGTCAGGAAATAACTACCTAGCGTTACAAAATAAAAGGGATAAAATCGTTAAAGCTTTTGCAGGAGCGCTTCAAAAAAACTATCAAGATTTCAAAGTGATAGGACATGGCACAGACTTTACTTTAAAGAATTGCACGGTAGATGATGTGAGATTTGATAGTGAAGATTACGTAGGTCTTGTTGGTTACAGCATATCTTTATCTGGTTATAAAAATGATAAAGATTTTTTAACTGCGAATTATGGTGTCATAAATCCTACTGACTCATGGGACTACTCAGAAAGTCAAGGGGGCGTAGTCTCTGCTACTCATACAATAGCTGCTACTGGCTACAATACAAGTAATGAGAAACCTGATGGGTTTATTAAAGCCAGAGCTTTTGTTAACGGGAGGAAGGGTACGTCAAAGCAAGTCACTAATAGCATTATACAGAATGCCCACCCCGGAAGCGCTCTAATATTAAATAGTCAAAGCGAGAACATAGATAGATTTGGTGGTTCGTACTCTATAACAGAAAATTATTCTTTTGTTTCTAATGAGTCAAGCAAAACTAAAGAGGAAGAGGCTAGTTTGCCAACAATGCAGACTGCTAATATATTGTTATCTTATGGTATTGCTATAAGCGAGGAACAAGGTGGTGACTTTATAACAATGGATCTGTCTGGTAGTGTTGTGGGCAGCAAGGACAGCTCGGTTACTTGGGATAACATAAAAACGGATTTCAAAAATAGAAACTTTTATGATTTAGTTAACAAAGCCTACAAAAGACACATAAAAGGAACGGATGGCAGCAGGAGCGCAGCCACTGAACGTAATGACGATTTACACAGAGAACCTGTTTCTTTTTCTATGAGCCCAAATGAAGAAGCAAGGACAATAGAATTTCAAGTAAGCTTTGACAATAATCAACTCTTTAGCAAGGCAAAGATAAAGAACGCGCAATCTTACTTTGATTATACTATATCTTTTGATCACAATAATATTACAGATATAATAGAGGTGACATGCGGTGGAGCAATAAGGACCAGAGGCTCATTAATAAAGAAGAATAGAGATAATAAATTACTACTTGATGTCATACTTGCTAATTATTCTAAAAAAATTAGAGACGAAGCCCAGCTTCTGTATTACAAAATGTATCCTACTAGAACT